>Ga0163151_10001559_pt1 | contig 38195 bp, 32 predicted proteins | sample OliLakLV19MP5IB2_FD_145596 | JGI IMG/M metagenome (GOLD analysis project Ga0163151, IMG submission 145596) | Freshwater microbial mat bacterial communities from Lake Vanda, McMurdo Dry Valleys, Antarctica - Oligotrophic Lake LV.19.MP5.IB-2 | ecosystem: Environmental > Aquatic > Freshwater >... | reverse complement strand
GAAACCGGAAGTTTTCAGTTCGGAATATAAACAAAAATTTATCAAACTTAGTTCTAATTCTATGTTTATTGATAATTGTATTTCTTTATTGGATTCTATTTGTCCTATTAAAAAAGGTCCTTCAACAAAATACTCCAATAAGGATTATTTTATTGCAATTCTTGATGTGTTCGAAAGATTTACTTATTGGAGTGATTATAAAGGAAATATCAAATGGAAGACTCTTCACAATAAATTTAGAGTTTTGATTAAGCTTAACTTTTTTGAAATTATATTCAAAAATGCATTAACAGAGTACTTACAAAAAAACAAATCTGAAAAACTTAAATATCAATCAATTGATAGCACTGCAATTATAAATAAACAAGGAAAAGAATTAATCGATTTCGGTCATAAAGGGGGCAAAAAAAGAATCACTAACGTTTCCCTTATTTGTGATTCTTTTGGAGCTCCCCTTGCGGTTCATCAATTCAATGGTTCTCGGAATGATTCAACGACAATCAAAGAAACACTAAATAAGATTCCAATTAATTTGAAAACTGAAGAAGCTTCTGAGAATAATAAACATAAAAGATATTTCTTAGCTGATTCAGGTTATTGTAGTATTGAGAACCGAAAAATGTTAAATAAACGAAAATATGTACCGTTGATATGGTACAATAAAAGAAATACTAAGAATGCAAAAATTTTGAACAAAAAAAAATTCAACAAAACAGAACAAGAAATATATAAAAAAAGAAGGATAGTTGAATCAACATTTTCATGGATAAAAAAATTTCCAAAAATCAATTGCCTTTATGAAAAAACATCAAGTAGTTTTACCGGATTATTATTTTTAGCATCTTCATATATTTTGATAAATAAAACATAAAACGAATGCGTCGATGATTTCAAAGATGAAATTATTACGACGCAAAAAAGAAGAAAAATGGACAGGGGACGAAAACGGAAATAGGATGGACGACAGTCTGCCACTTTGGAAATGCTAAGTTATTTCACGAAAGGAAATCATCAGCGTTTCGTTTTTTCTAGATTAGGAAAAACGAAACAGGAGTTAATTTGGATACCTTCATCTTTATAAACGGGACGATTTGGTCTATCAGTGCGCCGTGTTGATTTTGCATCCCAATCTATTGGTTCATTCATCTCATCACTAGAAATATTGGCATCGTTATCAGTACATCCCATTGTTGCATGTGTGTTTTTATCCGTCAAATGTACGAGTCGTTTGATAAGATCGGTAAATAGATAAGCTTTGTACGGGTTATTATTGCAATACTCTTCGATTGCCAGTTTAATTTTAAGATGATTTTCAATATTATACATAAGGATACTAAACTGTTGTCAAATCGTTAATATCATAAAACAGATAAGGAACTAAATAAGTATTGTTAACTATGTGATTGCTGACACTTTTATCGATATTGGTATGAACACTATTGTCAAGGTTAATTTGACCACGATCGCCATTGATCGTATTTTTGCTACCATCGATCGAATCATTCTTGTTATAAATCGCAAGATTCTCTATATGTTTGTCTGTCTTGAGATGACGTACATAATTACCCTTATCATATTCTTTATTGCAGACATTACATGTTACTTTTTTTTGTACCTTTTCGCCATTTCTACGTTTTCCTAAATTTCCACGGACTTTTGTGGTGCAATCGTCACGACGTATATGATAATGATAACTGGATCTTGATCCTAAAGTGACGCCGCATTTCGGACATACATTTTTTTTTCTGGCTGGTTTATTAACATTGCATTCAGTGTCTGAACTTTCTATGTCAGAAAAATTATCGACAGAATCTTCATGTGAAGTAGAACGATCGAGGTCAGAAAAATTATCGGCAGAGTCTTCATATGATGTTGAACTTTCGATGTCAGAAAAGTCTTCGTCTGAACCCGATGTGTTAGAATTTTCATTTGCCAGCTTCTTTTTGCTAACAACTTTAGTTGTACCGTCGTAGTCACCAATGATTCCTTTCTTTCTCGCCAAGGAAAGTTCTTTCCGAAAAGATTTTGTTTTAAAGGAGTGACAATAACTGCATAATGCCTGTAAATTTTCGATATTGTTATCACTTGTTAAACTAAATTCGATGACATGATCTATCTCATAAAGCGGATCGGTGAATACCCCACGTCGAGTGCTTTCCCATAATGGACAAGAAAAGTCACCTATACGAAATAAGTTAACATCGGGATTATTGGCGCATCTATGGTTTTGTCTCTCTAAGATTATCTTTTTACTTTTGTCAGATATGTAACAGGATTGTGTTTTCATGATATCTTATGATACTGATGTACTTTTTAAATAAACAAAATCGTGTGGAGCTGTGTTTGTACGGGCGATCATTTCTGTGCATGACAGAAGCATAGCAATCTGTTCAAAACAGAAATATTTATCTGTTTGATGCCATCAGCGAATCTGATATTCTTTTTTTTGAGATAAGGAATGTGAATGCAGATTCCATCTTTTCCAGAAAAAATGCAAAATGGGACAGCGTACTAATTTAAATTCGATATTTATCAATGACAGAGTTTAGACCCTAAGTAACAGCACTTTTACTTTCGCCCTTTTTGACATAATTGAGTTTCTAAAAACAAATATGTCATTTTTAACCAAAGCAACTTTACCATTCAAATCCAATTTCCAATTTGCGCAATTGGATGATGTAATTCGGAAGTTATTTGCGGAATCAGCTTTATATGATTTGAATAAATAATCCACATGCGTCTGTTATCAATTATCTGACTATTTTTTTGTTCTTCAAATACATCGAGGAATTAACCTAATTAAAGTTGAAGATAATGTGTCTTTGCGATGAATTGGTTGATGAAATTCCATGTATCGCCGCCAAGAATTATATGCATAGAAGTTAGCGTTGAGGTGAAAATCGAATCAATTTATGATGACAAGTTGATTTGATTAAAATGAGAAATGTCTGTTGATATTGGAAGAAATTCTTTCGTGTCATTTTATGATCGTGATAATATTTAATTGGATGTTATTAGCGCGTATGAACGATATCTTCTCTAACACGATGGTTATTGGATGCAACTCTTTTCTGCTTCTACATTTAGTTGCGAAATTTGGATTCTTAGCTCCCATAAATCTAACGTTGGCGTATCTTATTTAACAAATTTGGACGCTTAATCAACCAATTTGGACGCTTAAATGACAGAATTGGACACTTAAGATCGAACCGATTGGAAATCGTAGATCTGGAAAATCCAAATTTTGAAAGTGAGTTTTTTACTTTTGGCACGGCACATTTTTGCGATATTTACATATTTACCTTATCCTCTTTTTGGACAAAAAACTATTTACGATATTTATATCTTTTCCTTAACCCTTTTTCATTTTCGATTTTTGGACTCTTAACGCCCTAGAGGTCTGACATTATTTTGACCCCTCCAGAAAAATTCCCGATTCATTTCGTGTTCAGTATAATAACATACAATGATAAATGTATGTTATTAATATTATTGGGACGCTACACTTTTTTTAAAAAATATTTATATACGATGATGGCCCGAGTTTTTCTGATGTTATTATTGGACGCAACTCTTTTCTGTTTTTAGTTGTGAAATTTTGGACATTGATAAGTAAAAAATTTAATAATTAATGATAACGCGTTTTACAGCACATAGGTCGTTCGTTTGATAATTGCCGATTGCTATTGAGAGAATTTGATGGATAAATATTATCATTTCAATATTTGAGGTGGTAGTATTATATTACCATCGATTATATATTGTAATGTTTGGTCACACAATTGATCATATCGGTATTCCCTGATTTAATGACAGCTTCATAACATCTAGGGGTGAATTCGCATCCATTAGATAATGCAAAGGCTAATATATCGATACTATCAGTTTGAATAGCCGATAAGAATATATTATCATCCCATGGACATATTTCTGTCTCGTCTGATTCCAATCCACACTTGTCTCGATCCACTCCGCGTAACCATTTCAAAACGTTCAAATGATTCCAAAATACAGTATTTTGACACGCTTTAGTGTCCCAATCACATCCCTGTTTTCGGCACCAAATAATGATATGCAAGTGGCCATTCGTTGCTGCATAATTGATAACTTTTTTGTCCAATTTGCAACCATGTGCGTATTGATATTGCAATATATCAAGATCACCATAATACGCTGGTAAAATGCAACTACTATTAATCAAATCATATCCCCAATTTACTAACAACTTCAAAATCGGTAACGATCCACCAGTCGTATATCCGCCACTTTTTACTGGTGGCGTTTCTAGTGCAGCGGAGAATATTTCTTCTTGAGATTTTTTATCGCATTTCATGTCATCTAACCATCTGACCATCTCAATATTTTTGCCGTATATAGCTCGCTCAAACACTCTCGTATCAATGACATTAAACCCTTTTGAATGGATATACTGCAATGATTCCAGATTTCCACTCCAAGCAATATTCTGAATCGTTTCAATATTGTATTTGAAATGGTTGTTTTCGATTAGCCATTTCCAGATATGAATATGTTCGCTCCAAAAGGATCCTAGCACATCGTAGCCATGACTGAAAGCGAACTTCAATATCTCTATATGGCCGCCGCTTGCTGCACCAGGGATCGCATGAACCAACGATTCCGGATAAACGGAGTGGAGATATTTGACAGTTTCGAATTTTCCCTCCTCTGCGGCATAGTAACTTGCGTCTTCAATGCTACATTCTTTGTCGATAATTAAATACTTGAGGACCTTTATGTGACCGCCTATCGCAGCTAACGTCACTATCGAATCATCTAGTTCGGCGCCATACTTAATTAACCATTTCAGAGTTTTAAGATCTCCAGCTTTGGCTGCGGCGCTAGTTGACATCCTACCAAATGAATAGCCGCGTTTGCGCAAATATCTCAAGAATTTTATGTTTCCAACTTTGGCTGCACCAAACATTGCCAAATCAATGTTCCCCTTATGAGAGCCGTTACGATTCAAGTTCAACATCTTAATGACCGTAGGAGTGTATCCTCGTTCTACAAGTATTTTATATATCTCAGGATACTGATACAGTATTCTGTTTTCAGGGATGATGTATTTGTCAGGGATTGGATGGTTATCGAATATCAGTTCGATAGTGAACTTATAGAGAGGATAGGTAAAACCTGAGTAGTAGGGACCATAAACGAAATTAATATCATTTAGCATCCTATGGAATCTTGCTTCTAGTTCTGGCATTTGAATGGAGAGGAGGTTAATTGTTTTGCACGTACGGAGATAGGATCGTTTGTCTGTTATTGAAAGGCCATTGAAGATGATGGTGTCAATGTCGGGGTTGAGCATTATGATGTTAAAGGACATGTAAATGTTGATCAATAGATATTTTTTATTTCAATATTTTATGGGAATCATGTTGATCAGATGTTGTTGCTTGATAATTAAATATTTTCAGTTATCAAATGTTCCGAACACAATATTGCACATATATTCAATAGAACATTGAATGAACACGCAAATCTGATTTCAGATCGCAACATTGTACATCTATTCAATAGAACATTGAATGAACGCGCACTCATCACGGCAAATTAATTGTCGGGAACATTTTATGATTGCAAATTTATGTTCAGATCATAAACACTTCGCCACAATAAATTTTTACCAAACAAAAAATGTGTAAGTTTTTTTTCCGGTAGTCTGATGTAGCCGGACATCAAATTTATTGGCAGTCACATTGCGTTCATATCTAACGATCTATTGAATTCACACAAACCTTCCAATAAATAATCTTGGCAGTCCCATTGTGCACAATTTCAAGGGTTAATTGAATTCACACGCAAATCTCCAGCTAATGAATGATCTTAATTTCGTCATAAAAAAATTGATCATATATCACCCACATCAATCCATTGTCACCAATAGATAATAATCCGATGTATCCTACGAGAAGACACTCAACAGTATGTTATCCGAATCCCTATCATTTTTGTTGTCTCTGTTTGTTTATCTATTTCGTTGCGTTAATCGCACCAACAGTTGCAACCCAATATGCGCTATTGACCAAAGCAGTCGGCGGGAATACTACTATTTGTTCTAAACACAATGTCTGCGTCGATTTACTAACATGTGGCGAAACACATTCTGACATATGTAGAGAGCAAGGGGGCATATTAGTTTTATTGGGTATCATATTATTTGGAGGGGTTTGCGGTGCAGTCGTACTATTTGTGCATAACATTGTGCAGATCTATGAAGAATTACGATGTGAACATTGATAAGTAAATAAATTTAGTTATCAATATGTGAAGTGTTGGTAAAGATATGGTCTCTCTCTTACATTATTGGGCGAATCCCTTTCTGCTTCGCTGATATTTTAGTTTTTTTTCTGCAAAAATATGGACTCTTAACGCCCATAAATCTGACGCCAGTGTATCCTATTTATCAGATCCGGACTCTTAGGATCGGATCAATTCGAAATCAATGATTTGAAAAAAGAAAATTTTGAAAGTGAGTTTTTTACTTTTGGCACCGCACATTTTTACGAGATTTATATATGTGCATTATCCTTTTTTGTCCAAAAAAGAGATTATGAGATTTATATATTATCCTTATCCTATTTTAATGAACAAAAGAAAATAGTTGAGTAATCCTGATTGTATTCGTTCGAATTAGTAAGGAAAATTAGGGGACATTGAAAAACAAAGTGATTGAGTGAAATTTTTGATTGTCAAATGTAACAATAATTAGATGTTATTAACGCGTACGAACAATATCTTTAGCAACATAAGTGGTTATTGGATGCAACTCTTTTCTGCTTCTTTTACATTCTAGTTGCAGCGAATATTAATAAACAACATTGCCTGTTAAAAAAATTGACAAATTGAGAGATATATGTATTCACATAATTATCGTTAAGTAAATATGTTTGTTACGAAAATAGTTGGACCACTAAAATATCTTCGTCATTTTCATACGACACGTAACATACGCACCAAAATAGATTGGGACGAGAACAGTAAAATATGTGATAGGCTACGGCGAGAAGCTAAACAACGGGATAATCAATCAATATTGAATGCTGGTGCGACATGGTGTTTTATAAGTTCATGTTATGGTGTTGCGAACATGAAAAAATATATGGTTATAACTGAATCAATTGGAATAATAAATAACAAAATATGTGCATTGATAATAGATTCATGTATTTTTGGAACTGTTACATGTACGTGCATTGTAGGATTAGGATTGTTCGGAGTTATTTGGCTATTTTCTTGTTCATATAATCCCATGTTCTATTTGATCTTTATGCTATTGACATTTTTTATAGTAGTTTACATGTGTAGTAATGATGGATATATGTATCGCCGGTTGAGTGAAAAAGAAAAAAATGATTGAGTCCGGTTAAGTTGACAATAATGAAGAGAGTAATATTGATAAGTAAATGTTTTGATTATCAATATTGTTGCACGCATAGTATAACATATCGTCATAATAATGCACAAACATTTACAATAAGTATTTGGGTATCGAAGATTATTTGATGGATGTTAATGTAAAATTTATTGACTAAAAAGGTTTTATTAAAAAAACGAAATATATATCCCCTAGCAATTGTATCAATTTAACTGATAACGACCACACAGGATCAATAAATTGTCGACATCAATAAGATCATGCTATTTTTTGATTTGTTAATTTATCGATAGTCAAAAAAATTGAAAAAAAAACACTCAGGCAGTATGAGTTAAGTATAATAAAACAAAGATGGAAAACATTAAAGTTTTATCGGTTGACACATTATTAAAAAAATTAAGGAACGATTTAGTGACAACGTTGATAGAACATGATGATAACATAAAAATGGATGGTCCAGTAATAACTTTCAAGTGCAAAAACAGAAAACATACGTTTGTTCAACAAAGCAACGGCGATTGGACCGTAATTACGAAATACGATGGAAGTTTATCATCCCGAAACGGATCAAATAATTGGCATGGGCAAACAACATATGGATACACCGGAGATTACAGAAAGAAATTTTATATGAATTTGATGAAGAGATTGTTTAAAGATAACAAAATCAAATATGCTGAATTGGATTCGGGTGTATATGTTGAGAAAAAAGTGTTAATATATGATGAACAGAGTGGGATGATAAAAATAAAAAGTTTGGATGGAAAATCGGAATATGATATATCAATGTTTGAATTGATGACAAAATCAGAAGCAATGTATAAAATCCAAAACGAATAAAAATGTTGATAAATAAAAATTTTAATTATCAATATTGTGATGTGTTTGTTTTAGATATTGTCAACCGCACTGTGCTCAATATTTAACGAATAGTTGATGAAGAAATAGCTGTACATAACGCATCAATATTATCCATGTTGGAATGAGCATCAGATGCTCCTGATGGTATATCACAGTACTCATCGATTTTTTTCAAAAATTCAGCCGTATTTGATTCAAAATTAGTACCAAAATGATAGATGTCGATGTGAAAATTGGCATTTTTTAAGGAGTTGATATAGCTTTCAAAATAGGTGAACTCTAAACACTTGGGATATGTAGTAAGTTGTGATTGCATTTCTTGTAGGAAACTGCGTAATATTCTGATACAGCGAATACGTTGTAAAGTTTCAGGTTGACGTTGCAACATATGATTTATGAAGAAGAATTATTTTTATATTGTGTGGATAGCGCGATGAACAATATCATCAAATAACACTGGTTCAAATTGTTACATACAACATTCTGTTTTTGAGACATCGTAAATAAATTAACACATCAATGAAAAAAATGCGCCGATTTTTTGTGGATTCATATTTGACATTATTTTTTGGTAAATTCATATTTGACATTTTGTATAATATCATTAACTTGATACCAAATATCATTTTTTTTATGAAATATTAATTTGACAATTATATTATCAAATTTCCAAATTGTACCACTCGGAATATCCCATGTCATAAACCATTGATTATGTAATCTACCATCCTTGTACCATTCATTGGTTGTTACATCAATTTCTATGCCGTTATATTTTTGCGCGACGAGGCCCCAAAATATATTCACGTTAAATGCCATATCAACGTGAGATCTTGTATTGTTATTTTTTTTTAGTTCTAGGAATTTTTCGTTTCCGGAATCAAAATCAAAATTTGGATCATCTTTTCGTGTTTTCATATCGATGTACACTCTTACATTGTTGCCATTAATAATTTCATTACCAAAATCATACATCTCTTCGACTGATTTTATTTTTTTAACATTATCATTTATAATAACTTGATAAATATAACAACATGGATCATGTCCCATATCATTAATTAAAAAATCAAACCAGACGCATCCGATACCAAACCAAAGTCCATTAGGTTTAAAAATTATATTATTTTGTTTAACAGTTTTTAATTTGCGAATTGATTTAGATGATATATGAAATTTTATGTTTTTGTACTGCTCACATAGTGCTTGAAGATCATCGTTATTGCCAATTTTCTTGTTAAATATTTGTTTGTTAATGATCATTACTGTTATAAAATATTTTTAATAAATGGACTTAGATGGTTTCTTTTGAGAATTGTTTGTCATAGATGTGAAAGATATGTTTATGATGAAAATTTAGTATCATTTTTTAACATTATTCACAATTATTGGATGCAACACTTTTCTGCTTCTTTTACACATTATTGCCATTGGAATTACCGCCAACGTAACCGATTTATAATATCAATAATAGTGAAAAGTGATTGTTGTGTACAATATAATGCGGAAAATTTGACGTTTAGATAAGTCAATGTGCAAAGTGATGATAATAATTAGCAAATGTTGAACTTGCCATCCCATGCTCGGGAATTTGCGATCTGTGAAACAAAAGAATGGTTCTTACGATTTTAAATTGGTTGGGAACGGATTTTTATTGAATGATTTGGACTAGATCATGTTTCGTAATAACATTTAATAATAATTAGATGTTATTGGCACGCGTGAATAACACGTTAAAATAATTGAATGAAATGATAATAATTTTATCTTATTTTATTTTCGATATATTTTATCGCCATCTTAACGTGCGGCAATGTATTTACATGTATCGGTAGATCAATTCTTCCTACATTTTGTGAAAATATCCAATTTGTTGAATGTGGAACTAATGAATATAAAAAATCGTGCATTTCTGTCAAGGCACATGTTGAAATTATTGAATATATGTCTTCATATATATGAGTTTGTGCTAAATTCAATGTATAAATACCGCATTTAACTGTATAATCGCCACAATTATTATCAACGGCTTCATCTATAAAACCATATTCGTCTGATGTTTGTCTTGTAATACACATTTTTTTGTTAACCAGGATGAATGTTTTGGTAACGATGTCGATAGTTGTGTCATTCATTTTTAATTTTATTATGTATGATAGCCTTTAAATAAAATGGGGTTAATCAATAAAATCATAACAAAGGATTTAATATACACATAAGACGCATCAAAAACCATAAATGGGGACATATACTATTCTGATTCAAAAAATTTTGCTGATAAATAAAATTATCAAGCAGTGAGATATTGCATCAGTGCTCAAAAAAATCTGATCCGAGTTCGATATCGCCAGATATATCGAATGTGTTAATCTTTGTTCATACAAAGATGCTGGCAAGGTCGATATTTACGGGAAAATTGAATATGTAAAGGAAATGATTCTGATAACAATTAATAATAATTAGATGTTATTAGCACGCGTGAACGATATCTTCAGCAACACTAGCGGTATTATTGGAGATATTTCTGCATCCTTTTATACATTTAAGCAGCTGCCATTTTTTGGATATAAATTTAATAAAATCGGATGCTATGGCCCCATTCGCGCAGAGTTACGATGTGGTCAGGAAAAGCAGCTTTAACTTTTTGAAGATCATTTCGTGCCGGATCGCACTCCAAACCTTCAAAGTCAACGTGTTTCTCTTTACCAAAAGCTGAAAAAATTGCATTGATTTTCTCAATAGCATCTTCTTCACTCTCGACTCTTTCAATGAGAAGAATAGGATCCGTCAAAATATTAGTGTACTGTTCAAGCTCTGCAAATCGAGGCAAACAAAGTTGAGTCGTTTCAGATGAGGACAACGGTTCAAGTAATCCAAATTGAGGGATACAAAGTTGAGCTGTTTCAGACGAGGACAAAGGTTCAAGTAATGCAAATCGAGGTAATTGTTTTGTCATTTGTAAATGATAATAAGTAAGAATGATGGAAGTTCCTAAATTAAAAAAAATCATTTTTTTAGCAACATAGCTAAAAAGAAATAAATATCAGAGTTTCTTTACCGAATCATTTTTTGCGCCATAAAAACTTAATAATTAGATGTATCTTATTAGCGCATATGAACAATATAACTTATCTATTTTAAGCATACCCTGTGGTCGGGGAAGCGTTAGTAGAAGATATGGTTTCTTGCACCATAACACAATGTTAAATAAAAAAATAATTTTAATTATTTTTTCATAGAAGCCAACAAATCTTGCATTTGTTGGTTAAGTTGTTGCCTTTCAGCATCAGTACCAGGTTTGTTCAGAAGAGAATCATGATATTTCTTCTTTTTTTTCAATTCCTGAGTAATTTGAATCATTTGTTCAAAGGAAACGTTAGAGTTCATGTTGTGATTTGATACATGTACAATATATCAATGGAACTACCTAATAAAATAGATTTTAATTTTTTTTGTCAGATATAGAGTGATAGTGTTACAATATCTGAAAATAAAAATTTAAATTATGCAAATGCGGACATGGTCACCATTATGAGTGACGTTTCGATTCTTGAAAGTTATCTTAGTAAGTGCAGGCATATTGAATATGGTCGTCATCGGGAGCGACGTTTCGATTCTTGAACGTTATCTTAGTAAGTGCAGGCATATTGAATATGGTGTCAAAAAAATGATATTCCTTTAATAAAATTTGAATAAAAAAAATTTTTTCGTTCAAATGTCAGTATGAAGAAATGAGAGAAAATCTTGGTGATTTAAGAAAGATTTGTTTGGCATGAGCCACTTGCCATCTTGTAGGACAAAAACGTTAACATTCCTGTTTTTTCTGCGTAAGTGGAGATACTTGTGGTGGAATTGATTTTCAATGTGATTAAGAACAAGAAAATCACGCACTCTTATTGGTTAACAATATTTGTGCATGATAAAAGTGCGATCTATGATATCTTTTCTAAACACGGGCGATTATTGGATACAACACTTTTATCCCTGCATCTTTTACTATTTAACAAAATTTGTACACCGACGTAAAATATTAATAAGAAAAAAAATTTAATTATAAATATTTAAAACGGGGGCAAATTTTTTGGCGGCAAATCGTAAAAAATAGTATATGCTTCGCATGCGCAAAAAACACCTAAAATCACGAAAAAGCTCGTGTATAATAATAAACCAACTGTTTTTGTAGCACACCAAGCAGATTTACACATCACTTCAAAATTAGTGAATTCATATTTTTTTAAATCCGAAATACATTCTTGAATTGTTTTGAAAACCACCAGGAATCCCAAAGCGCTATAGACGGGGAGAACGACAGTCAACAAAGTAGGAATGAAAGCTACATAAATTTGCTCTGGCCCGAGAGTTACAGCGACATGACATAATTTACCCCCCAGGCAAAGAGGAACTATTGTGCCAACCGCAACATATGCCATTTGTGGCAACTTGAAACGATCAAAAAATTTTGTGTTTCGAGTACTTTGGAAGCGAAGTCCTAATCTTGAAGTCGTGCGAGGGATTCTGGAGAGCATTTTTGATAATGTCAAGGATCATTGATGTTGCTGGTGTAATAATTTTCAATTTTTTTGTTAATCACGTAATGTATGTAACAAATTAAAAAATTGTTAGATATTCTACTCTGATTTATAAATTTTTGCTGATAAATAAAATTATCAAGTAACCCAACATTGTGCCTATATTCAAAAAATCCTGGGGACTTCTATTTCATAAAATATTGATAATCAATATTTGTAAAGTGTTGGAAACGGATAGACATACTCTCGATTCGAAGCAATCTGAGAAGCAATCCATTAAAAAACAGAAAATTTATTAAAATAACGAATTTTCTGAAATCAGATTAAGAACTTTCTATTTCTGGTTTAAAATGCGTGATCGTAGTCGTGGTGACTGTTACGATTTGAACGTGGGTGAGAACAAAAAGAAACGCTGCAGCGATAAAAATTTTTTAAGAGGGAATCGATCAATGCAGTAAGATTTGATAGCCAAAAGATATTCCATGTTGTTTTTGATATGATACTAATATTATGGGGTTCCCTGAGATAAAATCAATTTTTTTAGCGATAGTGAGAAATTATGGTTAGTAATAATATTAGTAATGGCAGTACGCGTAGAACAATATCTAAATCTAATACTGTCAATAATTATTAAATACTTTTTTGTAGTTAATTTGCCATTTTTTGAGATAGATCTTTCTAAGCTAACATGATACCATCGATTGTGGATATAAATGAAAAAAAAATGAAAAAAATAATATTAGAAGGATCTATACGTTTATAACGTTAAATAAAATGCTAAATTCCGATAGGTTACAAATTGTTGTAAATGGAGTTACATACAACTTACACAAAAATCTTTTAGAGAAAATGGATATATTTCAATTGCTGGCAGATTGCAAAACAGACATAATGCCTCCAATAGAGTGGGATATATCCCAAGAAAACGTAACGAAAGCATTTCAAATTGCAGGAGGAATATATGAGACATCAGATAGTTTATTAGAACATATAGAGATAATTAAATTCTTGCAATATTTGGCGGCAAGTTCCGATGTCATCCGCGAATGCGTTCGCCATATGATTGGAGAATCAATAATAAGTTATTTAGATAAATGCAAGGAGATACCGTACGACGAAACAATGTTATTTATTTTCGATACTCATCCTTGCTGGAGATTAACCGATAATCTGTCAAAGATAGATGAAAATTTTAGGATATTAATAGACCAAATAATTGGGTCACCGTTTCCGATTGATTTTCAAAAAAAAATTATAATGAAATTTTCGAGACCGCAATATCCAATGCCACCAAAAGGTTTTAATTGTATCCCTGAGACAGTAAAATCTATAGATTTAAATTGGCTTCAACAGAAATATTATTAAAAATATTTAATTATTATTATGTTAGTTCCAATGGACGATAACTAAAATATTTTATTACCAGAATAGGATATCTTAGCTGTGATAATATTTTTTAACAGATGTAGGAGTTAATTACATAGCACAAAAGATGTTTTAAGAATTAGGTGAAGGATAACATTTGATGATTGTATGTAATTAAAAATTGGGGGTAAAACAGAGCGTAGAACAATATCTGCCATAACACTTGTGGTATTGTATGCAACTCTTTTCTGCTTCTTTTACATTTTGTTGGTTATTAATATTTGTATATGATAAGAGCACGATCTCTAATATCTAGAGCCAACACTTCGAATAATTATTGAACGCAACACTTATTTAGCGCCATATAAATATCATCCTCGCTGGCATAAAAATGGTAACACGTTATTTTAATAATTTACTGATTCTGTCATAAATCGCGTCACTATTAAAAATTATATATCCATCATTTTGGTATACATCGTCAAATGATGAAATGAAATTTTTTTGTTCTGATATATTCAAAACTTTCGTCAAACCATTCGTTAAATCTTTTGTAATTTTATTTTGATCCTAAAGCAGTTGATCAAACAATATATTTTTGTCTCTATTTTTCATCCAATCTAATCATCCATTAATTTCCCGGATCCTGGAGCCCAGAAATGTGAATTATGGCGTGATTGGATTTACCGCCAATCATATCACCTATGTGTTCGAACGTGTATTTATGGTGATAAATTTCGTTGTTATATTCCATATATATGAAAGATTGGCAAATTTCGTAAAATTAATCAATATTCGTTTCATTGGTTTAAAACGTAGTTAAAAAAGGGGTTAAAAAAGTAGTGCTAGGCAGCAATGAGGAATACAATAAAACGTTTGATAATAACATTTGATAATAATTAGATGTTATTAGCACGTGTGTCACAATAGTGTGGTAATTATTGAACGCAACAACTTTCTCTTGACGTTATACAAAAAGATGTTTAAAATCAAAACATCCAATTATAAGTTATTTCTTTAATAATTTTGAGTTCGTTATCATACTCGTAAGAAATAAAACGCTGAGGACTAGAAATACCATAACGGATCCATTCAACATAATAAATTCCGTCAATGATATGATAGCGTGCGGAACAATATCTTTTCTAACATGATAGTTATTGTATGCAACAACCTTTCTGCTTTTTCTAGTTACAAATTTGAGAATATTAGAGAGTGATGGCAACGCATGAGAACAATATCTTTTCTAACACGTTGTTATTGGATGCAACTCTTTTCTGCTTCTTTTAGAAACATTTTATTAGCTGTCAATATTTGTGCATGATAAAAGCACGATCAACAATATCTTCAGCAACACGAGTGGTTATTGGATGCAACTTTTTCTGCTTCTTTCAGAAATATTTTATTAAAATTTGTATGCGACAAGAGTTTCTATTGAATATAATTTTGGAATAAAAAAATGAATAATTTATAATCTGGTATGTTCATATAATGAAACACGGAAATAAACATAAAGGCGTAAAATACGAATTCAAATCTATGCAACGACAAACAGGAGGTGATAATATCATATTTATAAAGTCCAACATGAAAAGGATTCGATATAGAGGAGTCAAAGATGGCGGAGATTATATCAACACGATAGATGATGATATTCTTGATGAAAATAGTGAATTTCGCATAGGATCAATTACTAAATTATTTATGGACATAACCATATTATTAATGCAAGAAAAAAACGAGTTAAGTGTCAACGATAAACTGTCAAAATATATTAAAAGTGAAAATCCGGTCAATAATTTTTCAGAGATAACACTTTTGGATGTTATGAATCATAAATCAGGAATGAAACGTTTTTATGATGACAGAAGAACACTAAAACATAAAAATGCTACAGAGGCGATGAATTTATTTATTAATGATCCGATATTTGAACATAAAAAAGGTGAGTTCGTTTATTCCAATATAGGTTTTATAATATTAGGAGCAGTTATTGAAAAAATCACTGGAATAAACAATTATCATAAAATTATCAAAAAATATATATTGAAACCGTTAAAAATGAAAAACACAAATGTCGGAGAAACAAATGTACGATTGTATAATGAACATGGAAAATTTTTGTCGGAAAAAGAATTTGATGAGATCTATTATGCAGCTTCTGCGGGAGGACTTTATTCGACGATTCATGATATGATGTTATTTGCAAAAAATATGCCTACGCTTTTTGAGGATCCGAACCTTATAAAATTATTGAGTGGTATGGGTCATAATGATGATAAGGTAAACATACTAACAAAAAATGGATTGATACATGGCGGCCTCTCGTTAATTTTTATAGAGTACACACCAAATTGGGAATTTGTTGATTGTAAAATAGAATTTGAAACCATTGTAAGATAATTAAATCAATCTATGAATGATAAATTGATTTGTTTGGTCAAGTCATAATAAAAAGAACCATGTTGAGGAGTGGAACCAACGTATTATTCGTTGTCAGATCGTTGTTACAGTTGCACGTGATGAATTATTTGATAATTAAATGTTTTTAGTTATCAATAGTCCTTAATATAATCGAAGGTTTCATCATCTGGCGATATACTGTGATCGAAATTGATATTTTCCATGTCCTTATTCGGATCTATCGACTGGTCCGTTCGATAAAAATATATCGTTATATGAATAATATGTAAAAACATTGTCCCAAATGTAGAGCGCAGATAAAAGTTATATGCGAATGTATCAATGACAAATCAAGATAAAAGATGTATTGATTTGTGAATAATAAAATCACTGATAGATTTTATATAAGATCCGCTGTTTATTGCAAATATTTGGCAATATTTTATCGATCATCGAAGATAATTTTGTAACATGAATTTGCTGGTGATAAAAAAATTGAATTATTAATTATTAAATTCATGTAATTATTGATTAAAGATTAATAATGAATTTATTATCTAGAGATGATGTTTTCTATTTGTGTTCATTTTTAGATACTGAATCGGTAATATCATTTTTATCAATATCTACACAATTCGATGTCATCAAATTAAAAATACGGATAAATACATTAGTATGTAATTCTAAAATCAAAAATTTGCGATATTACGATATTTTTTCAAATGTATGTGCTGATAACACGTATATATTTCCAAAATATGTTACACACATTACATTTGATAAAAAACTCAAATTCACTCGTGATTTTCTCACTAAAAAAGTTAAAATACCCGAATCGGTATCATCGTTAACAATTAATCAATTTGGTTATATAAATAGATTAATAATTCCTAAATCTGTGACGCATTTATATTTTTCAGGATCATATGGTAAATCGTTTCCATCTATTTCGAAAGGTGAATTAAAAAAAATCAATTCAGATGATATAAAACGACGAGATGATAATGCGATGCATAAATGTTATAAATGCGGTCATTATAAAATATGTTATTTTGATGTTTGTAATAATATTGTGGAGGATTGCATACCGGATGGAATAACCCATTTGTTTTTCGGTGATCAATTTACCCAACCATTTTATGACAGAATACCAGTTTCTGTTACTCACATATCTATTTCTCGTAAATATTTTATTGGTTCTCCGCCAACTCTACCTCAAATATCTCATTTAACGATACGAAGCGAAAATAAAGATATAGAAAGGTTGATTAAATTTATTAAAACCGAATATAAATTTATTGAAAATTTCGAGATCGAAATAATTGATTAATATCGATTGACAATAACAACATCAATATTGTTGTAAGTGTTTGTTCGGGACATTAGATAATGCGCAATTTTACGACTGTATTCTTAAATTCATCAAAACATATTTAATTATCATCATAGTTAAATATATTTTATTCATCTCACCCAGTTGCACACATTGTAAATATGCACAATAAATGGAGTCGATGATAGGCCGATATTGATATTTAGTGAGAATATTGGTGATACAGCGCACTACACAATATCATAAAATAACACCGCTCACAATATTTATTTTAAACAACAACTTTTTGATAATAACATTTGATAATAATTAGATGTTATTAGCACGCGTGACAACCGTGTGGTAATTATTGAACGCAACAACTTTTTCTTGACGTTATACAAAAAGATGTTTAAAATCAAAACATCCAATTATAAGTTATTTCTTTAATAATTTTGAGTTCGTTATCATACTCGTAAGAAATAAAACGATGAGGACTAGAAATACCATAACGGATCCATTCAACATAATAAATTCCGTCGATGATATGATAGCGTGTCGTCGTTTCGATTATATCATCGTTAGTGTAGGTATGAATGCATCCATCGTTGTTATCATATTGTCCCCAAATTAATTTTTGCCAAGCTTCCGATAATTGCCGTCTAAAATATGGATTTTCGTGCACTAATGTAGGAATGTTACTCATCTTATTCATAATAAAATTTCGTAAATCCTCCTCGTCATTGAAGAGACCAAAATCGATTTCGTTGTCGAATTGAATAACATACGTGTCCATTACGATTTGTTCAAGAGTCTTCGTTGGCTTTGGCAAATGTATGCAGCCAATAATCATCGCAGCCACAAATCCACCTTCACCAATTTCATCAAGCATACGTTGTGAAACGATACCATCAAATATGATACCAGAGAAACCTGTTCCACCTCTCCCAAGAATATTTAGATCCTCGTCAAAAATTGGACACCATGGTTCAGCAATTCCCGGTTCATCATAAGATATTGCCCAATCAATAATATTTGGGGAATAAATATCTTCTTCGTTGAAACTGCCTGGCAATGGTTCATATTCATCCGTTTGTGGAGTGTTAGCGAATTCTAACAACTCATTAACAATTTGATTAAAAATATGATTCTTCGATTTTAATTGATGGCCTTGAAGAGGAAAATTATTCTTTTGTCCCATCTTTAAAACTTCGAGTCGGACTAGTTCTTTGAATTGTGGGTCAATTAACTTATTGACTAAATTCCAAACTGTTAAGTTGCTCGCAGTACACGCAGGAAATTCAGCATCACCAATGAACGTTTGACCTAAAAAAGGTAAGTTCTTTTGATTTGGTAAATCCATTATGTAATAAGAAAATCAAATACAATAGGACTGTCTGTTAATTTAGAAATCAAATTTTTTATTTAGATAGAGACAGTGCAAATTACAATATCCGTAAACGACGTTAATTTGTCATTCTTTATGGGATTTGTGTCGTTAATGGTTGCACTCGAATTGCTGGGTGTTATTGACGAAAATTATTAGTCATAAAAAATTGAAAAATACCATGTTAGGAAGTTCTATTCAATAATTATGCATCATACACAATGACTTCTGTAAATCAGCTAATTGCTTATTATACAAGCAACATCACAACTCTCGAAAATCTTTTGACAGAATTAAATCAATTACGTCGACGGGGTTGTCCATACATACGTCGCTATGCATTCATTCAATGGGTAATACGCGATAATAGATATGGGTATTCAATCATACCGGTCTATTGTAGAACTTTACGTGCATTTATGCATCCAGAAGCATCAACACCGACCCGTTTTTATGCCCAATGGGCAGGTGCTATCATATCGGGAACTTATGATTTTTTGAGGAGCTTAGTGTGTAACGAAGAAAATGGTACCAGATTATGTCGCTGTGCAACGATTGTAACATTTATTTCATTATTACGCAACACAACAGGTTTATGGATAGAAACAAGCAGAGGAATAGGGCAGGTTCGTCGATGGGGACGTTACGAGGAGAATTCATGGGGAGATAATTATGTATCAGGACAATACAATCGCACACAAATAACATGTCGGCCGCCCATTATGTCTCAGGATGCGTTGTTGTGTTTGCGTCAATTTTGTGGGCAATATTTAGATTATGACGTATTGGGTTTGATATTACAATTTAGTAATCGAATTTGCGTTCAACAATTTAGTTATCAAATATAGAACATATGAAAGCAATTAAAAATGAGAATACGCGTATTCACGTTTTTAATGAAAAAAATTCTGATGCATATGGTAAATAAACGATTTAATTATCAATGTTTGAATACACTTCAATATGCCAACATTTTGAGGAATGTAATGAGTTTGTGGATAATAAAAAGCATATGGACGAGGATTAGATTTGGCGTACTAATCGGAAAGGGGCAGATGAGACAATGGGGATTTTGAGTTTGTAGAGGATGAAATAGATAGCGAATAAAAAGAATTATGATAATTTATGATATGGATTATTATAAAAACATATGAAAGTGTAATGGTAGCACGTGGATAAAATATCTTTTCAAAACACTATTCCAAATATTGTGCACCTTTGATTATTTGGAATAGTGTTTTGAAAAGATAAAATATATGGATCACTATTCCAAATATTGTTGATTATTTTTAAATGCAACTGACAACAAATAATAAAATTGAAAATTAAACTCTCGCGATTCATAATATATATCACAATTATCAAAGATGTTAACACTATACGAAGATATCATCATTAAGATAAGTGAAAATTTGAAAGATAGTGAAAAAATAAATTTGGTATCAACGACAAAACTGTTAAATGGATTAAAGCGGAAGATGAGATATGTCGATTTGATATCGATAAAAAGGATAGAATTGTTAGAATATTTTGATAATTTTGAAAATGTAAAAACAAAGAAAGAATCGAAATACCCAAAACGAGCAAAGATTATATATTTTTTAGCGAAAAATACAAATATTCCGAAATATGTTACCCATTTGATATTCGCTGATGATTTTGACCAATCAATAAAAGATAGTATCCCGACAAACGTCACTCATTTAACATTTGGTAGCCTTTTTAACCAACCAATAAAAGATAGTATCCCGATGAATGTTACTAATTTAATTTTTGGTTTTCGTTTTAATCAATCAATAAAAGATAGTATCCCAATGAATGTTACTAATTTAATTTTTGGTTTTCGTTTTAATCAATCAATAAAAGATAGTATCCCGATGAATGTAACGCATTTAACGTTTGGTTTTGATTTTAATCAATCAATTAAAGACAGTATTCCGATGAATGTAACTAATTTAACTTTTGGTAGTTGTTTTGATCAATCAATTAAAGACAGTATTCCGATGAATGTAACTCATTTAACATTTGGTTGTTGTTTTGATCAATCAATAAAAGATAGTATTCCTCTGAATGTAACTCATTTAACATTTGGTAATAATTTTAACCAGCCAATAGAAGATAGTATTCCTCAGAATGTAACGCATTTAACATTTGGTTCTAATTTTAATCAATCAATAAAAAATAATATTCCAATGAATGTAACTCATTTGAAGTTTGGTTTGGATTTTAATCAACCAATAAAAGATAGTATTCCAAGAAATGTGTTACATTTAACATTTGGTGAAAAATTTAATCAACCGATAAAAGATAGTATTCCAATAAACGTAACTCATTTAACGTTTGGTCATAATTTTGACCAATCAATAAATAGTATTCCGATGAACATAACTCATTTAACGTTCGGTTACCATTTTAATCAACCAATAAAAGATAGTATCCCGAGGAATGTAACTCATTTAACATTTGGTGGGAAATTTAATCAGCCGATTGAAGATAATATTCCTCGGTCGATAAAAAAAATAACACTAAGCAAAAATTATAATGAACAGTTAGAAGAAATAATAGCGCGAGGAGTAGAGATAGAAAAAAAATAATAATATTGAATGATAATTGAATATTAATAGTTTTACAGCACGCGATACAATATCTTCTCCAAACACTATGAACAATATTGATTCAAGATATTGGGCGCATTTAATCGTTAAATAATTTTACATGAAAATTTAATAGCGCGCAAAACAATTTCTACCCAACACTTTTCATAATATTATGATTTAGCGGGCAAAGAAAAAAAATTGAAAAATAAAGTGCCAGAACCATCCATTATCAGTAATAGAATATTCCAAAATGTCTAAACGAGTCAGAAACAATACAGTCTACACATCAAGTGCAACTGGTCAAATAACAACATCTCAACCGGTTCGTGGTGGTAGAGTTTATACGTCAAGTTCGGATGCTCGTGTAACAACATCTCAACCTGTCCGTAGTGGACAAGTGCGCAAATGATCGATATTGACAAATACATTTATTTATCAAAATCCGTCATCCTTCGTTTAATGGTATATCAAATATGCAATTAATCAGAGTTAGAGATCTGACAGTATTGCATGTTTGTTGAAAGAGACATATTAAGTGGGCGATAAATAAATATTTTAGTTATGTTGATATATATATTGCTTTCAGTGCAGCAACTAAAATTGATAATTAAACTCTCGCAATTCATAATATACATTACAATTATCAAATATGTTAACGCTATGCAACGATGTCATCATCAAAATAAGCGAAAATTTGAAAGATAAGGAAAAAATAAATTTGATATCGACGACAAAACTGTTAAATGAATTAAAACGGAAGATGAGATATGTTGATTTGGTATTTGTAGAAAGGATCGAGTCGTTAGAATATTTTGATAATTTTGAAAATATTAAAATCGAGAATGCAGAATTGGCATATCCGAAAGGAGTGAAGTTTGTGCATTTTTAGCGAAAGATACAAATATTCCGAAATATGTTACCCATTTGACTTTTGCTGATCAGTTTCCTCAACCAATAAAAGACTGTATTCCAATGAATGTTACCCATTTAACTTTTTGTTGTCTTTTTAATCAAACAATAAATAATAGTATCCCACCGTTCGTTTCTCATCTAACTTTTGGTGATTATTTTAACAAACCAATAAATGATTGCATCCCATATTCCGTTACTCATTTAACTTTTGGTCATGAATTTAATCAGCCGATAAAAGGGATACCGTCGTCAGTAAAAAAAATAATAATAAACGAAATATACGAAAAATACGAGTCAGAAATAGACGAAAAAGTGTTGTTGCATGCGGAAATAAAAAAAATATGAAATGTTTGATTATCAATATTGTTAATAGTGTTAGTTAGAGATATTATAAACGCACGACGATACAATATGTGAATTATAAAATATTATGATTTGACAGTTAAACATTTTTAACGATAAATGTTTACCATGTGCTAACGGATGTAGAAAATAAATATTAATATTATTTATAATTGTAGAATGACCTAACAAATTATTTTAGTTAACAAATTATTTTAGCTAATAAATTTGAATAGGATGTTAATGAGCTGCAATAATATTTTTTAACGATCAACGTTCCACCATGTGTTAACAGATGTATTAAATAAATATGTAGCACAATGATAATTGTATGTTATTAAAATTTGGAGTGATACCCCGCTTTTTGCTCAATGCGATCAAAAAGAAATTTCAGGGGGTGTCAATATCATTAATTAACACTTTTCTGCATCTTCTGCACGTAATTTATCATTTTTTTAAAATAATAGTTACATATATCTAAATCATATGAAGATAATCTTCTTCAGTTGTTAAAAAAAATTGATAAAATAAATCAATATTAAAATGTATGAGATAAAGAGGTAAAAATGGAAGAAAATAAATATTTCGAGAATAAAAATATAGAACTACGTAAAAAATGTATGAGAGAATGCAGTGGAGTAAAAGATAAAGACACATGTTACTCAGATTGTGTATTTATGAAAGACTTTGAAAAATGTATGAGTGGTAGAACTTCTTCCGGAATACCACAATGTCAACCGTCATTTTTTGGTCCAAATGCTTCAAAATATGGAGAGTTACCAAAATAAAATAATAATATTGATAAGTAAATATTTTGCTTATCGATATTGTGTTAGTTGTAGATATAATTGATCGTGCAAAATAGTAAGATATTGATGAAGGTTAAAATTAAACATTTTGAACCAGAATAAAAATTTGAGGATTATGATGATAGACACTAAATTCATGTCCTCTAATAAAAAAATTTTAGCTGCCGTCAGTTTTGTGAGCGCATGTACCCTATTCTAACAATTTTTGATAATATATTTGTAGTCACATAGAGATTCAAAAAATGGGTCGGTAGAGATATGTATGCTAGAGTAATATTAGTAAAAATATTAATAAATGTTAGTTCTGCAGCGCGTAGATAAATATCTGGAACAAACACTGATTACAATATCGTTTTGTTGCCGGTTTTAACAAGAATCTAATTATTCATTTCCTAATTCGTTCCAGCTGCAAGGCCAGTCTTCTTTCGTTTGGATCTATATAAATTCTCACATAAAGAAACAAAATATATAATAGATTGTTATATATTTTATTTGTACAAGTAACAAACCAATTCAACTGGTATGCAAACTAAATGCGCTATTGGTAAAGGTACGTTTATTGAGTTAATGATAACGCGAGCACTTGTTCCAGACCACGATTTTAGAATTCCAATTGTGTCTGTATGTTTGCCACTTCTAATTTTTATTTTTCGTTGCTTTAACAATTCCTTCAATTCTGTTTCCCGTATCATTTTTAATGAATATTCACCGTCAGAAAACATAACTCCTTTAAGAGGTGGGATCTCATTTAACATTGGATAATCTATTTGTTTATTGACGACATTTTTACATAAAGGACATGTTAAACATTTATCTTGTGATGGATTTTCTAAATGGATACATATTAATAATAATCCATCTAAAATTAAATCAATCAAAGATTTTCCAATAACGTTTGTAACATTGTTCAACACCAAAATGCACATAATGCATTCATTTAATAAAGCCATTGTCATAGGTGCATGATGGACTAAGGTATTTCTCATTTTTTTGATGACGACAGCAGAATTTTTAAAATATTGCGAAACATCACTATCATTTTTAATTAACCAACTTGCTTGTTTTAATTTATCATATTTGTATTTTACATCTTTATTTTCGATTTCGATGGAATAATAATGCGTAATCAACATTAATGCAGGACTTAAATCAGTTGCAAATAAATTCCACAATTGTTGTCGTATCGTAGAATAATTAGGAATTAATATGTACATTTGATTGAATTTTTGATTTAAGCTATACAAATCTTGATATTTACCAAACAACGATATATTATCCATTTTAATTGGTGTATTAGTGGAGGATTATTCATAATTATTCATTTATCAATTTTAATGTATATCCTCCAACAATGACTAATGCAATTATAGAAGATTAGTGCAACAGCGTGTGAAAAAAATATCTGGAACTAATACTGTTGATTATGATAACAATGTTGTTGTATGATTCAGGATAATAACATTTAATAATAATTAGATGTTATTAGCGCACGTGAACAATATCTGTCATAACACTCGCGGTGTTGGATGCAATACTTTTCTGCTTCTTCTACGTTTTAGTTACAAATCATTAAGAAATAAATTCAATCAGATCTCTCAAATGTCTAAAGAATATTACATCTTCATATATTTTATATCATTTGGTATCATTACGAATCGGAAACATCTTTAGACCCCTGCTCGGCCTTCTACTTCTACCTCCACCACCGTAATAAGAAAGTCGAAGATAAGAAATTTCAAAGAAGTTAAAATATTTTAATTAATAAATTTTTGGCCTCTTAAAAAAATTTGCTTTTTGAAAATATTTTACGGTGGTGGTGGTGGAGGAGGTTGAAAAAGTGGGCAAAAATGATGTTTTAAAGATGTATAATAGAGATGCAGATATATTGGATCATGATTCGTAATAATATTTAATAATAATTAGATGTTATTGGCGCACATAAACAATATCTGGGTGATAATTATCGAATCCAACAACTTTCTCTTAACATTATACAAAAAGATGTTTAAAATCAAAACATCCAATTATAAGGATAGTTACTGACCACATTTTTGAAAGTTTCTCGAACCTTTTTTTCAGAATAATCGTAATATCCTATTAGTAGAGGATTTGCCACGAAAACATCATTTATTTCCAACCAAAACAATCGATCAATAATTATATCACGAACATCAAAACATGATAGATGAGATAATAGTAAATGTTTGACCATGTTGATAAGATATAGTGGATGTGCTTTAATAAGTGGGATGGTAGGATGTTTGATTAATGCAAATAATTGTTCGCGGTAATTATTAGTCGGAACGATATCAAAAATTTTAAATGTTGCGGTAGGTTCCGGGTTATATTTTTTAAGGTTTATATATTCATAAGCGTAGTCGACAATATCCTCATCATAATTGACGAGTGATATAGTGTGCCAGAAATTAAACTGTAAATCATGAGAAATGAAACATAAACATGAACTGGTTTTTGGTCTAAAATATATAACTCCCTGTCGTATTAAATTTTGAACTAAAAATTTGTCATTATCGGAGATATCAAATTTTAAAAGAACTAATCCCATGTCTCGATATTATATAAAGTATTAGATAGCATTGTGATGAAAAAAAAGTCAATTTTAACAGGACATCATTGTTGCAAGCGTAATGCGATGGTATTTGATGATGGTTCACGATAACATTTAATGGTGATTAGATGTAATTAGCGCCTAGAGTTTTTTGATCGCAAACGAAAAGTGGTTGCAAGCGAACAACAACATTTCTAACATGATTAAATTATTGGAACTTTTCTGCTTCTTCCGCATTTAATAAAATTAAAGTAATTTTAATAAATGATTAAAGAAGAGTCCATTCTTGTTCCGTTCTAGTAACGGTATTTGTGCGTGAAAACAATATCTTTTCGAAACACTTGCTTCTTTTACATTTTATTAATTGTCGATATTTGTGTATGATACCAGGGCGCGTGAGAACAATATCTGGGGCAACACTATGTTATTGGATGCAACTCTTTTCTGCTTCTTTTATTAGTTATCAATATTGTGCGTGATAAAAGTGCGATCTACGATATCTTTTCTAACACGGGCGATTATTGGATACAACACTTTTGTCCCTGCATCTTTTACTATTTAACAAAATTTGTACACAGACGTAAAATATTAAAAAGAAAAAAAATTTAATTATGAATATTAAAAAAGGGCAAATTTTTTGGCGATGATCCGAAAAAAATAATATATGTAACGTATGCGCACAAAACTCCAAAAAACACAAAAAAGCTCGTGTATAATAATAAACCAACTGTTACTGTAGCACACCAAGCAGATTTACATATCACTTCAAAATTAGTGAATTTATATTTTTTTAAATCCGAAATACATTCTTGAATTGTTTCGAAAACCAACAGGAATCCCAAAGCGCTATAGACGGGGAGAGTAACAGTCATAAAAGTGGTATAGGATGCCAAAAAAAAATGCTCTAACCCGAGAGTTACAGCGACATGACATAATTTACCCCCCAGGCAAAGAGGAACTATTGTGCCAACCGCAACATATGCCATTTGTGGCAACTTGAAACGATCAAAAAATTTTGTGTTTCGAGTACTTTGGAAGCGAAGTCCTAATCTTGAAGTCGTGCGAGGGATTCTGGAGAGCATTTTTGATAATGTTAACAATAATTGATGTTCCTGGCGTAATAAATTTCAATTTTTTGTTAATCGCGCAATGTAATAAATTGTTAGATATTCCGATAATGGGGAACGGATTTTTATTGAATGATTTGGACTAGAACATGTTTCGTAATAACATTTAATGATGATTGGATGTTATTAGCGCATGTTAACAATATCTAATAACAACACGATAGTTATTGGATGCGACTCTTTTCTGCTTCTTCTACATTTTAGTTACAAATTTTTTTAATATTATAGATTGATAGCCGCGTGTGGGACAATATCTAATAACAACACGATGGTTATTGGATGCAACTCTTTTCTGCTTCGTCTACATTTAGTTACAAAATTTTTGAATATTAGAGTGATTTGCAGTCGGGAGTCACCGTATCATAAAATAACACAGGTTCAAAAATTTAAGAAGCAAATGTATACATATATACATATAAGATGTCAAGAAATGTATCAGATGCAAAGAAGAAAAATGTGGCAGGGAAACAATACTTTAAGTGCGCAAATGAGCCAGGAAAAAAATTAAGAGGATTAGATGGTTATAAATGTCCACTATGGCAGATACCAGGAAGAAATCAAGGTTGTTTTGATGAATCAGGATATGAAATAGATCATATTGTAGAATATTGTGTGTCAAAAGATGATAGTGTAAAAAACTTGCATGCGCTGTGTAAGATGTGTCACTTAGTGAAGACAAAGAGATTTGCAATGAGCGATAGATCAGAATCAAGCGAAAAGACTGACGATTCAGAGGAAGATGAAATGCCGGTCAAGAAAACTTTTAAGAACAAAAAATCAATTAAAAAAAATACGAGCACAACGGGTCCTATCAAGAAAATTCTAATCAAAAAAATTTCGAGTGGAATAATAATTTCAGGTTTCGATTGTGGATGTGGACGTGAATCGGAATGCGATTGTGAACTGGACGATGATGACAGTATTATTTCTAATAAAAAGTATTTTAGAGAGGTATACAAAAAATATTGTAACAACAATCGAGAATATCAGCGCATATATAAAAAGATAACAAAGTTTCTAGAAGGAAAAAATATACCATATTTTAATAAATTTATAAACGCATGGATCAGAGATTTAGATGAATTTGAACAAATAATTAGTATGAATTTCTCGCAAAAAATGGTATTATTAAATTCAGATTATTTTAAAAAAGAATTTACAACGGACGAACATCTTGCAGCAGAAGCAGCAACAAGAGATGTAATATGTGACATAATGTGCATATATGATAACAAACTGTGTAGAGAACTAAAAAAAAAATTAAATAATCATGAACGGCCATTAAATGATGAATTTCTAGAACTACATTTTGATGATACTGATGTCTACGCTGATGTTTAATAAAAATGTTTGATAAAACATTATTATTAATTAACCCGCGACTCATCATTTATAAAACACAAAAAAAATTGATTTTTTCTATCACTAAAAAAATAACAATACCCATATCAGTATAATATGGCAAATAAAACGACTACAGTAATTTTTTCAGCAATAGATAATAATGATCATAATACCATAAAATATTTGCTATCGAGTCCAGATATCAATTCATTCAATGAAAAATCATATACACCATTAATGTATGCAGCATATTATGGAAAATTAGAAATATTAGAAATATTAATAAAATCAGAGACGGTTAATCTAAATTTAACATCGAAACTGAATGAAACTGCATTGATTCTCGCAATAAAAGCGATGAGTCGGTTATTTAGTAAAGCAAATACTTACTTTTTGATGGCAAAGTCACTTATATTGGCAGGGACAAATGTAAATGTGCAAGACATTTATGGAGATTCGGCGCTGATAATAGCATCGACGAATAATAATTATAATATTGTTGAATTGTTGATAAGTCGCTGCAAAAATTTGATTTTAGAAAGGAAAGCGTTGGTGAATGCATATTATTATGGAAACGTAGAAGTCGTAAAATTATTGTTAAATGCAAACATTTTTGTGGATTCGGTAGATAAATATGATACATCATATTTAGTATCCAGAAAGACGCGCGATGAATTAGTCCAGTTAATATCTTTGGCAATGTTCAAACAGAATAGTGTACAAATATTGATAGAGTCAAAAAATGATCTGCATGATTTGTGGTTAAGCAATAAAAAAATAACGAAAATTTCAAATTTGATATTGCGATCGGTTAACTTACAACGATTATTTTTAGAGAATAATGAGATAACAGAAATACCTGAATCGATAGGACAACTAATAAATTTGCAAGGATTATGGTTAAATAACAATCAGATAACAAAAATACCTGAATCAATAGGAAAACTTATGACCTTACGGGTCTTGGATTTGACATGCAACAAAATAATAAATTTGCCCGATTCGCTAGGACAATTATGTGATTTGCAAAGTTTATGGTTGGGAAACAATCAAATAGCAAAAATACATGGATCAATTGGACAGCTTATCAATTTGAAAAATTTGTCGTTGCATAACAATCAAATTACAGAATTACCAAAGTCATTATGGCTGCTTGATAAATTGCAGTCGCTAGAACTAAGTCAAAACAAAATAATTGATATATCTGAGTCAATCGGACTGCTTAGTAATTTGCAATCATTGGGGTTAGGGGACAATCAAATAATGTATATACCATATCTGATTGGGCAACTTGTGAACTTACAACAATTGGGATTGCAAAATAATAAAATAATGAAACTACCCGAATCAATCGGACAACTTATTAATTTACAAAGATTATGGTTGTGTAATAACCAAATAACGGAGATACCTAAATCGATAGAAAAGTTAAGTAATTTACAAGAATTGGGATTAAATGGAATTCAAACGGTATATATTCCGGGGTCGATCAGATATCTGATCAATTTGAAGAAAATATGGTTGGGGTATAATCAGATAACATACATGCCAGAGTTAATCGGTCAGTTTGATAGTTTGCAAGAATTATGGCTAAATGACAATAAAATAAAATATATACCAGAATCCATCGGGGGACTTATCAATTTACAATTATTGGGTTTGTGCAATAATCAAATAACAAGGATCCCTGATTCAATAGGACAGCTCACTACTTTGCAAAGATTGTGGTTAGGCAACAACAAGATTGTAAAAATTCCAGAATCTATAGGAAGACTCATAAGTTTGCAATGGTTGGAATTAGGATATAATAAAATGGTAAAAATTCCGGGATCAATCGGACAACTTCATAATTTGCAAACATTATTGTTGCATCATAACAAAATAACGGAAACTCCTGAATCCATTGGACAGCTTATGAAGTTGCAAGTGTTGGTATTGAGTCATAATCAATTGACGGAAATTTCAGAATCAATCGGAAGACTTCATAATTTGGAAAAATTGTTATCAAGTAATAACCGAATAACGTACATATCAGAGTCAATTGGACAACTTAATAATTTACAAGGATTATGGTTGAATGAAAATCAATTGATCGATTTACCAAAATCAATCGGAAGGTTGACTAAATTACAACAATTAAGGGCGAGTGATAATCTGATAACAAAGATACATGAATCAATAGGGGATCTTATCAGTCTGCAATGTTTAGGATTAAGTTCAAATATAATAACAAAAATACCAAATTCGATTGGGCAACTCAGTAATTTACGACAACTCGTGATGAATGCCAATCAAATATTAAACATACCGGATTCGATAGGACAACTTCACAATTTACAACTATTGTCTTTGAGTAACAACCAAATAACACATATTCCAAAATCGATTGGACAACTTAATAGTTTGCGGGAATTGCTGTTAGATGATAATTTGATAATATATATTCCGGATTCGATTGGAAAACTCACTAATTTGCGAGAATTAGCGTTACGCGACAATCAAATAATATATATTCCGGATTCAATTGGACAGCTTACTAATTTACGGGAATTATGGTTATGTGTTAACCAAATAACGAAAATACCTGAGTCGATAGGGGGACTTATCAACTTAGAACAGTTTGGTTTGAATGTTAATAAAATAATGATGGTTTCTGAATCAATCGGACAACTCGTTAATCTAAAGGAGTTAGGACTAGGTCACAATGAAATAACATTAATTCCCGAATCTATTAAGCAACTTAGTAACTTGCGATTGTTGGAATTAAAAGGCAACAAAATAATGAACATACCTGACTCAATTAGAAAACTTGTAAATTTGCAAATCATTTTTGATGGAACAATCGAAAATGTGCGCCAAATACGTGAACGTAATAATGCATATTTGTATGATCAAATCGATAATATTTTTGATAAATCACCACAAATTAAAGATCTAGTAACAGAAGAATTAGTTGCTTTATCTACTCTAAATCTTAAAGAATGTGCTGTCTGTTTTGAAAACATAGATGTGAAATATGTGATTGTACCATGCGGCCACACATCGACATGCTTAGGATGTTTAGCTAATTTAAAAACTTGTCCGATTTGTAAGACTGATGTTGAAAAATATGTGAAGGTATACGATTAATTGATAATCAAAAATTTTGATTATCAATATTTGAGTGTGATGATTGTGGGAGGACGTTTGATGCTGGATATTGCAAAGTAGAATAGTCCTAACAAAAAAATTTTTTTTGCTGAGGTATGGATGGGCGATATGGCTGGGAAAAAAGGTGACAATTCTGATTTGTTGGATGAAATGGAGAGAAGATCGTTGATAAGTGAAATATTTAGTTATCGATAATGGGAAAGATGCGCGAATATTTCAATAAAACATCTTGGTGTATTTTTATGCGAACGACTATTAATATAAAATATAACAGGTTTAATATATTAAAATGGAAAAAAAAGGAGAATGCAGAGACAAAAAAGGTGAACTAAAAGAAAAGTATGTGTTTGATAAAGAAAACAAAATAATAGCAGCTTGGGATTTGGAACCAGAAACGGCGAAATCGGGAAAATACACATGCATATTTTGTAAAAACAAAATGTTATTTATTGGTCCCTATACTAGAAAAGGAGGAGTATTAATTAGACAATTTTTTAAACACAAAGGAGAAACCTGTTTGAACAATGACACTCCAGCTACAAGAAAGCAATACAGAGAAAACAAGTTATCAGATTTTCATAGAGTGTGGCAAAATTTATTCCCGATCGAAAACAAAGAAATTCGCACGATAATAGACGGAAAATATTTGATAGGAGATATTGTTATCGATAGTACTGAACTATTTAATCTAAAAAATGAAGATGATCGGGATATATTAGACAAATCATGCAAAACATTAACAATTGAGATACAACACTCGCCGATTGATAATGACAAATTGTTGGATAGAGATGCTACTTATCGCAGCGATGATAAAAATTTAATGTGGATATTCGACACAAAAGACAAAATGACGGTAGAAAAGATAGTATTATTCAATGGTTATTTTTATAGAATAAAGTTAAAGGGAAAACATTATTTTACAGAGATGTTGGGTTGGAATAGAAAAGTAAACATATTGTTGGATAATGGCAGCAAATGGATTTATCAAGTAACAGGAACAACAATATTGGATGTCGAATATGTGAGAGCGAACAGAATATTAAGAAAGAATTTATTGAAACAGTTCGCAAACATACTGGCGCCATCAAAACTGGGAACATGGGAAGGCAACGATGATGAAACATTATGTGCTGTTTATGATTACGAAGAAGAAGAAATAAATGAACAAATAAGTTATATATTTTATTTGATGGAAAAGATTCCGCGAAAGTATTTTAACGTTATATATTTATGTAACATGTTATCGAAAATATCAAATAAATCAGAGTTTGTATGTCGTTGTTTGATACGATGGGTAAAAAAGTTTGATTATAGCGAGGATCGTTACTATTATGATGATCCATTGATAGATCAATACAGTAGAATATATCCATTAGATAAAAGTAGAAGCAAGGCTAAAATAGATTATTCAGAAAAATATATAAAACGGCTATTTATGGATTCACATATGGTGGATGATTGTTTTGATATGATGGTATATTTAGTAGACAAATATCAAGATGTAAATCCGCGGATTACATCCAAAATGGCGAATGATGAAACAGTAAGTTATGATGACAATTTACGGATGAAGTGCGATTTTATTCGAAAAAGAAATGAGCTATTGGGAATAATATCATTGGTTAATTTTGGAGATATTTTTTGCATATTATGTGGCAACAGTGGCCATATTTGTATCGGTAAGTATTATTACAGGATATGTTCTGATTGTTATTATGATATTGATTCAGTTAAATTTTATGAAAAACATGTTGATTGTCTTAAGACTCTAAACGATGTGAACTTAAAGAAATTTGTAAGTCATCTTAAAAGAAAATTTTGCCAAGAATGGAAACAAATGTTCCCATCACATTGCATTGATACATATATGGATCACAATAATGAAATTGTTTTAGCAGATATTTTCACAAAAAATACTGGAAAGGATCAGAACGGTACAATTGTCACAATGCAAAACACGGAACTATACAGCCATCAGAAGCTAATAAATTTATCTCAGGAACGACATCAAGATTTGATATGGTTACTCGAACTAAATTATGGGCACTCCAAAGAAAAAATAATACTATTTGACGGCGATCATTATCAAATTAAATTTGAATCGGAACAACATTTTAGAGGAAATGTTATTTTCGATGATGGTGGAGAGTATTTATATCAAACAATTGTCGATATTAACATGAAAAGTAAGACAATATTCAGCGTTGCGCAAATCAAACGGAATGATTTGTTGAAAACATTGAACTGCAAGATACATTGGAAATCAATGTTAGAGGATCACAAATACATCACATATGATTATGAAGTAAGTAATGACGATAAGGTACGATATATATTTTATGTAATTGAGACGTTACCTTTTCCTTTTTTTGGAGTGGCATACATTTGCGCACTGTTGGCAAAATTATCGAATGAATGTGAAAAAGTGAAGGCATTATTAAAATTGTGGGTCGTTAAAAACGTCGCAAACAGAATGTATTGTATCCGAACAAATGTTGATTGTGCACGCTGTGATTATCAATATGCAATAACAACAAACTTTTTAAAACATCACAATGATCATATCAGTTACATAAAATGTCAAAATTGTCTTCCAAACCAATACACTGACAAATCGATAGACAGGATATTTAAAACAAATGACGATCATGATGATTTTAATGTTTTTATGCATATTATCTCGAAGTACAAGGGTATGTATCCTTTAGATTTCAAGTTGAAAATACCTATCGAATATCAGAAAAGTAAATATAGTTATGAAAATATTGACATGGAAATAGAATTTGCTCAAAAGTGTAAAAATTTTGTAAATTGTGTGATATGTGGTAACGGAACATTAATCAAAATTTGCAGGGTCACATACGGAATTTGCGCAAAATGTTTTAACAGAGACAAGATAAACGAATACTATAAGCAAAAATTTGAATGTAATAAATGTCGTCAGATGCTATGTGTTCGAACCCATGACAACATCGGTCAAACAAATGTTATGTGTGAAAAATGTGGCAATGCTGTTAAAATGTTATCTATCCGTAATAGTCGACAAATTTTGGATGACTCGTCTGATTCTGAAGATGCAATTACAAACTATCCAAAATCGAGACCGCAACATCGTCATGGCAAATTGCCTCAACCAAATTTTAGGAACACATATTCAAACAAATACGATTCAGAATACAGAAATGAAAGGATAAACGGGTACGTTCAACAGACATTTTTTGTTAGAGACCGGTATGGAATAATACGTGAAACAAATACTAATCCGGGTACCCAAATATTTCGATAAAATCAAACATGTTACAGGTGAACAATGTATGATTATCGTAACGGATCATAGCCTAAATTATGTCAAATGATGGATAACATATATGATGATTATGGTAAAGGATTAAAATGATACTAAACATATTTTGAAAATTAAAGAGTTTGATTTTCAAAGTGCACATGTCGTACATCACGTACATATGGCTACATATATTGATAAACAAAAATTTTGCTTATCAATACTATTTAGAACAATTATCGAAATATTGGTATTTATTACTCAAACATGTAACTTTCCTATCAGACTCCGGACACATACATTCATATCCTCCATTATGGTACAAACGGAAAACACACACAGGATTAAATTTATAAACAGGAACAGAAGGATATGCCGCCGTATAATTACAACAATCAGCGATACAATAACAAGAAGGTGCACTATATTTGAGGGCAACAGCCTTGCAATGTTTCTGAGTGTACGAGATAGAAAAAGGTTTTTCAGTTGCGCAGATGGAGATTAATAGTAGGAGGATGATCATTTGCTGATTAGTTTGTTATATGTAGATGGTCTTGTGATTGAAAATTCAATTTTTGTGGGACAGATTTGGCTTAATCACATAACGTAATTTCTCGTGATAGCACGTTTCGTCATTTCTTTTTCTATTTCGAGTTTTAATTTTAACTTTTTTATTCGGTTCGCATGATTGGCAAATCTTACGTCGATCATTTTGACACATTCATATTCAAAATCGAGATCTCGATCCGTATTAAATTCTTCAGCTAATTATCGAGATTTTGTTTGTAAAATCATAAATTCAGTATTTATTTTTTGACGTTCAGCCTTATAATTTTGGAAATTCATTGTTTTAATATGGCGGCAATCTAAACAAAGTCCCATGTTTTCGATAATGTGATCTAAATCATAATTATCCATAAATCCGTTTGACAATTTCCATCTTGGACATTCATAATCACCAATAAAACTTAAATTACTATTAGGACTATTGCCACATTTTCGTTTTTGTCGTGCAATTACTTGTTTGGATTTTTTTGACATGTTATATATTGAATTAGCAGACCGTATTTATATCAAATTCGTTAATAGTGTGTGTGATCAATCTATTCTAAATATGCCCAGTGATTGGGTGTATCAATTTATCCACAAAATAAACATGATCGTGCAAATATGTACGTTAATAATTTGATAATTAAAATTTTTAATTATCAAATAAAATGAAATTTTGATTCATCTTCGTCAGATTGAAACTTTTTGCCTATTTTTTTGTATCCATGATATCTGACTTTGGGTGACATTCCAATATGATCATCTGGATTCACTTTTACCTTTTTATTCTTTTCATTGATCTCATGTAATTCCTCCTTAGTTCGCTTCTTAGGCAAGCCGTCGCACATTTCGTTAAATTTATTTAGTTCATCGCCATCAGATGAAATATTTTGTTCGTATTGATGGACATGATTGTATTGATTCATGAGAAGATAGATGCGATCGAAAAATTTACTAAAAAACTTATTATATTTTTTAGAGCCAACGATTTTATCAACAAGATGATCACGGATAGTTTCGATATCATTATCAAAACTAATACCAAAATCAGTAATTTTGTTGATCAGAGCAGCAACTTCATCCCAACTATCGAAAGTTTTAGACAAAGAATTCCAAATAGGATGGTCACGATTTTGAGGTATATTTTCATCAGAGTACTCGGGAGATCGCATATTTTTACCTTTGTTATGAATATGAAGTCGAACATCTTCATTATTTTTTTTGATTCCTCTGCTACATTTCATACCATAATATAAGTGCTTAATACCATAAATATGCGAACGGCGTCCTAAAAATATTCTAAATTTATTAAAAATATGGGATAATAGATCACCAATAACATCAATCATAGCTTGAATATTATCAAAATTACCAACATTCCAATTATCCCCATTATGTATGTCTATGTTTTTATTTTTGTAATTAGTGTAGCGGACATTATGGTATTCTTTCATTTCGGGATTAAGTTGGAAAGAATCAAGAAAAGCCTTAAATGGAGAACAGCCGACGGATATATTATGACAAAAAAGACAATATTGTCGGAATAATGTAAGGTCATCAATATTTGTATATAAATAATGATGGGGAACTATATTTTCCGGAGTAGGTACATAATTAATATTAAGGATCATACCATGATTTGTGATATTTGTAGTATTGTTATCACTATTAATTTTGACATGATTCATTTTGTTATTGTGAAGTTCTAAGTTTTTTTGATGTATGACCGCAGTTCTCTCGTGCTGTGTAAGTTTATCTTTTCGTGAGAATGTTGTGTTACACAATTTACATAAGTGTACATCATTTTTAGGAGTTTCAATAATTAAATCTTCTGAAGTTTCCGCACTTTTTTTTAAATTTGCGCAACCATAATCATTATCTTGATGGCGTACTAAATTAAATTTAGATGGAGTACTATAACCGCATTTAGCACACTTGTGTCTTGACATATTGATGTATCATAATATATTTGTACATAATTTTATATCGAAGTAGATGTTATTTGTTTAAGTGAGCAAAATGGGTAAGGTAAGCGAGCAAGTGGTGAGCAAGTAAAATATTAATAATAATGAACACATGATACGAAAATCATCAAAAAAATAGGCAAAAATGAAGGAATTAGGGATCAGTAGAATAAAATGGGGAAAAATGAACAGTACCGCAAAATCATCATAAAAAAGGGGGAAAATGGGGTCAGCGATAGGTGAGCAAAAAATGAACAGGTGAAAACAGTTGCTCACCTTGCTCCCCC
>Ga0163151_10001556_pt1 | contig 38221 bp, 20 predicted proteins | sample OliLakLV19MP5IB2_FD_145596 | JGI IMG/M metagenome (GOLD analysis project Ga0163151, IMG submission 145596) | Freshwater microbial mat bacterial communities from Lake Vanda, McMurdo Dry Valleys, Antarctica - Oligotrophic Lake LV.19.MP5.IB-2 | ecosystem: Environmental > Aquatic > Freshwater >... | reverse complement strand
GGGATCCATTAAAACCAAATTGTTGCCATCCTTGTATAGGTATTGCATTTCTTTAAATTCAACGCGAATCATTTCAATTGATTCTCCTGCACGATAACGGTGTTCCATTTGCTTACCCGATTTTACATTGCGTAAAACCACTTGATAAAATGCCCTTAAGTTACCTGGAGTGCGGTGTTGGTATTCCATCACCTGACAAAGTTCATTGTTGTGCTTAATGAAACATCCTTTAAATAAATCGCCTGTATTTGCCATTCTGTATTAGTTTACAATTATGAGTTCGCGAAAATAGTCTTTTAACACGCTTTTGAAAACAAATTTTTTTTTGCATCTTAGCAGAGATGTTGACACAAATTATACCTTTTTTATTGCTGTTATTGACTGCTCAATTTTCAATGGCACAAGGTATTAAGGGCAAAATTACCAATGCCAAAGGAGAGCCTTTGCCTTATGTAACCATTTACTCGCTAACGGCAAAAGTAGGTTGCAACTCCAATATAAATGGCTTGTATGAGCTCAAGCTTCCTCAAGGCAAGCAGTCGGTAAACTTTCAGAGCATCGACTATAAAACGCTTTTGGTTCAAACCGAAATAGGAGAAAACTGGCAAGAAAAAAACTTGGTTTTGGAGGAGCAAACCTACGAATTAAAAGAGGTGCAAATAAACAGCAGCAAGGAAAATCCTGCCAACTTTATTATGAGGAAAGCCATAGGTGCTGCGCCTTATTACAAACGTCAGGTGCTTAAATACTCGGCCAAAGTTTACGTAAAAGGCACGGGAAAAGTAGACGGAATTCCGCGATTATTTAAGGGCATTTTAAAAGACGCGGGCATAACGCTTGGCAAGGCTTATGTAACCGAGAGCATCAATGAATTGAGCTTTTCGCAGCCCAGTACGTATAGAGAAAAAGTAATTTCGTTGCAAAGCACTATGCCCTTTAAAGATGCAGGTGTGCAGCCTATGCGCATGGCCAGGGGTTCTTGGTATGCTACCAATAATTACGAGGTGGTTTCGCCCTTATCTCCTCAAGCCTTTAGTGTTTACAATTTCTTTTTGGAGGGTAGCTTTTATGAAAATGGTAGGGAGATAAATAAAATTCGGGTTGAACCAAAAAGAAAGGGGACCGATTTATTTAAAGGAACGGTTTATATTTTGGAGGGTTTGTGGTGCTTGCATAGCCTTAATTTAAGCAGAACTGAATTGGGCATGGAGTCTACCATTAAAACCAGTTTTAAGGAGTTACCAAATTACCCTTATGTATGGATGCCGGTGACCTATGATATTAAAGCGGTGGGTGATTATTTGGGCATTAAGGGCGAGTTTAGGTATTTGGCTTCTGTGAGTGATTACAAAGTTTTATTGAATACAAATATTGACCATAGGTGGGCGCAGAAACAAGTTGGGGCCCCTCAATTGGCAGGGGCTGCAGAACTTGCAACAGGGCAAAAGGGTGCTGTAGGTAAGAAAAAAAATGCTGAGCAAAAGGGTGCTGTAGGTAAGGAAAAAAATGTTGAGCAAAATGGTGCTATTGGGCTGGGGAAAAGTGGCAAACAAAATGCTTCTTTAGATAAGGAAAAAGACGCTGAGCAAAATGTATCTGCAGGCCAAGAAAAGCCTATGGTTAAAACCAAAAATCAGCGAGAAATTGAAGCGCTTTTGGCCAAGCAGGAATTGCGCAAAACAGACATGATTAAGCTTGCTGCCAGAATGAAAAGGGAGTCGGAAAAGGAAATACAAAGCATGCGTTCTGTAAACGATAGCAGCGAGATTGTGGTTGATTCGCTTGCCTTAAAAATGGATTCGGTTTTTTGGGCGCAAAATAGGCCTGTTCCTTTGTTATTGGATGAGCAAAAAAGCATCAATGAAATGGATACTTCTTTGGCTGTAAAAAAAGATAGTTTGCCACGCGCTAAAAATAAATTGAGCGTGTATGAATTGCTCGTTTCTGGCGATAGCTTTCCAGGCAAGCAACGCTATTTTGCGTTTAAAGGTCCGGTTTATGGTTTGGCGCTTAATACGGTTGAAGGACTAAACGTGGAAGCCAAATACAGTGTAGGATCAAGCAAACACAAGCCTTGGCGCTTTACCCAAAGCCTGCGTATGCCCTTAGAGCGACTTCGTTTTCAGACTGTGGCCGAGTTAAGTTATGGGTTTAATCCCCTTGCTTTTGGGAAGGCCAAATTGCGAGGTGGTTCTGTTATTACAGATTTTAATTCGAATGGCATAGACCGCTTTGCCGATGCATTTCATTTGCTGTTTTTAAATACCAATTATTCAAAATTTTACCAGCAAGATTTTATTGAAGTGGCCTTTGAAAGAGAGTTGATGAATGGCTTACAATTGCAATTAGGTGCACTTTATACTAACCGGTATTCAATTGATAATATTGCCCGCTATCAAAGTAAGGAAGGCAGTAAACACATCAGTGCTAATAGGCCAAACAACCTTTCTTATGTGGATCAAACACAACAAAGTTTTCAAACAAATGCTTCTTTCAATTATCGCTTTTTCCAGCAATACAAATTTGTTCGAAACAAAAAAATTTACTTGCCCAATGAGTGGCCTAGCTTATCATTAAACTATAGACATGGCAGAACAAAAAATGCTTTATTATTTAACAAATTATCGTTCGGTTTGAACCAAAACATTCACCTATTACACTGGTTAAATTTGCAGTATCAATATACCTATAGCTATTTCATGTTTGCTTCCACTCAAATGCATTTTGCCGATTACAATCAGTATGCTGGAAACCAAAGTTTTTTTTATATGGGTGCGCCATTTGCCCGCTACCAGCAACTCCCCTATTATGCTTACAGCAATGCTACAAGCTCACAAAGTATGTTTGTACAACTGAGTTTTAAGAAATTATTAATTAGGCAATTGCCTTATATAAACCTGTTCGACTTTAACGAACAATTGTACTTTAATTTGCTAAGCACGCAAAGCAACATGCCTAACTATTTTGAAACAGGGTATCGCATAAACAATGTACTTAACAGAATTTCATTAGGCGTAAATTTCCATTTCCTAAATGGTAAATATAATGGAAATTTGATAGCGGTTAGTTATAGGTTTTAGTTCAAAGTTCTTAATTCAAAGTTCTTAGGACCAAATTTATACACCTACGCCAAGTCTTCGGTGAACGCGTAACTCACCCTTTATACTTCACCCCGGATCAACATCTGCATAAACAATTACCGACCTAAACACCTTCTCTGTATTTAACTCATTCATGGCCTGTTTAATGTGCAATTTGCTTTGCTCCAAATTGGGCGATTTGCGGTTTATTTTAATTAAAATTTCCTTGATATAAAAATTTCGAATCTTGCTTACATACGGACTTTCTGGACCAATAATAGCGCCCTCAACTTTGCCGGTTAACAGATACTTTAACCTTAAGGCAGCTTGCTCCACCGTTTTATAATCCTTGCTCTTAAGCACCAATTTTATAAGCCTAAAATAAGGAGGATAGCCAAAGTTTTTGCGCTCCTCAAGTTCGCGTTCTAACAAAACCTCGTATTGATTTTGCAACAATGCCTGCAACACAAAATGATTGGGCATGGAGGTTTGGATTATTACGCGACCTTTTTGATGCTTCCTGCCAGCCCTACCTCCTACCTGCAAAAGCAATTGCATGGCACGCTCATGCGCCCTAAAATCTGGAAAAGATAGCAGACCATCTGCATTGATAACACCCACCAAACTTACATGTTCAAAATCGAGTCCCTTGCTTAACATTTGCGTGCCCACCAAAATATCGAACTGCCTTTCTTCAAAACTGCGTATAATTTCTTCGTGACCGTTTTTGCTTCTAGCCGCATCCAAATCTAAACGCGCCACCCTGGCTAAAGGATACAATTCTTTGAGTTCATCCTCCACCTTTTCTGTGCCCACACCTTTTAAGGTTAAGTGCGTAGAACCACAAGCCACGCAGGTTTTGGGTAATTGCTGCGTAAACCCACAGTAATGACATTTTAAAGAATCTATGTATTTATGATAAGTTAAACTAATGTCACAGTTTTGGCATTTAGGAACCCATTCGCACACATTACAAGAAAGAAATGGCGCATAGCCTCTCCTATTTTGAAAGAGAATTACCTGCTCATTTCTATTTAAGGCCGCCGTAATTCCTTGGTGCAATTGCAAACCAATATCGTCCTTTACCATGGTTTTGGTGCGACGCTCTTCGGCAATATTTGCGGTTTCAATTTGAGGTAAATCTACCTCATGGTAGCGCTTCTCCATTTTAACCCAACCAAAGATATTTTGTTGCGCCAAATGATAAACCTCCAAAGAAGGTGTGGCAGAACCTAAAATGGTTTTGCAACGGTTAATGCGGGCCAACATCATAGCTGCATCGCGGGCGTGGTAGCGGGGTGCGGGGTCTTGCTGCTTATAACTACCCTCATGCTCTTCATCTACAATACACAATCCCAAATCCTTAAAAGGCAAAAAAACCGCAGAGCGTGCGCCTATCACAATTTGATATTGCCCCTCCTTAATTTTTTGCCATATTTCTACCCGCTCTTGGTCGTTAAATTTACTGTGATAAGAAATGCAATTCTCTCCAAAAAACTTACGAATGCGTTTAATAATTTGAGAAGTAAGTGCTATCTCTGGCAGCAAAAACAAGACCTGCTTACCCAGCAACATTTGCTCCTGAATTAACTTCACATACACATGCGTTTTGCCACTACCTGTTACACCTTGTAACAGAACAATATCCTTTTCCTCCCATTGCTTTTTAACTGCTTCAAAAGCGTTATGTTGATCTTCATTAAGCACAAAATCTTCGGCAGCAATAGAGGCAATTTGTATGCGGTCGATGCTAATTTGATACAGCTCAAAGACCCCTTTTTTAATAAGCGTTTGCAGCGGCGCGGCAGTGCCATTGCAGGTTGTCATTAAAGTAGATTTATCAATATCTACCATGCCTTGCTGCTTTAAAGCAAGATAAGCCAACAAGAAATTTAACTGCTTTTCATTCTTCTCCAAAGCACCAAAAAGTGCTTCCATTTTCGACTCATTTTCGTAAACTGCATCCAACTTTACACAGGTGAGTTTTTTCTCCTTATACCTTTCCTCTAACTCCTCTTTAATTAAAATAATTTCCTTTTTAACCATGCTTTTTAGCAAAGGAAAAACATTCTTCAACTGAATAATTTCGGCTATTTCTGCCAGTGTTAATTCATGCCGTATCTCCAAAGCTTCATGCACCAAATATTCTTTATCGTCTAGTTCGGTTTGATCCAATACAAAGGATGGATTAGACACCACACGGGTCTCACTCTCTAGCTTAAAGGCAGCGGGCAACGCGGCTTGCATTACCTCGCCTAAGCTACATAAATAGTACTTGGCAATCCAATCCCAAAATAAAAAATGATGCGGTTCCACAATGGGACTCTCATCTAAAACAGAATAAATATACTTGGCTTCATACCCTTTAGGTGGCGCATGGTGTATTTGATAAATTAAGCCCGCATACACTTTTTTAGGCCCAAATTGAATGGCCACCCTTTTGCCAATAGCCACCTCATTTTCCCATTCTGCAGGCACGCGGTAAGTATAAACCTGTTGCAAATGCAAAGGCAAAATTACGTTTATGAATGTGGCAAAATTATCGGGCATATAATTACAGAAAGCAGCCGAAGCTGCTTTCTTTTACATATTAATTAGCTGGAATTTGTTGCAAGGTCTCTAACAAAAATTTCCAGTATTTTTGCACCGAACTTATCTGCACCGATTCGTCTGGAGAGTGCGCCCCACGTATGTTAGGACCAAATGAAATCATTTGCATGCCAGGGTAATTGGTTCCCAAAATACCGCATTCTAATCCGGCATGACAAGCGTTTACGTGTGCCTTAGTACCAAAGGTGGTTTCATATTGTGCGCTCATTAATTTCACAATTTCCGCATCGGGTAAGGGTGTCCAACCGGGATAAGAACCTTTCATTTCGGTACTGGCTCCTAACAAATGAAAAGCAGAATCTATGGTATAGGCCAAATCCATTTTTTCGCTGTCTACACTGCTGCGGGTTAAACATTGTATGCTTAAGTTTCCTTCACCTACCAATACGCGGGCAATATTATTAGAGGTTTGAACCAATCCATCAATGCCTGGTGTCATGCGAAAAATGCCATTTGGCATTACATGAATCACTTGCAACAAATGTGTTTGGAAATGTTTCTCCATCACCTTTGCCGGGCAATCAATGTCTTCTACAAGCACTTCCAATTTAGGATCGGTGATGCGGTATTCGAGCTTAAGCAAGGCTAACTGCTCAGCAATAATTTGAGTAAACTGTTCTTTGTGTTCAGCCAAAACAGCCATGCTGCATTTAGACTCACGCGGAATGGCATTGCGCAAACCTCCGCCATCCAATGAAGTCAATTCTATGTGAACCACTTTATTTGCCGCCAATAACAAGCGGTTCATAATTTTATTGGCATTGCCTCTGCCCAAAATAATGTCCATGCCAGAGTGCCCGCCAGTTAAACCTTTTACCCTTAACTTAACGCCCACACAACCTGCCATCACATCCTTCTCTGCATAATGTCTAGTGCCTGTTACATCAATTCCACCAGCACAACCAATGGTTAATTCATTGTCGTCTTCGGTATCTAAGTTCAATAAAATTTTGCCATCCAACAAACCGCCTTTTAGTCCCATGGCGCCTGTCATGCCGGTTTCTTCATCTATGGTAAACAAAGCTTCAATAGCAGGATGCGCAATTTCTTTAGAAGCAAGAATGGTCATAATACTGGCCACACCAATGCCATTATCTGCACCCAGCGTGGTTCCTTTTGCCCTTACCCAATCGCCATCCACAAACATATCGATGCCTTGTGTATTAAAGTCGAATTGCGTTTCGGCATTTTTTTGATGCACCATGTCGAGGTGACTTTGAAGCACCACCGTTTTTCTGTTTTCCAATCCAACAGTGGCTGGCTTTTTAATGATAACATTACCTACCTCATCTTTTGTGGTAGGTAAACCCAGAGAGGCGCCAAATTGCAGCATAAATTCAATGACCCTTTCTTCGTGTTTTGAAGGGCGAGGGACAGCATTTAAATTGGCAAAATTATTCCAAAGTTCCTTTGGTTCAAGTTGAGCTAACGGATGTAACATGATAATTATGGTTTGAAATGAAATACGAAATTACAAGATAAAATGCAGCTTTGGATCAGAAAAAACTTAATCTTAATCAGCTTTTTCAAAAGCCGCAAAGATATTATTGAAACTCAGCCACAAGGAAAATGGGTTTATAAATTTACCTCAATTTTTATACTATTAAAATGCCCTACTCACGCCCAATACCCACCTAAACATTAAATTTTCACCTTCATATGCAGGCGCATTGCTCAAGTATAATGGAATATCAAACCTAATGCTCAAGGGTTTTACTTCGTCTAATACACCCCAACGCTTTATGGTTAATACCAAACCATGTCCGCCACATGCCATTAATCCAGTATTTAAATTAACCGCTTTGGCGGCTAAAGTTTGATCTTTATTAGTCAAATTTCTTGCCGCCAAAATTCCAGCATCCAAAAACAAATAGGCATCCAATTTTAAATACCTATTGCTTGGCAAAAAGCCCAAATATTGATCGTAATCCAATTCCAAATTCACAGAAGCTCCCGCATTTCCCCTGTACAAATAAGCCTGGTTAACCCCATCCATTACCGGCACCAAATACCCCGTAAATCCGCGTAGGTTCAAACCGCCCCCTGCTTGATAATGATTGCTTTGAGCGCCATATTGAAACCAGGCAGAAGGTACAATACCAGCCGATCTATTGAATTTATTATCAGCCATTTCCTCTTGGTTTGCACCGGCCAAATACAATTGCGATTCGGGCGCAATGTTGCTACCTGTTATAATTGCGGCATAAACTCTGCTCCGTAATTCAAAGCGCCACAATGGGTGGGTCTGAACCAATTGCGCGCTCAAAGCCGAGTAATCAAAATCTGACCCCAACATATTGGTCTTAAACGCAAGGGAGAATTTTGAACCACCGCCCAAATATCCAAAGCTCCTATCATACTCTAGGTTGAGGGTATTGTTCCATTCATCATAAGAGGATAAAGTTGGTATAAAATTGCTGTTATCCATGAGGGTTTGCTGGTAGCTTGGCAAATAATATAACTGCACCCTGCGCATCAATTTTATATAAAGTCGGTAAGTATTTTGTTGCTTAGTTTTTTCAATGCCAAGCTTGTTCAAAAACAAACCATCTAACATTCTACTTTGAAAAAACACGTCGGCAAAAGGTGCAAACCTATGCTTATAACTCAAAGCATAATGAACTGGGTAACGCGCGCTGCTATTGGCATACAAGGCATTATCATAACTAGCTAAAACCCTAGAATTATACCATGCCGTAAAGCTAAATACATGCTTTAATTTTAAATAATGTCCGTTCAAATGAAGACCCAATTTTAGTCCGTCGTACTGGTTGTACCACACATCGGGACGCCATTTTAAAAAGTATAATTTTCTATCTGGTGGGTTGCTAATTTGATGGTCGAACGTAAACAATACCGGACATTTTAAGCTGTTGTTTAACTCATTTACATCGGCCAATCTATGACTGGGATCAATCTCTACATTAAGCAACTTTTGCCCCCGCGGCACCACCAATTTATAGGTAGTATTTAGCTTGCCCCAACCCAACCATTTTATCCAAGGCTTACCAAAATCTGTTTTAGAAAAATAGGTATTTGGAATGGTTAATTTAAGCGGCGTAGTATCTTTAAAAGTGAGCAAAATATCAAGCGGCATCTGCATGTCGCCTTTTCTCTCCAGCTCAATTTCCCATACCAATTTCTTGTAATGCTTGGCACGTTTTACGCCATAATCTATGGTCTTGGTGGTCTCTAACCACTGATCGAAAAACCAATTTAAATCAACATGCGTATAAGCAATAATGCTGTTCCTAAAATCCTCGGTATAAGGGTGCGCCATTTTCCATTGGTTAAAATAATGTTGCATGGCTTTTTGAAACAAACTATCGCCCAAAACATACTGCAAATTATACAACATGGTGGCCGTTTTATAATATACATGGCCATATCCACCACCATGATTTAAGGCCCCTTTAAAATCGTCGCTGTGGGTGTTTAATGGCATGTCGTTTTGGTTAATGGCATCGCGCAAGTATCCTTGGTATACGGTCTGATCCAATGACGCCATTGGTCGGTAATACTTGTTAAACCAAGGGGAGGCCGTTTTCACCTTCTTCACTTCTTTTGTTAGGCGACTCATGCTCCAATGCGTGAGGAATTGCGTAAAGCCCTCATCTAAACTGGCACGGTAAGTTTCGTTGGTGCCCACCATGCCAAAAAACCAATTGTGCCCAATTTCGTGCGCAAACAATCCATAATAACCCGGACTCCTTCCGCCATCCAACGTAATCATGGGATATTCCATGCCATCGCGCGCATCGGCACAAATCATTTTTGGATAGGCATACACCCCAAATTCCTTGCTATACAAGGCTATTATTTTGGAGTTGAATAAAGCAGCATCTTGCCAACCAGACGCGTGCGGCTCTTGCACCAAGGCAATGCACCTTACCTTGCCACGCGGATTTTCTGGCATAGGCAAAACCACTTCGTCTATGCGGTAAGTTGGATCGCAAGTCCAAGCAAAATCGTGGGTATTTACCGACTTATAAATCCATGTTTTGGAACTGCCATTTGGTTCAACAATTACACTGGCTTTTTCCTCCCAAGGTTTGTTGGCAAAATTCTTTAAATCAAGCTTCTTTCTAAGCTCACTAGGCAACACTTCTTGCTCATTAACGAGCTCGCCAGTACCATCCATAATATAGTGATTTGGAAGGGTAATTGAGATATCGAACTGCCCAAAATCGCCGTAGAATTCCTTGCCTAAATGTTGATAGGTTTCCCAACCAAACTTTTTATCATAAACACAAATTCTAGGGTACCAATGTACCACATCAAATTGTTTGTTTCCGGCATTGTCGGTAAACATTTTCATGCGCCTTCTTTGGTTGCCACCATTGTCGAAATAAGTAGCAAAATTAACCTCAAATTTCATGCTGGCTCCTGGCAAAATTGGTTCAGCCAGAAACACTTTCATGATAGAAAAATCTATCCAATATTTGAGTGCTTTATTACCAACTTCAATGCTATTGATCTTTGTGCCTTTGCCCTCCGCCTCGTATTTTCCAAACTTTTGGTGAAAGTTGTTTGCCAAGTTTAATTGCTCTAAATAGCCTCCTTTTAAAAAGGCATTTTGATATAAGTGGAAATACACTTCACGCAAGGTATCGGGCGAATTATTGTAATACGTTAATTCTTCCAAACCAGAAACCACATCGGTTTGATCGTTTAAACTGACCTTCATTTTGTAATGAACATCTTGTTGCCAATATCCATCAACCGGGAGCTTATTTTTCCAGTAATAAGGATTCTCCTTGCTGCGGTAATCAAAATCTTGGGCAAAAGCTTGTCTGGTAATCAGGATTAATAATAAAATTGTAAATCTTTTCATGTTTGAGCAAAATACAAATATAGTTGATTATTTTTAGACCAAAATTTCCTTAAATTTGAATTTATTATAGATTGCGCTTGATGAAAAAAATATACAATTTTACCAGTTTACTTTCCTTAGTAGTGGTTGCATTATTATTTATAAATGCTTACTTATCTTTTAACATAGTTAGCTTTAATAAAAAAGGAATTCTCTTTAACACCGAGACCAAAGTTCCCATGAAAGACCGCATGGATTTGGCTTGGGAGCAAGAGTTTGAGCTTACCAAGGACCTTAAGTTAAATGAGGTTCCGCGCGAAAGGTTATATGCTGCTTGGCAATATCAACAGCAATTATTAGGCATGAATGGCTTATTTAAAGCAGCCATTCCGGGTATTACTTGGGTCGAGCGTGGGCCAAACAATTGTGGCGGAAGAACCAGGTCTTTGTTGGTAGATATGAACGACCCAACCAGAAAAACAGTGTGGTCGTGTGCTGTTGCGGGTGGTTTGTGGAAAACAACAGACATTACAGCATCTAGTCCTGTTTGGTCTACCAAGGACGATTTCTTTCAAAACCTTGCTCTCACTCATATTGACCAAGCGCCAAACAATCCGCAAATCATGTATTTCTGCACAGGAGAAGGCAATAACAATTCGGATGCTGTTAGGGGGCTAGGCATTTGGAAAAGTAGCAATGGCGGTTCTACTTGGGCGCAATTAAGCAGCACCAATAATTCAAACTTTTACTATTGCCAAAAGGTAGTTTCCTTGGGCATTGGAGATACGGTTTTGGCGCTTACCAAATCGGGTTTATACAGGTCGGCCAATGGAGGCACTACGTTTACAAAGGTGCTTGGTTCAGGCATAGCCTCTGCTGGTAATATTGCCTACGATCTTGAGGTTATGAGCAACAAAACACTATACGTTACTATGAGTACCGGCTCTAGCGGCGGTGGCAGCATTCATAAATCTTATAATTCTGGACTTACCTGGACAAACCCACTTACTTTACCAAATTATTTTGCGAAGGATGAAATGGAAATTGCGGTGGCCAATAACGATACCAACACACTTTATGCCTTAGTAGAAAATGGAAGCTTAATACAAGGAATTTTGAAAACCAGCAATGCCGGGGTAAGTTTTGATTCTTTGGCTACCTTCCCAATTGATGCAGATGGCGGCGTTTCAAAAGCAACTGCTATTAGAGATTTTAGTCGCACACAAGCTTGGTACGATTTAAGCCTTGCGGTTGATCCAAACAATGCAAATGTAGTGGTGGTGGGTGGAGTTGACCTTTTTAAAACCTCCAACAGTGGTGGAAGTTGGACGCAACTTTCGCATTGGTATGGAGGATTCGGTTATCAAGAAGTACATGCAGATCAACATTATGCTTACTTTGAGCCCGGCAATTCTAATATTTGCTATTTTGGTAACGATGGAGGTATTTATAGAAGTTTGAATTTTACGGCTAGCATGCCAATCATAGATACCAAGGAGATTAATTATAATACCACTCAATTTTATGCTTGCGATATTTATCCAGATGCTGCTAGCAATAAATATGTGGCAGGGGCGCAAGACAATGGCTCGCATTCCTTTAACAATTCGGGCATTAACAGCACCATAGAAGTAACTGGTGGCGATGGTGCGTTTTGTCACATAGACCAAAATCAGCCAAATTATTGGTTTACTTCTTATGTGTACACCAGCTATTATAGGTCTACTAATTCTGGCAGTTCTTTTTCTAATGTGTTAAATACGAGTCAGAATATTGGCAGTTTTATTAACCCTAGCGATTACGATGATGTAAACAACCTTATGTATTTGGGCGGCAACAATGGTTTCTATGTGAGGTGGAACAACCCGCAAACAGGTAACTCCCTTACTTTTGATTCCGTTGCTTTATTCAATAATGGAAGAATAACCCATGTAAAGGTGTCGCCAAATGTGAGCAACCGCGTTTATTTTGGCCTCAACAATGGCAGAATAATGCGCATAGACAATGCCCATATTGCGGTAACTATTGACTCTTGCATTAACAACGGAAAAGGGATGCCAACCGGTAGCGTTTCTTGCATAGAAGTAGAGACTGGAAACGACAATCATATTCTTGCCACCTATAGCAACTATGGCTCAAACAGCATTTGGGAAACAAAAAATGGCGGACTCACTTGGACCAGTGTGGAAGGCAATTTACCAGACATGCCTATTAGGTGGGCATTGTTTAATCCGAGCAAAAATTGGCAAGTATTGGCCGCAACCGAATTAGGCGTTTGGAGCACAGATTCGCTAAGGGCTGCAACCACCAATTGGCAGCCTAGTAACAGTGGATTTGCCAATGTAAGAACAGACATGCTTAAAATGCGTGCATCGGATAAGCAAGTTGTTGCAGCTACCCATGGAAGAGGATTATTTACCAGCAATATTTTTGCACCACCTAGTGCAGATTTTATGGTAGACAGAAGAGTAGCCTATCAAAGTTCAATTTTAAATTTTACCAGTACATCCAATGCGGCAAATTCATATTCATGGGATTTTGGAGATGGCACATTTAGCACCGCACAAAATCCCGCCAAGCAATATTTAACGGCCGGACTATACAATGTAAGCTTAAGCATTAACAGTGGATTTTCTGTTAAAACAGTAAATGGTTTTATTCAAATATTACCCTACAGAGCAGTGCCCTATTTGGTAGGTGCAGGAGGTAATTTCGAAACCAATGCAAATGATTTTGGTCCAGAAACTATATCGGGAATTGGGTTTGTAAGAGGCAATTCTACCACCACTGGAAAAAGCGGTGTAGCCAGCGGAAGCTTTGCTTGGGTTACGGGTTTAACGGGTAATTATGGCAATAACAACAACGCTAGATTATATACACCCAACTTCAATTTCACTGCCACTGGCACTTATACCTTGCGGTTTAAAGTAAAGAACAAATTTGAAATTAACTACGATGGATACATACTAGAGTATAGTTTAAATTTAGGCAATAGCTGGTCAAAATTGGGCGCATCGGTTCAGACCGCTTGGTACGATTATGCCAACGCTAACAGCCAATCTGCCTTCCCTACAAACGAACCCTTTTTTAGCTTAACAAACAGCGCCTATGCCTTAAAACAATACGATGTTTCCTTTTTAGCAGGCAATTCAAAAGTTTGTTTTAGGTGGGTATTTAAATCAGACCCAGGCGTTACCGATGTGGGCATGGCATTAGACGATTTTGAAATACTTGGCCCTACCAATGCAACCTTGCCTGTTGTTCTCAAGGAATTTACTGGAACTAGAATTTCCGAAAATGTAGTGTTGTTAAATTGGCAAACCAGCAGCGAGCTAAACAACAAAGGATTTTCAATAGAGAAAAGCTCGGATGGAATTAACTTTTTTGAAATTGGATTTGTTGATGGCAAGGGACAATCGAACACACTAATCACTTACCAATTTCAAGACAAAAATGCAGTGCAAGACCAATTGTATTATAGGCTGAACCAAACTGATTTTAACGCCAATTCTCAATACAGCAAGGTAGTTTTAATTGACAATAAATTAGAAAGCAACAAGTTGTTTAGTTATAGTTATTCGCTTACCACAGGCGAAATTTTAATTAAAGGATCTGAGCAAAATTTACAATTAAATATATGGAGTCAGGGCGGACAATTGGTTCAAACCATGAACCTACAAAACAAGGAAAACTTACTTCCATTACAAACTTTATCGAAAGGAATTTACCTATTAGAAATGCGTGATAAAAGCGGCATCAAACAAGTAGAAAAAATAATTTGGATGGGGCAATAATGCCAATTGTAATTAATAATTAGCCCAAAGCTATTTGATAATTTTACCAGGTAAATGCCAATTTAACAAAATAAGCCATTTGTGCAAATTGGACTATATATTTTGTATTATTGGTATAAGTCTCGCCCAATTAAAATATATAAACCAGCTTTTTTGTGTCGAAAAACTCCTCTTCAAAATAGGAACTCAGCGCAATTTCTTCTACCACTAATTTCTTGTTAATCTGTTTAAGGGCTTTGTATTCCTCTTTTAAATCGCCGCCCTTTAAAAAAATATAACCGTTAATTTTTGAGTTAAATTCTTCCTTAGAATCAACATACTGTTGTGTCCATTTATACAATTGATCGGCTGGAGCAACCGCCCTTGCCGTAATAAAATGAAAAGGTTCTTTAAGCTGCTCTACCCTACCAATGGCAAAATCGGTATTGAGTAAACCTATGGCCTCACTCACCCCTTCGGCAACCTTTATTTTTTTGGCAATAGAATCTACCATGGTAAACGAAGCATCTGGAAACATAATAGCCAAAGGAATGCCAGGGAAACCACCGCCGGTACCAATATCCAAAACCCTTGTTTGGGGCTTAAAAGCAATAAATTTTGCGATGGCCAAACTATGCAAAACATGCTTCTCATATAAAGAATCAATGTCCTTTCTAGAAATCACATTTATTTGCGCATTCCACTCCTCATAAAGCCCCTTAAGAGCGCCAAACTGCTCTATTTGCTTGGCAGTTAAGTGAGGAAAATATTTCGTTAAAATTTCCAATTACCAGATTTTTTTTTGCTTGCTAAACAAGCCTATTGTGCCAAAAACATAAATATAAATCAAATATACAAAATCTAATACTGGCAAAAACCAGATTACAGACATGGCCTTAAGTCTTTTTAAAACGCCATAAAAAATTACGGTCTGAACCAATAAGCGCAAGCCATAAATTACCAATAAAATTCTAAAATCGAAACTTGTAAAAAGTAAGAATACAAACAAAAGATAAAAAAACAAAAGCGAACTAAAATAAGCGCCCAAAAACCATTTATCTCTAGGCTTGTAAAACTTACCCGTGCTGTTGTGCCTTGTTTTCTGACGCTGCCAAGCATCAAAATTCCTTTTAGGCTCGGTGTACATAAAACTTTCGGGATTTAATTGAACAGAAACATTGGTGGCACTAGCCGATTGATTTACCTGCAAATCATCATCGCCACTCAAAATATGCTGGTGCTTGGCAAAACCTTTATGCTTAAAAAACAACTCGCGGGTATAGGCCAAATTGCGGCCAACACCCATAAAAGCATGCTTACCTATGGCAGCAGAAAAATAAGCCATGGCCGTAAAAACAGATTCAAACCGAATAAATAGGTTCAGAAAAGAATTGTATTTTTTATACGGCGAATAGCCTAAAACTATTTCTTTGCCCGGTTCAAAACCAGCTTGCATTTGTCGCAACCAATTTTTACTTGCTGGCACACAATCCGAATCAGTAAAAAACAATTGATTGTGCAGAGCCGATTTAATGCCAATGGTTAAGGCAAATTTTTTGCCTGTAGGATATTTTTCTTGCTCTATGAGCTGGCAAATTTTTAAGTGTTTATATTGCTCTTGGTAATATTCCAGTAGCTTTTGAGAATCGTCCCAACTGCAATCATTTACCACAATAACTTCAAAATTGGGGTAATCCTGATCCAAAATTAAAGGCAGGTTTTTCTCTAAATTTTTATACTCATTGCGCGCCGCAATAATAATAGACACTGGCTCTAAAGTGCCATTTACAGGCTCATTAGGTTCTTCATAAAAGGCTAGTCTAGAAAATATACCTAAATAATAAGCCAACTGCACACAAGTAACCAAGCAGAATACCACAAATAAAACCCAAAGCAACCATTGATTTAACTCCAACATACACCGCAAAGGTAAAGTCAGTTTTCTAGTTTGGTGTTAGGGAATATCAACACCTTGTTAATAGCTCCCTAAAACCTACCAAAAATGTTCAATTTTTAATAACCTAATTTTGCAAAAAACGACCTCGTTTTAAGCTCAATCAAAACCCAACTTTTTAATAATTTGTTCTATTTGCCAATCTTCAATGGGGTCGTATTCTTCCTTTAAATTGGCATCAAAAACCTTGGCCATTCCCTGCCAATATATGGCGGTAAAATCGCCTCGGTAGGTTTGCAATAAATCGTAAGTTGATTTGCCTGTTTCGCGGTAAATTAGCTTAATTAAAATTTTCCCTTGACTGCGGGTAAGGTTTTTTAAATCGTCCATAAATTGGTCCTTTACCGCCCTTTCAGTGCGCTTTAAATATTCCTTTCTTGCTTTTTCGCTGGGTAAAACTTGCAAATTTTGCTCCATCAATTGAAATCTAAAACTGGCCATTTTTGCATAGGGCAAAACCTTTTTTACGTTATACACCAGGCGCTGATATTTCTTCTGATAGTTAGAATCCTTTTGCGCTTCAACAATAAAGTCGGGCAAGGTATATTGATAATCTACAACCTCTGGCGAATCTACCTGCGCTTGCAGGTTGCTGCCAAAAAAAACACCCAGTGCAATTAAAAAAATCTTAGCAATACTTTTCATCGTGATTTCTCTCCTATAACCCTCCTTAGAAAAGATCATGCCGTTTTATGCTTGTGATTTCTTACCAAGTAAATCATTCCTAGGGCTGACCCAATTATAAATACAAAAGAAATAATTTCGGCTTGGGTAATGGCATGGTAAAAGATAGAATAAGTAGTATTTACACGAATCTTTTCTATCAAAAACCTTTCAATTCCGTTGAGCAATAAATAGGTGAGGAAAAAAGTTCCTGGTATGGTAAATCTTTTTCGGATCGACCAGAGAAAAAAGAATAATAGGATACACACCACAGCTTCGTATAAAGGTGTAGGGAAAACCGGATTGAGTAATTGGTTGCAATGAGCACCTTGGCAACCCGCAATTGGAACGCCCTCTCCCAATACGTTATTTGGGTACCTAAACGACCAAGCCCAATCTGGTAAAAAGCTGAGTCCACTTGGTTTTGCAGCCAAATTATCTATGCCCCAATCGCCATCGCCACTAAGGTGACAGCCAATTCTACCGATACCATACGACAACATTAAACCCGCTGCCGTGGCATCAGAAATAATCCAGCCGCTAATGCCATATCTGCCCACATAATAAATTATGCCAACCGCTGCCACAATTAAGCCCCCGTAAAAAGTGAGTCCACTAAACGATATCAACGAGCCAATTGGATCGGCCATAAGCTCATCTATATTTTCTAAATTGTGAAATATCTTTGCGCCCAAAATACCGCCAATGGCAGCAATGGCAACCACATTTCCCATTAATTCGTAAGGATGCGTGGTAACCTCAACCGTTTGTTCTATCTTTCCTACTAAAGCATCTGCCTCCTTTTTCTTTTGGTAATAACTGATGCCGCCACCTAAAAGCGCGCCAAACCAACTGCCTTTTGCACTTAAAATAAACTTCTGTGGGTTTTCAACTAGGGCATCATAATCGAGTACCATTTCTAAAAATTTAAACCCAATAAATGCACCAATGGTAATGGCTGTAACATAATCTACCACCGTAATTTTCTCGTTTATTTTCTTCTTCACTTTAAACGGCTTAAGCAGACCATTGGCTTCCTTCCGTTTTAATTCTGAGGTGCTTGTATAATATGCGGCCATAAAAGCCAAGGCCATCATAAACCCAAAAGTTTGTATAGGCATGGGTATATTTAACCCAAATAAATCCCTTAATAAATCTGAAATCGTTGCGTACATATCAAAATAATATGTGCGAATAACGATAAAAATCCGTTAAGATTCTTTTGGATTGTCAAAAAAACACCCCTACTTTGATAAATTAATTTAAGCATAACAATTTTATGAATCCTATATTTATTGACTTAAGAAGCGACACCCTAACCTTGCCAAGCGATGAAATGCGCCAGTTTATGTTTGCAGCAAAATTGGGAGATGATGTTTTTGGAGAGGATCCTACCGTAAATGAATTACAAGAATTTGCGGCCGATATGTTTGGTATGGAGGAGGCTTTGTTTTGTAGCAGTGGCACACAAACCAACCAAATTGCCATTAAGTTACATACCCAACCTGCCGATGAGGTTATTTGTGATGCTTTGGCGCATGTATATTTATACGAAGGGGGCGGAATTGCTGCTAATAGCGGCGCTTCTACCCGTTTAATACATGGAAATAGGGGCATGTTTACGGCGCAAGATGTGATAGATAACATCAATAAGGAAGATGTGCATTTTCCAAGCACCAGCCTAGTTTGCTTAGAAAACACGGTTAACAAAGGCGGCGGTGCTTGCTGGGATTGGCAAGAAATTCAACATATAAAAGAAGTTTGTGTAAACAACAATTTAGCCTTTCATTTAGATGGAGCGCGCCTATTCAATGCCTTAATTGCCAAGGACCAAAATCCAAAACAATACGGCCAAACATTCGATACCATTTCTATTTGTTTAAGCAAAGGTTTAGGGGCGCCGGTGGGCTCTTTGTTGCTTGGTTCAAAAAAACACATTTACAAGGCAAAAAGGATAAGGAAGTCAATGGGTGGTGGTATGAGGCAAGCAGGATTTCTGGCAGCAGCAGGTTTATATGCCTTGCAAAATAACATCAACCGATTGGAAGAGGATCACCAAAAAGCAATAAAAATTGCTGGGGTGTTAAAATCTTGCAATTGGGTAAAGGAAGTATTGCCTGTTGAAACCAATATTGTTATTTTTAAATTATGCGCAGATTACGCATCCGAGCAATTCTTGCTCCACCTACTTAAAAACGGGATTAAAGCGGCGGGTATGGGTAAAAATATGGTCCGTTTTGTCTTTCACCTAAATCAAAGTCCTGAGGAGGTTGAGATGCTCGGAAATATTCTTGCGAATATTCAAAATACCCAATAAAATTGGCACATTCAATGCCTTTCTAAACCAGTAAATAAGGCGCCTTTTTATCGACTAATTTAAATTATCTGATTTAATTTGTCCAAAAAATTGGGTAAAAAAGCAATTGTGTGAATCTTAATAATTACTAAATCGTATGATTAGTAAGGACAAAGAGTTAATTTGTGCCTTTATTTTATCAAGTAAATATTTAAAAATTAATAACATGTTGAAAAAACTACTTTTTGCGATTCTATTAATTGCAAATTTTTCAGCTTATTCTCAATTTACGAATTCCATAGTTTCGTCGCAACTTCCTGCAAGTGGTGGTATGATCTTAGATGTTGTAGATTTTAATAACGATGGATTTGAGGACGTGGTTTACCAAAGTGGGTTAAGTGGAGCCATTGAATTATACAAAAACACCAATGGCGTGTTTAGCAATTACTCCTTAACCTCCTTGTTGCCAGCAATTACTGGGAGTGGCACCGGCAATGAAGGCGTTTTATCTTTTGATTATAACAACGATGGATTTCAGGATTTGCTGATTTCGCGCGCTGGTGCAGTAGGTGGGTACATGCGTTTATTTAAAAATAATTGCGGGGTAAACTTTACCGAAGTAACCAGCGCAGTTAATTTGCCTATTGCACCAAATTTAATCTCACAATATATAAGCAATGGCCCAATTTTAATGGTCATGGATTATGATAAGGACAACGACAATGATTTAGTGTATAGCAGAATAAATGGCGTTGGTGTTTTTGAAATAAGTGCCCTTAAAAATACAGCGGGTGTTTTCTCTAATCCCATTCCATTAATTACCGGTTTTGGTTCAACCATTACCCCTAATTTTGCTATCATAGATTTTGATAACGACCGCGATGAGGACTTAATTATCATTAAAAATACAGCTAATGGTAACTCTTGCCAGATAGATTTGTATGGAAACAATGGGGTTGGTATTTATACCTTGGAAACCGCTGCTACTGGCTTATCTAATAGCAGTCCTGTTGGTTTTGCCAATGTTTATGACATAAACAACGATGGATTTAATGATGTTGTTTTAGGCACAAAAGATGTTGTTGGTGGTGGCCCAGGTAACTTGGGCTTAAAGGCATTTTTCAATTTAGGAGGTACTGGCTCCTTTAGCGTTAACAATAGTTTTAATACCCAAAGTTTAGTAGGAGATTATTTTAAATCGCATACAATTGATATAGATAACGATGGTAATTTAGATCTCCTCTGGGAAGTAAATAGCAGCACCCCAAATTCGACACCATTATTAAATAGAAAAATTGGCACAGGTTTAATTTATAGCAATGTTACCAATACAACCATTCCAACAGCTATTACCACTTCTGGCGCACCAGTAAATTATGTGGTATTCGATTTTAACAACGATGGTTTTATGGACATCTTTGTGCCTGGAACCACAGCAAGCAGTGCCAAACTTTTAAAGAACCCTAATACAGCAAACAAGTATATAAACCTAAAATTAGTATCTTGTAATGGTCAGGCTGAACCAATTGGCGCCAGGGTATTTGTAAAAGCAGGTAGCACGCGCCAAATAAAAACATACAATGGCATGGGCATGTCTAGCACTGGAACAGGTAAAAGTGAGCAGCTACATTTTGGAGTTGGAAACAATGTTACCATTGATAGTATAGTGGTATTTTGGCCAAACGGGAACATCAATATTCTAACCAATGAAAGCGCAAATAAAAATTTAACCATTTACGATGGTTCTTGTAAATTAGGCAATACAACTAATTTCAATTTTTTAAGAGATACCATCAATTTCTGCAACCAAACCACAGGAACCATATTTGCAGACACCGGCTTTGTAAGTTATTCTTGGCTTTCTGGCGAAACAACACCTGATATAACTGTTACTGCCTCTAAATATTATTATTGTACTGCAACAAATGCAGATGGTTGTTTTGCTACCGACAGTATATTTGTGATGTTTGGAAAAGGCTTCATCCTTCAAACCGATACTACTATGTGCTTGGGCGCAACCATGCGTCTCGATGCTTATCCAAGATACGATTGCTCTCCTCTAGGAGCTCCTGTAAAAAGGAAAGTAAATGCAGGAGATATAATTGACCCAAGAGTTAAATATGTGAATTCATTAAATGGTCATCATTATTATAGGTTTTTGAGCAGTTCTACCTGGACAAGTGCAGAAACAATTGCACTTTCTTTAGGCGGACATTTAGCTGTTATTAACGACCAAATTGAAAATGATTTTCTGTTGAATGAGACAGATTTAGACAATAAAAATTTATGGCTAGGATTGTATAGAAAAGGCGGAGTTGGAACAGCATTTCAATGGGTTAATTGCGATAGTTTAAAATACACCAATTGGTCTAGTGCAACCAACTCACCAACAAATGGACTAAACGATAAGCATGTCTATTTTAGAAACGTAAACAACTGCTCGGATACTGGCTTTTGGAAAAACACCAACGAAAACAGTTTACCACTCGACCCTTGCGAATCAAGTATTTTTGGCTTAATAGAATTTGATGCCTCTACCAATGTTTCGTACTTATGGAATAATGGAGATACAACGGCCACTAGTTTTGTAACGCCGTTGACAACAAAAATACATTCTGTAAAAATTAGCCAAAATGGTTCATCTTGTTCTGGAAGTATTAATATAGAAATTAGAGACCCTAACAATCTTTTACCAACTGGAATTAATGATATCATGACCGCGTGTAAAGCAAGCTCTATGAAGCTACAAGCCACACCAGGAATGACGAGTTATCTTTGGAGCACAGGTGATACCAACAGCTTTATTTCTATTAATTCGGCAGGTGGCAACAGGTGGTATTCTGTTACTGTTGTAACGCCAGAAGGCTGTACTGGAAAAGACAGTGTTTACGTAATCCTTTACAACTCAACCATCAGAACTCCAGATACCACTGTATGTTTGGGAGCTCAAGTTTTCTTAAGAGGGCCAACGCCAGCTTACGTTTACCAAACAGATTACGTGCAAAATTTCCAAACAACGCCATTTGCTTCTTGGAATTCTGCGAGTTCAATTACCTTCAATGGCAGTAAAAATTTAGGCCCATTTGGAAACGATTCTGTAACCTATAACATGATCGATTTACCAGCCCACGATTCAATTAGGGTTACCTTTGATTTATTTATTCATGATACATGGGAAGGCAATTGCGCAGTGGTTGGTTCAGACAAGTTTAGGTTTAAAAATGGCAATAAAGATGAGCTTAATACCACCTTCTCTAACACACTAAGCTGTAGCCAAAACTATACCAATATAGGCGATTCTGCTTTTACCGGCGCTACGCAAAAAAACTTGCCTTTAAGGTGCGATATTAATGGCGTAACAACCAAATACACCATTACCAGAGCGTTTAGCCATTCATCTGCTAACCTAGATTTATCTTGGGTTGCAGAATTAACAGATACCGTAGATAACTCTACCTTGTGTAACGAAAGCTGGACTTTAGACAATGTATCCATTGAAGTAAGACGTGGTGGAAATGTGTTGTGGTCTACAGGTGATACCACTCAAAATATTTTTGTAACGCCGGTTGATCCAATTACAGAATATTGGGTTCAGGTGCCTGTGGGAAATACATTTTGTTACGATACTGTTTTTGTAACAACCACTACTGGCAAACTGCCAAATGACATTTTTACACAAGATACTTTAAGATATTGTAATGCCGCTGGAACTCCAGTGACTCTTAATTTACCTTTAAACTTTGATAGATATACTTGGAGCAATGGCGATTTAAATAGAGTCACCCAAGTGTATAACGAAGGTTGGTACTCTGGTTATGTGGAAACACTTACCGGTTGTTATAATTACGACAGTGTATATGTGGCAATGGGCGGAATAAAAATTGTTCCTAATACTGATACCACTGTGTGCTATGGCTCACCAATTGCCATTAAGGCTTACTTAAACAACGATTGCAGTATGTTTGGACCACCCGTAAACACTGGTTATGTGGCTGGTCAGGTTATTCCAGGCTATACTTGGAAAGGCGAATACCGTGGTAAAAATTATTACTTGGCAGACATTAACAGCACCTGGTCTGGTGCTGCTCAAAGTGCATTGGCAGCTGGCGGACACTTAGCATGTATAAACGATACCAACGAGCAAAATTATATTGCGGCCATGGTAGATAGCAATGCTTGGTTAGGTGCCTATAAAGGACCAAATGGCTACTTTATTTGGATGAATTGCGATACTATAACGTATACCAATTGGGCAAGTTCTGAACCAAGCGCAAGTCCAGACGATTATATGTTTATGCGTTCTGCTAATTGTGCTGAACCAAAGAAATGGGATGCCAACCAAGATAACGATCAAGGCAACCCAGACGCTTGCCTAAACAACATTTACGGATTATTAGAAATAGCACCTTATCAATATACTTTCGATTGGTGGATAGATGGCGTTTCTACTTATTATACAGACAGCATTGTTATAATGCCTACCGCACCTACCAGGGTGTTTGGATTGGTAAGGAAGTCCCCAGGCGCTGGCAATTGTTTTATTGGTTCAATCAACATTGATTTAATAGACGAAGGATTTAGAATCATAAAAGATAGCATCACTAAAATTAGTTGCGATGGGGATACTGTGATGATTGAAGCGCTTCCAGGTTTTGCTAACTATAATTGGGACAATGGCGAAACAAGCAGAATAGCCGTTTATAGCAATAAAATTGGATGGGCTTATTGTACTTACGACAATGGTACTTGTATTTTTATAGACAGTATTTATTTAAATGTACCAGGTAAATTAACCACTACGCCAACCATAACAGATATCACTTGCTTTGGTGCAAATGACGGAATTGGTATAGCAGCTTATATAAATGGAACACCTCCTTTTAATGTTCAATGGATTCACAATGGCTCAACCAACCCAATTGAAACCAATTTAGCACCTGGTGTTTATTATTATACCGTTACAGATTCGAACAATTGTTTTGCCATGGATAGCATTACCATTACAAATCCAGCTACGCCACTTACTTTAAGTTTTACTGAATTAATTGGCATAAAATGCTTTAATGACACAACCGCTATTATAATTCCTATTCCTTTAGGTGGTGCTTCCCCATATTCAGGAAATTGGATTGGATTTGTTGCGCCAGATACTTTGTTTTATAAAGGTGCAGGCATTTATACTTATACCGTAACCGATACCAGGGGTTGTACCATTACTTTAGATGATACCCTTACCCAACCTACAGAACTGGATATTACAGCAAATATTACCAAACAAATCTTCTGCCCAGAAGATTCAAATGGGGTGGTCATATTAGGTGCTTCTGGCGGAATTTCACCTTATAATTTTGTTTGGAATCTTGCACCAGTTTTTGGCGATACCCTTAAAAAGGTTTATAACGGATTAACCTATGCGTATGTAGTAGATGCCAATTTCTGTTACGATTCTGTAGCAATTGTGATGCTTGCTAGCAATCCAGAAAAATGCGGCGTAGTAGTTCCAAACGGCTTCACGCCTAATGGAGATGGCGTAAACGATCTATTTTATATTAGAGGTTTAGGCGATTATCCAGATAATGAATTAACCATCTTTAACCGCTGGGGAGAAACAGTTTACCAATCCACCAATTATAAAAACGATTGGAACGGTAAACCTGCAAAATCAACCTTGTTGGGCGGAAACGATGGTATTGTGCCAAATGACACCTACTTCTGGATCCTTACCACCAAGGCCAACAACAAAACAATTTCCGGATATGTTTACATTACCAAATAATCCTTGAGCAACCATTAACATGAAATTGAAATATTATTTTGCCATTTTAGGATTCGCATTTTGTTTAAATAAGGCAAATGCACAATTGACATACGGAAATGAACATTTCCTCTTTAATCCTGTGTTTGTAAATCCTGCCTTGTCTGGCATGCACAACAACCAATTAAAACTAGGTTACGATGCCCGTTGGCTTGGAATAGATGGTGCCCCGCAAACGGGTTACCTCAATTACGACCGAATGTTTAACGGAAATACCGGTTGGAACATTGCTGTAATTTCGGACCGATTAGGTCCGATAAGCACCATTTCAATTGCCAACTCTTTTGGCTTTCAAGTTAAAACCACAGACGAAACCAAATTAGCTTTCGGACTTAGGCATCACCTTACGCAAAGCACCCTTAACTTTAATTCAAATAATTTGCCCGATCCAAACGATCCACTTTTGACAAACAATCAAAATGGTGTGCCAGTAAACAACTTTGATGCCTCTTTGGCCTTCTTAAACCCAAATTCGTTTATGATTGGATTTAGCTATAGAAACCTCATTCCCCAACCTCGTTTTAGGTACACAACGGTAGTAATAGAACCCGTATTAAGCTTGCAAGGTTGGTACAGACAAGCCTTTGGCGATGCCTCACTTGAGGCCTTTACCCAACTTACTTCTACCAGCAATACGCCTTTAAACGTCAATATTGGCGTAATGGGTGTATTTCAAAACAAATATGGTGTAGGACTAAATTTCTCTCCAAAAAATCAAATAGGCATATTCACTTACCTTAAATTAACCGAAAAATTAAACGTGTTTTATAACTATAATTTACCCATATCAGATATTGCTAAAGCCAGCAAACAAAGTCATGGCATTGGCATTTCCATTAAATTAGGTAAAGAGTCGCCATCTGGTGATGCCTTGTTCTTGCAACCTACAGAGGAAAGCGTAAGAACCAGAATGTTCTAAAATATTTTAGCATTATATGTAAAAAGCCCGCAACCTTTATGTTGCGGGCTTTTATTTTTTCGGTCTGAACCAAACCTATTTAATCGCCGAAAGTCCGCTACGCAACTTCTCCAACAAATTGGAAATATCTTCCTTTGGCAAAGTACCAATTGAAATCCTAAACCAATCTGTCCCCTGCTCGCACCCAAACGCCGTAAAAGGTACAATGGCCAATTCTGCCTCCTCCAACAAAAACTTTGTAATGTCGGCCGTAGTTTCAATGGCCGTTCCATCCTTCCGTTTCATTCCAATTACCTTAAATTGAACCGACAAATAAATTGCCCCTTCAGGCTTTATCATATTTACAGGCAAACCATCCGCCTTTAATGCACAAAATCCACTATACAATTGATCAAAGCGGGTATTGATTTTCAACTTTAATGTTGTTAAAAATTCATTCACCGCTGCTACATCATTTAAAAAATTAGCCGTGGCAACCTGCTCCGCCCTAGGCGCCCAAGCACCAATATGACCAATAAATCCTTTCATTTTATTGATTACCTCTGCCGGCCCCATGCCCCATCCTACCCGCACACCTGTGGCAGATAATGATTTTGAAATGCCATCAACAAATAAGGTATAAGGCTTCATTTCGGCACATAAAGAAATGGGATTTACATGGGTAAAACCATCCGCTATTAAGGTCCAATAAATTTGATCGTACAACAAATACAATGGCTTTTTCTTGCCTTCTCTAAGCTTATTCTCTGCCACCATTAAATCGCAAATTTTCTTTAATTCGGCCGCCTTAAAGGTAGTACCAGTTGGGTTTAATGGCGAACACAAAGCCACCATTACTACCTCCGATAAATAAGGCGCAAGCTCGGCCGCTGTTGGCATAAATCCATTATCGGCCAGGGTATGTATCTCTATTTTTTGCGCATCGGCCAAATAACAATAATGGTTGTTATTCCAAGATGGTACCGGATACAATACCTTGTCGCCCGGATCAACAATGGCCTGATAAATGCCATGAATTAAAGGCCTGCCTCCACCTGCAATCAACACCTCTTCATTGCTAAATTCGAGTCCCTCATTTCGCCTCAAAAAGTCAATAACAGCCTGCTTCAAATTCGCCATCCCATCTGCCTCAGGATAGTTTGTCTCCCCATTTTGGTAAGCCTCAATAATATAATCCTTCAACTTATCAGGAATAGGAAATAAGGTTGGATTAAAATCACCAATGGTTAAATTATAAATAGAATTTCCCTGCTTTATTTTTTGATTAATCTCATTGCCCAATTTAATTATTTCTGAACCAATTAAACTAGCCGCTTTCATGGATACCTTGTTCATATAGGCAAGCTAAGTTATATACCAAAAAAAAGGAAATTTTAAGCCCAGAAAATATTCAGAACAAACAAAAATCATTTATTCTAAAAACAAATCTCATTATCCCTCAATTCAGTCCTATAAGTTCGAAGTGCAATCACTATATTTGCAGCCCATTTTATGATTGCACTTACTAATATCGGATTTGAATTTGGCGGAAGATTCCTTTACCGCAACGCTAACTGGCATATTAAGCCAAACGAACGCATAGGTTTAATTGGCCTCAATGGCACAGGTAAATCTACCTTGCTTCGCATTATTACAGGCGAATATACCCTAACCGAAGGCACCATGTCTAAGCCTAAAGACCTAACCATTGGTTTCTTGAACCAAGATCAATTAAGTTTCGATAGCGAAGACAGCATCCTTAACGTGGCCCTAACAGCTTTTGAAAAACAACTGCAACTAGAAAGGGAAATAAACGAGGTTATTGAGCTGCTCGAAACAGACCACAGCGAAGAAACCATCCAAAAATTAAGCGATAGGCAAGAAGAATTTGAACGGTTAGATGGCTATAACATTCACCACAAAACAGAAAAGATTTTAGAAGGACTTGGGTTCACAACCGAACAATTAACCAAGCCTTTCAACAAATTCTCTGGAGGTTGGAGAATGCGTGTATTACTCGCTAAAATGCTTTTACAAGAGCCCAATTTGTTGATGCTCGACGAACCTACCAATCACTTGGATTTACCCAGTATTGAGTGGTTAGAAGATTACCTCAGAAGCTACAAAGGAACCGTTATTGTGGTTAGTCACGATAGGTTTTTCTTAGATAAAATGGTTAGCAAAGTGGTTGAGGTAAGTATGCAGAAAATATTTGAATACCCAGGCAATTACCAATTCTACCTAGAATCTAAAGAGGAACGCATGGATATGCAACAGCGCTCTTTCGACAACCAACAACAATTTATAAAGGAACAAGAAAAACTCATTAACCGTTTTAAGGCCAAAGCCAGTAAAGCCACCATGGCCCAAAGTAGGGTTAAAATGCTTGATAGGCTCGATAGAATTGAAGCGCCTGAAGACGATAACCGCGAAATTAACATTCAGTTTAGGGTGGGTGTACAACCTGGTCGAACTTTGGCAGAAATTATCAATGTAAGCAAAAGTTACCCTGGCGTACCCATCATTAAAAATGCAGAGGCGCGCATAGAGAAGGGCGATAAAATTGCACTCATTGGTGCCAACGGAAAAGGCAAATCAACTGTCTTGCGCTTATTGGCTCAGGCCGATACCTACGACGGTGAAATTATATTAGGGCATAACGTGAGAAAGGCATTCTATGCCCAGCATCAATTAGAGTCGCTTAACATGTCATACGAGATTTTAGAGGAGCTCTCCAATTTTGCCTCAGACCGCCCAGAAACAGAATTGAGAACGGTATTGGGCTGTTTCTTGTTTGCCGGCGACGATGTTTTTAAGAAAATAAAAGTACTAAGTGGTGGAGAAAAAGCACGCGTTGCTTTGGCAAAAACCTTGTTAACAGAAGCCAATTTCTTGTTACTCGACGAGCCAACCAATCACTTGGATATGCGAAGCATCAACATCTTAATTCAATCGCTCCAAAAATACGAAGGCACCTTTATTGTGGTAAGTCACGATAGGTTCTTTGTTTCAGAAATTGCCAATAAAATTTGGTGGATAGAAAACGAAGAGATCAAAGTATACCCAGGAACATTTGCCGAATTTGAATTCTGGAAGGCCAAAAGAGATGAAGAAATGAAGCTTATTGCAGCCAAAAACCCAGAGCCTAAAAAAGAAAAGCGGTCCGAACCAACTGCTGTTGCTGCTAATGTTGCTGCACCTGCCATAAAAATGCCAAAAGTAAGCAACAACTATATTCAAGGCCTTAAAAAGCAATTCGATGAATATGAAGCCAAAGTGAATAAAACCAAGTCCAAAATGAAAGAATTGGAAACAGCCTTTACCTTAACAGAAAATTCTTCCGACTCCAAGAAAATTGCCGAATTAAACTCTTTTTACGAAGCTGAGAAGAAAGCACTGTACCACCTCGAAAAAGAAATGGAATCGGTGATGGCAGAACTTATTGACTTAGAATAATTGGTAAGGACTGGGTAGCAAAATTCTTAAGAAAATAATATGTGTTTTGGCGCGTAAAAACGAAGAATAAATGAGCATATTAATTTAGGTAAGCAACCAATTTTTACAGTGCTTTTCCTCATTTCGGCAATCATAATTGATAGTCTCTAATAAAACAAAACGATTGAAGCTCAGACATCTGTTAAAATTCAAATTATTCCTTTTCCTTTTGCCGTGTACCAACTTTAAATTTTACCCACTGTAAACAACATAGAGCCATATAATAACACAAAAAATCCCTGCGTAACCGGGACTATTTTGTTATGTAAAGGTTGGCCGAAGCCGTTGGTTAATTTTTGTAAGCTTCATAAAAGCAGCTTTTAAAGACTGCTTCCGGCTTCTGTTGAGACTTACAAATACTATAAGGCATTTATTGAACCAAAACTTCATAATACTGATTTACAAGTAAATAACATTATGCCAAATTCGGAATAAAGCCCAAAATGAGGCGCTTTGGGCCAAATTGGGATAAGCCAATCTTCCAAACAACCAAATACTTGCTAAATTATACCCTTACCTAATTTAAAATAGGGCAATGAACAATTTGTTTTAGTATGGCAAAAGACGAATAATAATATTCAAAACTTTGCTCCACAAAGCCTAGCGTAATAAACTTTAACAAAACGTCGACCATTTGCAAGTCAAATGCATTTACTAATGAGGCCAATAGAATTGAATATCTATTTGAACTTTACGAGAAATATACGTCAAACTTTTTTACTGAAAAGAAACCTTCTAAAATTAAAGAGGTATTGAGAGAATCTTAATTTAACTAATTTAAATTCTAACAATTCACCGTTAAGACAACCTTAGAGAACAACACCATTTGTTTTACAATTAGGTATCATAAAATAAATAGACGAGGTTAAAATTTGACTATCAAATTTTTCGGCATTTACCATTATTTCACAATTATTAAATAGCATTGAGCTAATTAATATTCACAGTTGGTAATATTCGAACTAAGCATTTTTTCGTTAGGCTAAGGCCACAAAAAAAAACTGCCTCAAATTCAATTGAGGCAGTTTTTAAATTGCTTTATCGGCAATTGGTTCAGACCGATAAGTCTTTGGTATTTCTTTGGATAAACGCTGTTAGCTCCTCGCCGTGCAATAGGTTTTGCGACAAACGCGCCAAATCGAAAGCTTGCTTGCTCAACTGATTTTTGGCATCGCCATCAGACATTTTGCTAAGCTTAATACTTAAAGCGTGGTTGCTATTTATAACCACCTGATACGAATCTGGCATGTTACCAAAAATATTTCCCATGCCTTGCATTTTCTGCATTTCTTTCATCCTACGCTCCCACTCTGGCTTAATTAAAGTAAGGAAAGAATCGTCTGGCGACAAAGCCTCGGTGGCAAATTTGTACTGCCCGCCATGCGCAAAATCTTTCTCAAAAGCATCTTTTAAGGCGGTCTGATCCGACTCGCTTAACACGCTTTCTTTTTTAATATCTTTATCAATTAACTTATCAACGCTATCGCTATCTACGCGTTTCCAAGTTACATTTTCCATCTTGTTTTCAATATTGCTAATAAAATGGTTATCGAGCACACCATCCATTGCCAATACATCATAACCGCGTTTCTCAACAGTTTGAATAAAACTATCGTGGGCAATCATATCGTTGCTATAAATAAAAACGACCTTGTTATCCTTGTCGGTTTGGGTAGCGGCAACTTTCTCTTTATACTCTTCTAAAGTATAAAAATCTTTGGCCTTATTTTGAAGTAAACAGAACTTAACACCCCTGTCGTAAAACTTCTCTTCGCTAATCATACCATACTTTACAAAGGTGCCAACACTCTCCCATTTATTGTTGTATGCTGTGCGATCTTGCTTGAAAATTTCTTCCAATTTATCGGCCACCTTTTTGGAAATATGGCTGTTAATTTTCTTTACATTGGCATCGCTTTGCAAATAACTTCTACTAACATTTAAAGGAATATCTGGCGAATCAATTACACCATGCAACAACATCAAAAATTCTGGTACAATGTCTTGAACCGAATCTGTAACAAATACTTGATTGCTGTATAACTGAATCTTGTTTCTAGTAGTTTCAAACTCGTTTTTGATTTTTGGGAAGTACAAGATGCCCGTTAATTTAAAAGGATAATCTACGTTAAGGTGAATCCAAAATAAAGGGGTTTCGCTAAATGGATATAACTCCTTATAAAAGGCTTCGTATTCCTCGGTAGTACAATCTGCCGGCGTCTTGGTCCACAATGGCGCAGGGTTGTTTAACACCTTGTCTTCAAATGAAATTTCGATAGGCAAAAACTTGCAATACTTATCTAAAATTCCTTTGATTCTAAAGCTATCGTTAAACTCCATAGAGTCTTCGGCAAAATGCAAGATAACCTCGGTGCCTCTTTCGGTTTTTTCTGCATCGCTTATTTCAAATTGGGTACTACCATCGCAAGTCCACCTTACCGCTTTTGAATCTTCTTTATACGATTTTGTAATTAACTCAACCTTTTGAGCAACCATAAACGCCGAGTAAAATCCCAAACCAAAATGGCCAATTACCTGCGCGCCTTTGTCTTTATATTTCTCTAAAAATTCTTCGGCACTGCTAAACGCCAACTGATTAATGTACTTGCCAACTTCTTCTTCGGTCATACCAATACCTTGGTCTGTAATGTGCAAGGTTTTGGCTTCTTTGTCTAACTTAACCGTAATTTTTAAATCGCCCAACTCGCCTTTAGCTTCGCCGCTTCCAGAAAGTGTTTTCAATTTTTGGGTAGCATCTACCGAGTTGCTCACCAATTCTCTCAAGAAAATTTCGTGATCAGAATAAAGAAACTTTTTAATAATTGGAAAAATGTTCTCTGTGTGAACACTAATATTACCTTTTGCTGCCATAATAAATATAGTTTTTATCTCAGCAACTCAAATAGCGTTCCATGCAACAAAATCTGTCAAATTGTCTAAAAAATTGGTTCAGACCAGCAATTTTAACGGTGGAATATTCGTTGAAATTCATATTTTTGAAAACGGCATGAAAAAAAGCGGATTCCTTATTCTATTCTTATTGGCAAAAGTGGGCTGGAGCCAAATTGGGGGCATGGGTACATACCAATTCCTCAATGTATCGTCCAATGCCAGAATTGCCGCCTTGGGTGGCAGCGCCATTTCAACGCCCGATGCCGATATTAACCTGGTAAGTTTTAACCCTTCTTTACTAAAGAAAGAAAACCACAATCAGATAGGATTAAACTTTGTAAATTACTTTAGCGATATTAGTGCTGGCGAACTAAATTATGCCAGGCATTTCGACAGCCTCTATGTCACTTTTGCATCTGGAATTCAATATATCAATTACGGCAATTTTGTTAAAACGGCGCCAGACGGACAAGTGTTGGGCGAGTTCTCTGCTGGCGAATACAACTTTCATGTAACGGCTGCCAAAATGTATAAGAACATTAATTATGGCGCCACACTTAAATTTATATACTCCAATTTAGAAACGTACTACTCTTCTGGGGCAGCCATAGACCTTGGTGCCAGTTGGTTGAGCCAAGATAAACTCCTGATGGCCACTGCCATGGTAAGCAATGTGGGCACGCAATTTAAAAGCTATACCAACGACAATTACGAAAGAATTCCCTACAACATTCAATTGGGTTTTTCTAAAAAGTTTGAACACAACCCCTTTCGCTTTGGCGTTATTGCACACAACCTACAAAATCCGGGTAAATTGTTATACCAAATTGACAGTCGCCAACAAATTAGCCTCGAAACTGGCAACATCATACCCGACGATTTTACGCTCTTGCAAAAAACCATGAGCCACTTAATTTTCAATACAGAATTGGTTTTGGGCAAATCGCTCAACATCAGATTTGGCTATAATGCGGCGCGGCAAAGAGAACTGGCTCTTAATAATATTAGAGGCTTCAATGGGTTTTCTTGGGGTTTTGGCATTAGGCTGAACCGATTCCAATGCTCGTATGGATATGGTGGTTACATGCCGGGTAAGAACACAAATACTTTTAGCATTGTAACGAGGATAGACGATTTTAAACGCTCAAAAAAATCAACCGATTGAAAAATATAATTATAGCAATAGATGGTTATTCATCTTGTGGTAAAAGTACTTTGGCCAAACAATTGGCAAAAGAATTAAACTATCATTATGTAGATACGGGTGCCATGTATAGGGCGCTTACCCTTTATCTTATTAGAAACCAAATAGACATACACCACCCCGATATGGTAGCTCAGGCCTTGCCTCAAATAAACATAGAATTTGGTTTGGATGAGACCACACAAGAACAATTTACCTTGTTAAATGGCGAAAACATAGAAAACGAAATTCGTGTAAACCCAAGAGTAGCAAGCGCGGTAAGCGATGTAAGTGCCATTAGCGAAGTAAGAAAATTCTTGGTTAAACAACAACAAGCGCTTGGACAAAAGAAGAGCATTGTAATGGATGGCCGCGATATTGGAACGGTGGTTTTTCCTGATGCCGAACTAAAATTATTTGTTACCGCCAACCCCGATATTCGCGCACAACGTAGATTGGATGAGTTAAAAGAAAAAGGCCAAAATACCACTTTTGAGGAGGTATTGGCCAACCTCGCAAAGCGCGATCACCTAGACACAACCCGCGCCGATAGTCCGCTTATGAAGGCACTAAATGCCGTTGAAATAGACAATTCTACCTTAAGCAAAGAAGATCAATTAAGCAAAGTGCTAAACTTATTTCATAAGTTAAACCTAGCAGCAGAAGGCTAATACTTTTTTATAATAGACCATTCTAACTTGCCGCAATTTATATTACCAAGTTGAATTGTTATACCAATCTAACAAAATATTTAGTCCAATTTCAACAAATATCTCATTGTATTATTATCTTGTTAGATTGACTTTACGCTAGTAATATTATTAGACAGCTTTGGGCTATTTAATAATTACAATTGCTATTAAAACTGGCCTGCAAAGGTTAAGCGGTTAAGCCTTAATTTACCCGTTTCAATCCGGCCAAGTATAACACATTCTCTGGCTCCAAATCAAGCGCAACTTGGTATTGAACCAGCGCATCCTTTTTGTTTTTTTGCTCCTCAAACACCAAACCGCGCATATAAAATACCTTGCTAAAATCTGGATTCATCTGCGCACAAATTCCCCAATTGCGCATTGCCTCGTCTATAAATCCATTCTCATAATTTATGTAACCAACATTATAATACGACAAATAACTTTGAGGATCCAAATCAATTACCCTTCTGTAATCTAATAAGGCGGCCTTATACATTTTAATTTGTTGCTCAAAAACAGCCCGACTAAAAAAAGCATCCACACCCTTTGGTTTTATTTTAATGGCCGCTTTAAAATACTCAAAAGCAATCTCTTTGCGCTTGCCTGCATACAAATTGGCAATGTATAAAGTAGATTCATAATCACTTGGATCGTTCTCAATGGCCGTTTGAAAATGATAAATAGCCCTGCTGGTATCGCCCATTTCTTTGTAATTTAATCCCAACATGTGGTAAACATGCGCATTGCCAGCATCCAATTTCATTAACCTAGTTAACAAATCAATGGATTTGCGGTGCTCTTTAACCACAAAATATAAATCGGCCAACTTTGCCATTACCTCCCCATAATTGGGCTTAATTTCTAAAGCACGTTCATAAAATTTAGCCGCCTCCAGCGTTTGGTTCATGGCATATAAATTGCGCCCCAAACTCATGGCATACAGAGCATTGGTAGAGTCTAATTTATAAGCTTCCTTGTAATCGTCCTCCGCCCTATTTAAGTATTTTTGGTTGCCATAAATTTGCGCGCGCATATAAAATAATTCAGCATTTTCTGGCTCATCCTCTATTTGCTTACTTAATGCCTTTACTTCTTCTGTATTGGCCAGGCTATCCTGCTTATTAAATCCTGTTTTAGGCCTTTTTTTATCACTACATGACCCTAACCAAGTCAATAAAATGACAAATATCACAATTTTAAAAAGAAGTTTTACGCGCATTATTTTATTTTTGTTGAAATTGAAATCGGGGGCAATTTAAGCATTTGATGTATAGTCAAGCAAAATCTGTTCTCGGTTCAAGCTAAAATAAAACCAAAAATATGCCATTTTACCACAGATCGGGCAAATTGCCAGAGAAACGTCATACACAATTTAGAAAGCCAGACGGCAACTTGTATTCCGAAGAACTCATTTCAACCGAGGGCTTCAGCAGCTTGTACTCCTTGGTTTATCACTGTCACCCACCCACATTGGTCAAGGAAATTGAGCCAGCATATAGCGTTCAACCTATTGCTGCTTTATCGAAAAATTTACAAAATAGAAGCTTTCAAACATTTAAGGCCGAACCAACCAATGACTTTTTAGAATCGCGGGTGGTGATGCTTTTCAACCGCGATTTATACATTTCGGTAGCGGCACCAAAGAAAAGCATGAGCGATTATTTCTACAAAAATGCCGATGCCGATGAGGTTATTTTTATACATGAAGGCAGTGGGAAACTTAAAACCTTATATGGCGAAATTCCTTTCGAATACGGCGATTACCTGGTGGTTCCGAGAGGTGTTATTTACCAAATGGAATTTAGCAATGAAAACAACCGACTGTTTATTACAGAGAGCTTCTCTCCCATTAAACCACCTAAAAGATACCTCAACCAATTTGGTCAGTTCTTAGAACACTCGCCCTATTGCGAGCGCGATATCAAATTACCCGTTAACTTGCAAACGCACGATGAAGTGGGCGATTTTAAAGTATTAATTAAAAAACAAGACCTTATTTACCCATACCACTACGCTACCCACCCTTTTGATGCCATTGGCTGGGACGGTTATCAGTATCCGTATGGGTTCAGCATACATAACTATGAACCCATTACAGGAAGGGTGCACATGCCGCCGCCTATTCACCAAACCTTTGAGGGACATAATTTTGTGATTTGCTCTTTTGTGCCTAGGTTATACGATTACCACCCAGATGCTATTCCAGCGCCATACAACCACAGCAATGTAGATAGCGATGAGTTACTCTATTATGTTGATGGCGATTTTATGAGCAGAAAACACGTTGAGAGAGGCATGATTAGCCTGCATCCTAAAGGCATTCCACACGGACCACATCCTGGCTCGGTAGAGAAATCTATTGGCAAAAAAGAAACCAAGGAATTGGCCGTGATGATAGATCCATTTTATCCGCTCGAAATAACCCAAGCCGCAATGGATTGCGAAGACCCGCATTACTATAAATCTTGGGTTGAGTAGGATTTATCCAATCAAACTATTTTAGCAAGCGAATACAACTTATATTTGTCAACTGAAAAACAGTTAATAGCAGAATTGAATAAAGTATTAGAAAGATTAGAAAAATATACATGAATACTCAAAATAAAACAACAGAAATATTACCCGAAACAAGCGATTTCCTTCCATTGCATGGAACTGATTACGTAGAATTATATGTGGGCAACGCAAAGCAGGCAGCACATTTTTATAAAACAGCTTTTGGCTTTCAAAGTTTGGCCTATGCCGGACCAGAAACTGGAGTGCGTGATAGGGCCAGTTATGTATTGGTTCAGAACAAAATGCGTTTAATGCTAACCACGCCACTAAGATCTGATTCTCCAATTGCAGAGCACCACAAAAAACATGGCGATGGTGTAAAGGTATTGGCATTGATGGTAGATGATGCCTATAAAGCGTATGAAGAAACTACCAAGCGTGGCGGTATATCTTGCTTAGAGCCTAAAACAATAAGCGACGAAAATGGCGAAGTGCGCATGAGTGGTATCAAAACTTATGGCGAAGTAGAACATCTCTTTATTGAACGCAACAATTATAAGGGCGTATTTATGCCGGGTTTTAGAAAATGGGAAAGCACTTATAATCCTGAACCAACCGGCTTGCTATATGTTGACCATTGTGTAGGAAATGTAGATTGGAACCAAATGAATCCTTGGGTTTCGTTTTACGAGAATGTAATGGGTTTTAAAAACATACTTTCATTCGACGACAATGATATTTCTACCGAATATTCTGCTTTAATGAGCAAGGTAATGAGTAATGGAAATGGCTATGTAAAATTCCCTATCAACGAACCAGCAGAAGGCAAAAAGAAATCTCAAGTAGAAGAATACTTAGAGTTCTACGAAGGCGAAGGCACACAACATATAGCTATTGCAACTTTAGATATTGTTTCAACCGTAAAACAATTAATGGCACGTGGAGTTGAATTCTTAAAAGTGCCCAACAGCTATTACGATGATTTATTAGATAGAGTTGGTCCGATTGAGGAAGATATTGAGCCACTAAAAGAATTGGGCATCTTGGTTGACAGAGACGACGAAGGTTATTTGTTGCAATTATTTACCAAACCAGTAGAAGACAGACCAACCATGTTCTATGAAATTATTCAACGCAAAGGAGCAAAATCATTTGGCAAAGGAAACTTCAAAGCCCTATTTGAAGCCATAGAACGCGAGCAAGAAACCCGCGGAAATTTGTAAATATCTTTCTCAATATTTAACAATAAACGACTACCCAATTTGGGTGGTCGTTTTTATTTAAGCTTCATTTGCGCATAAAAAAGATGATCGGGATTTACGATCAATTGCTGGCTTTGGGGATGAATCAAAACATCCATATCCTCAAGTGGAATAGCTCCCAATAATGGCTCATTGCTACCTTCTAGAACCATTGCCAAACAAACGTAAGCACTCGGTAAAGTGCATAATAACCAAATTGAAAATCTTATAAGGCCCTATTATGCTACTCCCGCTTTTTAAACCACTAGTGTTCTTTTCTTAAATTAATTATAAGGTAGTAATAGTAGAGTGAAAAT
>Ga0163151_10001555_pt1 | contig 38226 bp, 37 predicted proteins | sample OliLakLV19MP5IB2_FD_145596 | JGI IMG/M metagenome (GOLD analysis project Ga0163151, IMG submission 145596) | Freshwater microbial mat bacterial communities from Lake Vanda, McMurdo Dry Valleys, Antarctica - Oligotrophic Lake LV.19.MP5.IB-2 | ecosystem: Environmental > Aquatic > Freshwater >... | reverse complement strand
CCGCCGCTTCCGATACGCTTGCTTGGGCATGGTTGGTTCCTCCAATAAAGGGAAAATGGTTCTTCCCAGAAGGTATCTTCTGGGCGGAGGAACCGCCATGCTTTTCAACTACACGGGGGACATTCTCGGATGTATGACAAATGAAACAAAAGAAGGCTCAAAGAAGCCAAAAACAAACCAGAATGGAACTAATAGTGAGCTGGCTCACACGGTTCGCGACGGCAGTGTGGCAGCCAATATCTGGAGAAGACAAAGCCAGACTGGCTACCCCTATTACGATTTTAGTTTGAGTCGTAGCTACAAAAGTGTGAGCACCGGAAAAGAAGGCTACTCACAAAACTACTTTGGCAAGAACGAGGCCCAACTGATGAAGGTCATCCAGGGGGCCACCGAGTGGATTGCCAAGGCAGAGTCCCAAGACCAATCTGACAATGCGGGGGCTTTGGCTGCGTGAGCCCTGACAAACCAAGGGAAGAGCACGGCAGCCACGCTGCCGACCGCTCTCCCATTCTTGATACACAGCAGGCCTCAACGCCTCAGCTCACCGACGCGGAGCTGCAAGAGCAGTATCGCCAGGAGTATCTCATCCAGTTGCGGCGGCTCTCTTGCCCCGGGTGCGGGGAAGGTGGTGAGCCGTTCTAAGGAATTCCCTTATGGCAAATTCCCTTGACGAGCACGACTACCTGTTTCTCTTCCACACGTAGGCCGCCATGCCCAATTCATATTCCATCTCATCGACTATTTTCAGAAAGAAGCCCTTCGGCGAGAACGTCGAAGGGCTTTCTTATTGTGGGGACTAGAGTTACGTCTTCGAGACGGCAGTTCAAAAACACGATTTCGAGCATTCGACGCTTCGCCGTATAGTCGGCGGTAAGCCATTGCTGTTTAAGGGTTTGCGAAAGTTCAAAAACTTTCGATGCTAGGTCAGCTGATTCGTCGTGGGAGCGGTCCAGCACGTCAAGTTGCAGCTTGATCGAGGAGAGACGGTCACGCATCTCAGTGTGCTTGCGTGCGAACGTCGCCTCGTCGATCTCCTCGGCGAGCCGCATGTTGAGCAGGCGATCCTGCTGGCCAACAATCAGTGTCTCCTGACGCTGAAGCTCTAAACGCTGGGCACGGGAATCGGCTTGAGCATCCCGCGTTTGCGATGCCAACACCAGCCGAAACCAATCGCGGACAATCGCACAGCCGCACGCTGGCCCTCGGTGCTACTCCTCGACAAGCCATAGATGAGCGGATTCCGAGCCGCAGCAAGAATCTCCGCCGCGCGTTCGATCGCGTTCTCGAACCCGGTCGGCCGACCGTCGATCGTCGCAGCCGCGGGTTGATCCTTGCCTTGATCGAGAAACCAGGGTTCGGCCAATCCGCAAGCCCCTTCTGCCGCCGTGATGCGACCGTCCTCGACGGTGATGGTCAGGTCGTCGCATACGCAGCCGCAACGTGTACACGCCATATCCTCAGAGATTGTCGTCAAAAAGAGCCTCGCGTCAGCGAATTGGACTTATCCGACTTGTCGTCCAGTATGCCACCAGATGACCGCAGTTCCGTTTCTCCATACGGCGGCCACGACTGTAGGCGATTGTCTTCGACGGGCATGCCCATGGTAAAGTGGTACAAACTTTGAAACTGATCGTCTTTCAATCCCAACACGTCATGTACAGGATCGTCGAAAAAGCAGCCGATGCCGGTGGAGCGGGCGCCGGCCGTCTCGGCTTCCAGGTACAACACCTGCCCGATGATGCCCGCTTCCCAGAACAGATTGCGATAAAACGAAGGGCCGTACTGTCGGATCGAGCCCGCGAATTCCGCAATCATGCCAAGGCTGAAGAACCCGTCAGCCGCAATGTCTTGATGACAACTGAGCGTCCGTGCCGTGTCCCGGCAGTCGGCCGCGCGGAGCATGTACAGCGGAAGTTCAGTTGGCACTTCAGGCGGTGCTTGCCAGATCAGCGCGCCGTCGCAGGCGGCTTTTAGAACGTCGGTCTTGGCTCGGTCTCGCATCAACATGTAAACGCCCGGCTGAAGCCCGTTGACTCGGTGCACGAACAGCAGCAAGTGAATCTTCGGAGGCCAGTGAACTGCGTCCCACGGCGCGTCTGGCCCTGGCATGGTACGCATTATTACGCGAAGGAACTGTTCACGCGGAATCTCGCTGACGCCGTCAAGCGCCAGGCAACTTCGCCGCTGTGAGATAATCTGAAGTGCGTCGATACTCGAATGATCGTCAGTCGCGGGCGATCGTGCGCCGAAAGAGGGCATTGACTCGGTGGGTGCAGCGGTTCTTGGCATCCTGGTCGCGACGGCAACTTCGTCAATCACTGGCCAGTCAACGTGCGACGCGCTGAGCTGATTCGGTCGGCCACGCCAGGAAGCGTCGCGAATCTGCTGCATCAGTGCTTCGTCAGGCGGTAAGATTCGCGGCGTGTTCTCGTGGCTTGTGTCGTTCGGAGAAACAACCGCCAGCAGTTCTGCTTCCTCTTGCTCTTCCACGCAGAATTCGCCGGTGCGATTCAGTCCGAGCAGTTGGGCGATCTCTTCGGTAGACCAGCTCGGTACCAGTCGCAAGGTCCAACCGGACAGAACGGCGGCGAAACGAAGCGCGGCGATGGCGTGCCCGATGTCGTGCTGGCAATAGCGAAAGGACCGCTCGCCGTATTTCCAGGCTTCTCGCCAAACCACCGACGACAAGCCGAGCAAAAACGATCCCGCGGGCAGTGATGTTGTGAGTCGCTGCCACGTGTCGTCCGTGAACGAAGCCCGCTGTTCCAGCACGTGCGATTCCGAGACGTAGTGATAGAGTGCCGGGGACGCACTTGCGCCGGGCAACGGCGGCAGCACGACGTACGCTTCGGTCGGATGCAAGTTGCCACTGGACGGATTAATGCGTAACGCCCAGCGATTCTCCCCCGCCTGTTTCCAAGCGGAAAGCGCGAGACTGTACCGAAAGAAATCCGCCAGCGAATCAAGGTGCAACTCCAGCGGTGGCAGCGGGCGCGCTTCGTAAAGTTGCTCGTAGGTCATCGGCCTGAGCGTTCGCCGGAGATCGAGTTGCGTTTGAGGGCGAGGAAGAAATCGACATCGAAGCCGTGCAGCAGGAAATCGACGGCATCGAAGTCGAACTGGTCAAGACCCGCAAGCAGATGGCGGCCTACCTGAAGGAGTTGGGTTATGGCTCGTAAGAAAGCTGCCAAGCCAGCGAAACCCGCAGCCGGGGACAAGGCGGCGAAGAAGAAGTCTCCGGCCAAACCGGCAACGGACCAATCGCTATCGCGCGGGTCTGGCGTGCTACCAGCCGGTTACGGCGAACTGCTCGAAGATCTCAAAACCCGCGTCCGCACCGCGCAACTCAAGGCGGCCGTGGCCGTTAATCGGGAGTTGATTCAACTTTATTGGGACATCGGTCGTTTGATCGTCGAACGGCAGGCGGCGGAGGGCTGGGGCAAGAGCGTCGTCGAGCGGCTCGCGGACGATATTCAGCGAGAGTTTCCAGGGCTGGGTGGCTTCTCGCGGTCCAATGTGTTTCGCATGCGGGCGTTCTACGAGGCCTATGCGCCGGCTGCTGCGAATTTGGCACAAGCTGTGCCGAAAGCGACCGGCAAAAAAGTCGCACAAGCTGTGCGACAATTGCCCCACGCGGAAGTCGCACAGCCTGTGCGACAACTCACCGGAACTGCCTTGCCCGAGGTTCTGGCCGGAGTTCCTTGGGGGCACAACATCGTTCTCCTGCAAAAACTGAACAACATCGCCCAGCGCCTCTGGTACGCCACCAAGACCATCGAACATGGCTGGAGTCGGGCGGTTCTCACCGTGCAAATCGAAACGAATCTCTTCGCCCGGCAAGGCAAGGCAGTCACCAATTTCGCGGTAACACTCCCGTCGCCGCAGTCGGACTTGGCTCAGCAAACGCTGAAAGACCCGTATGTATTCGACTTCCTGACGATCAGCGAGGAAGCCCACGAGCGCGAACTGGAAGCCGGGTTGGTCGATCATGTGCAGAAGTTTCTGCTGGAATTGGGGGCCGGTTTCGCGTTCGTCGGTCGGCAGGTTCCCATCGTTGTGGGCGACGACGACTTCTATATCGACTTGCTGTTCTATCACCTGAAGTTGCGCTGTTTCGTCGTCATCGACTTAAAGATGCAGCAGTTCACGCCTGAGGACGCCGGGAAGCTGAACTTCTATTTGTCGACGGTCGATTCGCAGTTTCGGCACCCGGATGACAAGCCGTCGATTGGCCTCGTCCTCTGCAAAACCCGCAATCGACTGATTGCCGAATACGCTCTGCGCGACATCAGTAAGCCCATCGGCGTGGCCGAATGGCAAACGCAACTTGTCCATTCGCTCCCCGAACCGCTGCGGAGCAACCTGCCGACGATTGAACAGATTGAGGAAGAATTGGCGGCACCAAGCGACCGGACAAAGAGAGGGGCAACCTAAGATGGAACATGCACCCCTCCCATCCGGCTGGCGACGAGTCTCGCTGGGCGATGTCGCCGAAATACGCACTGGCCTAGCTAAAGGAAAAGAAGTCAATGGTGACGCCGTAACGTTGCCCTACCTTCGAGTCGCAAATGTTCAGGACGGCTTTCTAGACCTGACAGAAGTGAAGGAGATTTCCGTTGCAGAGCGGGAAGTCGAGCGTTACCGGCTTCAACAGGACGACGTGCTAATGACTGAAGGCGGCGATTTCGACAAGCTTGGCCGTGGCTGCGTTTGGGAATCGCCGATTCCGACTTGTCTGCACCAGAACCATGTATTCGCAGTGCGGACAGATCCCGACAAGCTTCTCCCGCGATTCTTTGCGCATCACGCAGCGAGTCCATTGGGGCGACTCTATTTTCTTAGTTGCTCAAAGCAGTCGACCAATCTTGCCAGCATCAATTCGACTCAGCTTAAGGAGATGCCTGTCCCACTTCCCCCGATCGCAGAACAACGGGCAATCGCGGCGGTGTTGTCGGCGTGGGACCGGGCGATTGACCAGACCACTGCGCTGATCGCCGCCAAGGAACGCCTCAAACAGGGCCTGATGCAGCAACTGTTGAGTGGCAAACGACGACTGCACGGATTCAAGACTGCTTGGAAGGACAGAACTTTCGGATCTTTTATTTCTGAAAGTCGATTGCCCGGAACCAATGGAGCTGAGGCCAAAAAGCTGACTGTAAAGCTTTACGGGAAAGGCGTAATTCCGAAGCAAGAGTCGCGATCAGGAAGTGCGGCAACTCAATACTACCGACGACTGGCTGGGCAGTTCATCTACAGCAAACTGGATTTTCTTAACGGTGCGTTCGGAATCATTCCTGCTGAACTTGACGGCTACGAGTCTACACTCGACGTACCTGCATTCAACATCAATGACGGCATCGACCGGCGATGGTTGGTGTCTTTTGTCAGTCGCGATTCCTTCTATACGAATCATCTTGGTCTTGCCAACGGCGGTCGGAAAGCACGCCGTGTGAATCCCGGAGATTTCGTAAAAATCACCGCTCCAATGCCCGAGAAGGCAGAACAAACTCGCATCGCGAACGCCATCGAAGTGTTCGACCGTGACTTATCATCGCTGCGCCAATCTCTGACAGCCATAAAGCGGCAAAAACGCGGGTTGATGCAGCAACTGCTGACCGGGCAAGTCCGCGTACCAAACTCGCTCCTTAAGAAGGGGGCGAAGTCATGAGTAGCCTTCCCGCCACCCGCGAAAAACTGATTTCGCAAATCCCTGCGCTGCAACTGCTGATCAATCTCGGCTGGGAATATCTCACGCCAGAAGAGGCCCTGGATGCGCGCGGCGGAAAGACGGCGAGCGTGCAATTGGACCGGGTGTTGGAAGAGCAACTGCGGGCAATGAACCGCATCGACTTTCGCGGCCACACAGAACCGTTCTCAGAAGGGAACATCGCGACAGCCATCCGCCGCCTGAAGGACGAACGATTCGATGGGTTGATTCGGACCAACGAAAAGCTTTACGACCGGCTGACGCTCGGCACGACGCTGCCGCAAACCATCGCCGGGGATACGAAGAGCTTTCCGCTCCATTACATCGATTGGAAAACTCCTTCCAACAACCGCTTTCACGTCACGGCCGAGTTTGAGGTTGCCCGCACCGCCAGCCAGGAAACTCGCCGGCCCGACATCGTTCTGTTCATCAACGGCATTCCGATCGCCGTCATCGAGAACAAGTCACCCAACACCAAGGTCGAAGGGGGCGGTTCGCCTATCGACCAGGCGATTTCGCAGTTTGTTCGGAACCAGGGCATTCACGAGATTCCCCGGCTGTTCGGCTTCGTGCAGCTCGTGCTGGCGCTTTCCGTGGGCGAGGCGAAGTACGCCACCGTTGGCACCAGCGCCAAATACTGGGCCGTCTGGAAGGAAGAGAGCCTCGACGAGACGGCCCTCAAGAAACTCGCCAGCCAGCCGCTGAAACCCGAAGTCCGCGACCGGCTGTTCTCCGGTGAATTCGCCGATGCCAGAAATTACTTCGATCAGCTCGCCACGAAACGGGGACGCGAGATCACTGAGCAAGATCGGCTCCTCTACGCCTTGTGCCGACCGGAGCGACTCCTCGAACTGGCTGAGCGCTATGTGTTGTTCGACGGCGGCGACAAGAAAATCGCCCGTTACCAGCAGTACTTCTGCGTTCGCAAGATTTTGGACCGGGTGCGGCATCGCGAAACCGATGGCAGCCGTCGCGGCGGTGTCGTGTGGCATACCCAAGGAAGCGGCAAGTCGCTAACGATGGTCATGTTGGCCAAGGGGCTGGCGCTCGACCTGCCCCGTGAAGGTGCCGACGAATTCAAGATTGTTCTCGTCACCGACCGAGTCGATCTCGACGACCAGATTTTCGGCACGTTCAAGAATTGCGGAACCCAGCCAGTTCAAGCGACCACCGGCAAGCACCTGTCGAAGCTACTGTCCGATCACCAAAGCCGCATCATCACCTCCGTCATCGACAAGTTTGAGACTGCCCTGCAAGTCGGCAACAAGGTCGAGAACGACAACGTCTTTGCTTTGGTCGATGAGAGCCATCGTGGGCAGTTCGGCGAAACGCACACCCGCATGCGCCGCGTGTTGCCGCAGGCCTGCTTCATCGGGTTCACGGGAACGCCAGTCACCAAAAAGCAGAAGAGCACCATCAGCACATTCGGCGGCCTGATCCACAGCTACACCATCACCGAAGCCGTCGAGGACAAGGCCGTGGTGCGACTGCTTTACGAAGGACGCGACGTTCCCCAGACCGTCGATGCTGCGCAGATTGATCGTTGGTTTGAAGAGTGGACCGAGGGCAAAACCAAGAAGCAAAAGGCCGACCTGAAGAAGAAATACGCAACGTCCGGCGAACTCAATAAGACCGAACAAAAGGTGATGGCCATCGCCTGGGACATTGGCAAACACTATTCACAGACTTGGAAGGGGACACAGTTCAAGGCCCAACTGGTCGCACCCGACAAGGCGACTGCGCTGCTCTATAAGCGATATCTTGACGAGTTTGGCAAGGTCACCAGCGAAGTTCTGATCTCCGGCCCCGACGAACGCGAGGGGTTTGAGGAGGTCGATCAGGCTGAAGAACTTTCCGAAGGCGACAAAGCTAAAGTGGTGGCGTTTTGGAATCGGATGATGGCCAAACATGGTGGCCCGTCCGAGTATCAGCGGAACCTCATCAACTCGTTCAGCCACAGCGACGATCCTGAAATCATCATTGTCGTGCACAAATTGCTGACCGGCTTCGACGCGCCGCGGAACACCGTGCTGTATCTCTGTCGGCCGCTGAAAGACCACACGCTATTGCAAGCCATCGCCCGTGTGAACCGCCTCTACGAAGGCAAGGAGTTCGGCTACATCATCGACTATGTCGGCGTGTTGCAGAATCTCGACAAAGCGCTCGACGTGTACGGCAAGTTGGCCGACTTCGACGAAACCGACCTGGCCGGCACTGTGATTCCCGTGGCCGACGAGATTGGCAAGCTCCCTCAGTTTCATTCCGACGTGCGAGAGATCTTCAAGGCATTGCCCAACAACCAGGACCAAGAGGCCTACGAGCGGCTGCTCGGCGACGACGCACTTCGAGAGCGGTTCTACCAGCGACTATCCGCATTCTCCCGCACGCTGGGATTGGCATTATCGACGGTTTCATTCCACGAACAAACACCGCCAGCCCGTGTCGACCGCTACAAGGACGACCTCAAGTTCTTTCAGATGTTGCGGCGAAGCGTGCAGCGGCGCTACCAGGAGGTCATCAACTACGACGAGTACGAATCCCGCATCCGAAAGCTGTTGAGCCAACACGTCGGAACGGCGGAAGTCGAACTTGTGGTTCAGCCGTTGAACCTCTTCGATGCCGACCAGCGTGAAGCGGAACTGAAGCGACTCGGGAGCGACGCGTCGAAGGCCGACGCCATCGCCCATCAAACGAAGAAGGTCATTTCGACGAAGATGCAGGAAGACCCTGCGTTCTACAAGAAGTTTTCGAGGATGTTGCAGGATGTGATTGACGACTGGCGAGCAAGGCGGCTCTCCGATGCGGATTATCTGGCTGAAGTTCGCGACATCAGCGACAAAGTCGTCAACCGCAGCGGCGACAATCTGCCTGAGCGGCTCGCGCACGAGGAAGTGGCTAAGGCGTTCTTCGGCGAGATTCGCGAAGTGTTCGACAAATACGCCAGTGATGGCTTCGATTCGTCGGAGCGCTCCGCCGATGCCGCCTTGGCGATCGACCGAATCGTGCTGGAGCGGCGTTGTGTGGACTGGACTCACAATGCCGACGTACAGAATCGCATGAAGACGGAGATTGAGGATTACCTCTTCAATCTGAAGGATGAACACGGCATTCCGCTGACACTCGAAGATATCGACCAAATATTAGACCACTGCATCGACATTGCCTGCGTGAGGCGATCCCAATGACCCACAGCCAGGCCGACAGGATGACCGGCAGGCAAACGCTGGACTACGGAAGCGAGAAAATCGACTTCAGTTTGAGCTTCTCGCCGCGGCGACGACTCTCGATTTCGGTCGAGCCACATGGGGACGTTGTGGTGAAGGCTCCCGCCGATGCCACGCTAGAGTCGGTTCTGGAACAGATTCGGAAAAAAGCCGGCTGGATCATCCGCCAGCGGGACCAATTCGCCGCATTCGGTCCGGTGATGCCGCCCAAGCGATGCGTGAGCGGTGAGACTCACCGGTATCTGGGGCGGCAGTATCGTCTTCGGGTGACCCGTGGCGATATGGCGAGCGTGAAGCTGGTGGGCCGATTCTTCGAGATTGTGACCCCCGACAAGTCCGACTCGGCGGCGGTGCGAAAGCAACTCGACGCCTGGTATCGCCGCCGCGCCATGAAGGTCTTCGGCGACTACCTGGAACACTGCTTGAAATCGACGTACTTCCGAAAGCTCGCGTCGCCTGTATGGTCCATTCGCCAAATGAAACGCCGCTGGGGAAGTTGTACGAAGGACGGCACGATCTTGCTGAACCTGCTGCTGATTCAAGCATCGCCCCGCTGCATCGAGTACGTCATCACCCATGAGCTGTGCCACTTGATCCATCACGGCCATGATGCGTCATTTTATCGACTACTAGGCCGGGCGTTGCCGGACTGGCGAGAACGAAAAACTCGTCTTGAGAGTGCCTCAGCGTGAACTGCCTCTACAAAGGCAAGAGATACTGTTTAGCGGTATCGACTGTTTAGCCGTTTGCATGCCCCTTTCTGGGCGTTGCCCGGCGGGCCGGGCTGTTCCGGGCTCCGCTTCCGCTCGGTCCGGCGGGGCCGGACTGCTGCGCACCCTGCACATCCCTAACGCGGGACGATGGAAACACTGTCCTCTCGCTGGCAGTCCTGATCCTACCACGGCGTCAAGGTCCGCTCTCGCCTGCGGCGATCGCTGCTGCTTGGCCTGCGGCCAAGGCTCCACCTTGACTTGCCGTGGGCCATTTCGGACTGGCCACCGGCAGGTCAACATGCAGATGAACGACGCAGTTGCCGGCTGCGATCATGCATATGGAGCACACAACAATGAAACGCGAAGAAGCAATAAAGCTGGTCGAGAACGGAATCGCCGCACTGAACGATGCCTTGCGGGCCGGACATAGCGACACACTGGAGCGGTGTCTGGAATCCCTAGCACGATTTCACAACTACAGTTTCAACAATGCCCTTTTGATTACCTTGCAGCGGCCCGACGCGACTCGCGTGGCGGGCTTTCACGCCTGGCGAAAGCTCGGTCGATTCGTCAAGAAAGGGGAGCACGGAATCGCTATCTTTGCCCCTATGGCGCGCCGCAAAGACCGTGACGAACGGCCACAGACGACAACCGAGGGAGAGGAAGCGATCTTTGGGTTTCGCATTGCATATGTCTTCGATGTCGAGCAGACGGAAGGAGATCCACTCCCTGAATTCGCGCAAGTGAATGGCGACGCATCGAACTGGCTGTTACATCTTGAAAACGCGGTACGCGATCAAGGTGTCACTCTCGAATACGACCACATCGGCTTTCCGATCGGCGCGAAGGGAGTCTCCACACCGGGCGCAATCACGATCTCTCGCAGTCTGTCGCAGGCAGAAAAGTTCGCCGTGTTGATTCATGAGTTCGCGCATGAACTCCTTCACCAACGGACCGACCGCAAGAAGGACGTCACCGGGCAGGTTTTGGAAACGGAGGCCGAAGCAGTCGCGTACACTGTGTGCCGGGCCTTCGGAATCGACTCGACGACCCGCAGCTCCGACTATATTCAGCTCTATCAGGGGACCGAGGACACGTTGCGCGAATCGCTAGGATGCGTGCAGCAGGCCGCAACCCAGATTATCACAGCAGTGCGCAGTCAATCGGAAACTTCAATCGAAGCGACATCCACGGTCCTGGCTGCGTGACAAACCGCTTGGAGACAGCCACGTCGTGTAGCCCACGATCAAGGTACATGGCGTGGCTTAACTGACGAATTAGAGGAAATACTGGAAAAAACGGAGTAATAACCATGAGACTTAAACAGAAAAATAACTTTCAACGAGTCGTTGCAGCCGCACGGGTTGTTTACGGATACATGCGGGTCAACGGACGTGACCGTTCCTGTATTTCATGCGGGACAGAACAAACCATGATCGCCCTGGTCACCGATCTGAGGCATATGGCCGAAGCAACGGAAGTTGAATTCGACGCCGTGCTGACCGCCTCGTTGGATCTCTATGAAGCAGAGGCATGGTAAGGCTGCTGGGGAGACATCAGCAGCTTAGTTCATTAGGGAACTCAACATTTTATCTGCCAAACGGACGCACAATGCGCCGCCGGAGTGGCAAGACCTCGACCGGGATCGGCTGGTAACCGGCCTGCCGTCGGACTCGATTCACGGCCCGCAGAAGATTGAGCATCTGCCGACGAACTGGGGCATACGGTTCAAAAGGAAGTCGATAAAAATCCATTGCGATGTTTTCGACAGACCGATGTGAGGCCTTGTCGAGCAGCATGGACTTCAGTTCTAGATAACGCCCTCGTTCGATTTCGACGTGCGCATGCCACTTGACGTCGCAGTCACCGGAACGGGTTCGGCCACCGCGGCGGTAGCTGATCGAGTAACCGCTGTATTTCAGTGGAATATGGCGGATATCGCGAATGGACTTGGACTCAACATCGAAGAATTCGTGTTGTCCTTTGGTCGCAAGGATCACGAACAGTCGTCCGTGCCGCAGGTATTGCAGGTTGGACCGACCAACGCGCTTCCGTCGGGCACGGGTCGATTCTGACACTTCAATCCCATATTTCAAGATAAGTTTTCTGTCGATAGCGTAGGGGTCTTTCCCGAATGGAACGTAGCCGGTGACGTAGAACCAGTATCCATGCCGCAGGTAGCAGCAGGCAATTTGTTGAACGAATCCTTCCAGCGAAATCGCTTCAGCTCGATACGGCATGAGCCTCCGTGCAAATCACAAAATGTGGAGTTTGTTCAAAGGCACAAACTCCACCAAAAGCCGCAATCCAAAAACCGAGGCGTCGTGGTGTGAAGTCACCGATCCCGGCAACAGCAAGCCATGCGGCTCACCAGAAGCGAATCTCGTTGCCTTCACGGATGATGGCGGCGGCGGTGACTCCATTCAGGAGTACACCGCCGCCAATCCATACTACCCACCTCAAAAGAAAACCTTTGGCGTCCGCATCCGTGTGAGTACACACGCTCAGCGTTCGCCGCCAGTTCGCCGCCACAGGAGACTAATCCTTCCGAATCAGTCTCGTGTGACCGCTCGCGCCCGTTCCAGGACCGGCAATCGCGTCAGCACGCGACTTGCCGGCATGTTGCTTCGACACTTCTCAAAAGTGCCCGTCAGCCCTTTCGTCGTGATTACGCACCCCGGCACCACCCGTGAGTGCATCAACGACCGCCCACTGCCTTGCAGGTCGGTCGCCCAAGTCCAGCGCGGCTTCCGCCGTCGCCTTCCTCAGCTTCTACTCAGGCCACTCTCCCTCTCTACGGCGTTTGAATCACGTGACTGACCGAGTCACGCACCGGGTACCATCCCGGCTGCCGCAGAGATTCCTGCGTTAGTCATGTTCTTTGCCTTGCAGGTCACGTCGCTAGCCGGAGTTACCCGGCGGGATCATGGTTGTGTGCGTGGCTCTTCCGAGCCGGCACCGTTTACATCGAGAATCGTCCGCTGTTGTGACAGCTTGGCGACTGCCGATGATTTCGGGGGACCGAATGGAGAAGCGTCCCCTTACCCACCAACCCTAATCGTTCGCAGTTCGGCACCGTCTCCTGCAAGACTCACTGACAAGCCCGTTTCGATTCGGGCCTTTCGTGGTTGAGCTTTTCACGGCCAGCGGATTTGCCGCCGGTCCCCGGACTGGTCTGTCCGGTTCGGCCTGTTACCAGGCTCGAAGCTCCCCACGCCAGCCAGGTTGAACGAAGTTCTTTCAATCGGACTCCGGACCCCCTGGACGGGATTACGCGCATCCCTTGATGCGCCTCACCCGCTTTGAAACATGACGGCCTTTGATGATGAACATCGAAGGTCTGTCCGCATCGCCCCCACTCGCCTGCGAAACTCCGCCGGCTGGGAAGCATCGGATAGAGTGTTGGGATTACTCTGCGAGCGATGCTTCTGCCATACAAGGGCAGAACCCATCGCGATTGCAGGATTACTCCAACAAGCCTCCGTCGAACTGGGCGAGCCAATCTCTTGGCACCCAGCTCTACGGGCCGATCACGTGACGGTCGGTAAGGCCGTCCCCTTAGCCGGACTGGTGAGGTCCGGTTTGCCGGGAGTGATCGGTGTCGAAGCGACATCTTGCCGCCGCTCTTCTGCCGTGGGATTTTCACCACGCTCTGAGCGGCACGTTGACGAAGTAACAGCCGCAGCCGAGATCCGATTCCCGACCGCTCCCGTCTCCATACCGTACCGCCCACATTTCGCAATCGCCGTTGCCGGGGCCCGATTTGCCAAGGCTGAGGAAACCGTGCTACGCACTCGGGAATGAGTCGAGAGAGAAGTCGTCAGCGAATCAAGATTCCGGGAAAGAGCGTTGTGGTGCGGCCTGCGGCCGACGAGCGACTGGTGTTTGTCGATATCGAGTTGGGTCGCGTGAAGCGACAACGTCCGATTCTGCAAATAGCGGCCGTGGCCGTCTCGCGATGCTTGAGCGAACTGGAAGCATTTGAGGCAAAGGTGCGCATCGACGAGCGGAAGACTCCCGCAGCGCTGATTCAGAATCGACACTTCGACCGTGACCGCTGGCGCAGTGAAGCCCGTCATCCGAAAGTGGTTGCCTACGACTTCGGGCGATTTCTCGGCCGTCATGCCACGGCTGAGGTCGCTGGAGCCAATTGTCGTCGGATGATCGTGGCGCAATTGGTCGCCCACAACGCCGAATTCGACGGCATGTTCCTGCGGGAATGGTTCGAGCGGTTGGGATTATTCTTGCCGGCGTCCTATCGCGTCTTCTGCACCGTGCAGCGGGCGATGTGGCTATTCCATGAGAACCGCTCGCTCACCCCGCCGCCGGACTTCAAGCTCGGGACGCTCTGCCATTATTTTGGCATTCCATTCCATCCTCATGAAGCGCACGATGCGTTGGTGGATGTTCGCGCAACCGTGGAACTCTATCGCCGCATGAACATGCTGGGCGCAGCACGGCTCGCGCAATCGCTGGAACAACCTGCCCATCCCGGCACCACGAACGGCTGTGGATAACTTGCGACTTCCAATGATTCGAGGCGTGTCGGTGGCGTGACCCAACGGGCCGCGAATGCGTGTCGCTCGCGTGACCTTTCCCCGCCTGGACGTGTCGGTTGCGTGACCTTTCGCACTGAATCGACCGGCCCCGATTCGCCTACAACCATCAGGAAATACTTCATTTTCAGTATTGAGAGGTCAACAGACGGCGCTTTGGCAAAGATCTGTTTCAAAGATCTGTAAGCAAAGTGGCTGCTTGTTTACGGAAGCTTAACTGGCAGGGTGGCGAGGATTTCTTTGGCCAGAGTCGGCCGTTCATGCGCGAGATTAGGGCCCTGACGCTGGGCCTGCCGACTTGCTTCTCGAAGTGCAGTGCATTCGTCCAATCCGGCAGCACGAAACTGTTGAAACAGATCGCCGCGGAGTTTTTCAAACGCCTGGCGGCTGCCATTCTCTACAGAACTCGCCAGTCGCTTTTTGCGGGGACGGTCGCGATCCTGGCAGGCCTGTTCCCGCTCTTCGGCTTTGCGGATGTCGTGCCACCAGTCCGGCGGTGTACGGCCGTCGGTAACGGACTTCTTCAAGTTGTCGAGGAAATAGGCCACTTGGCTTCGCTTGAAGAATCGCAGTCCAAACCTTTCCGTCGCCGCCAAGGTGATGTCCGCCCATTCCCGCACTGTGGAGAGTGGGTACTGCTTCAGCACCCGCCCGATCCCGGCCTCGTCCAGACCGATTGAACGCAGCGGCTCCGCCAGTGGTGAAGCAATGAGGCCGTTTGCAACTTGCTGTTGGCGACCAAACCCATGACCGCGCTGAAGCATGACGACGTAGTGCCCCTTGTTTTGCTTCTGAATCGTGTCCGATTGTATGCCCAAGATGACTCCCTCCTCAGCCAACTCTGCGCAGATGCGCCGAGACTTGGCAAGCAAGTGCTTGGCTGGCAAACTCGCGGATAGACCGAGCACATCAACCGCCAAATGCCGCAGATCCATGCGTGGCGTTTGCGGCGACCGAGGGAAGATCTTCGAGACAAACAGGAACAGCCGCCGCGCCGCTGGACTGAGTCGCCGATAAAGTTCTAGGTCAAACCGTAGCGAACCCCCGGCGGCTTTCACGAATTCAAAGAACTGCCCATCCCAATGAATTCGCCAGGCCCGGCTCGACACTGGATCGGCGGGAAGACGGTAGCTGAAGAAGCCGAATCGTACTTGGCAATGCTCGGCGCGGATCGGGTCATAGAACGCATCGCAGCCATACTTGACCCACGAGAGCCGCTCGATGGCCGCCGCAAACTGCTGGTACTGCCGACCGCCCCGCCGGGCATCGGCATCCACCAGCCCCCATTGTCGCAAACAATAGTGGGGCGTCGCATGGAATTCGGTTTCAGGGTTGGGTTGGCTGAGGGTCAGCGCCAGCAGCCCCCAGAGATAGAATTCGTCATGAGCGGATAGGCCCCGCGGGCACGACACCTCGACACGCGCCGTCCTGCGCCGTCGCCGGGCATCGGAGAAATGGAACGTCGTTTCATGCCGGAGTCCCGGCAGCATGGAGGTCCGCGCATCGAGCGGACAGAGCGCATGTTCCACCAGCGATAATTGTCCGAGGCCCGCTCGTTGAGGCGGGTGACGACGTTGCTGGCCTGTGCGGCGAGAAGACGTAGCTTGGGGCTTCATTCCGCGACTGGTATCACGGTCGCGGTGATCGCGACAGCAAAAACCGCCTTTTGAACTGCCGTTCGATTCTTGTTGACGGTTCGCGACACCGCGTGGAATAGTCCCAATGAACGATTTCGCGGGCTTGGCCGGAATTGCCAGTGGCAATCGGCCCTCGTCGGCGACAGAAACGATTTGAGGACCGTGGGAGCAACCATTTGTTTCATCAACCAGAAGGGCGGTTGTGGCAAGAGTTCAAGCTGTTTTCATTTGGCGGGGGCCTTCGCGCAGGCGGGACTGCGGGTGTTGCTGGTTGACGCCGATCCGCAGGGTTCCCTGAGCCAGGGGTTCTTCGGATCACAAGTTGTCGAAGCTCTGACAGCCGACCAGACACTGGCGGGGGCGTTTGACGGCTCATTCGAGTTTCAGCGCCCTGAGCAAGCCGTCCTCATCACCGAATGTCCGCTGATCTCTCTCGTTCCGGCCAATCACTGCTTGACCGAGTTCAACGTCCCTCACCCGGAACGTCTGGGGATGGAGCAGTTCGCCATTGCCCAGTTTTTGGAGACGCTTGCGGGATTCGACATCACGCTGATCGATTGTCCGCCCAACCTCTATCGCTGTAGCTGGTCGGCGCTATTGGCGTCTGACTACGTCGTCATCCCGGTTCCTCCTGAAGACTTCGGGGCCCAGGGACTCCGAGTGGTGCATCAAGCGATTGAACACGCTCAGAGGCTTAATCCGCGCCTGGAGCTATTGGGCCATGTCGTCACGCGGATCGACAAGCGGCTCATCGTCCATCGCTCCTATGAACGACGATTGCGAGACATTTATGGCGCGACGGTGCTGCGAACCGTCGTTCCCGAGATCTCCGCCTTTAAGGTGGCCTTGGCGTGTCGTCGTCCCGTTGGGCTATACAACCTCAGCACCGTCGCCGCACGTTTGACTTGGGAACTGAGCCGTGAGATTTTCGACCGCATCCATGCCATAACCAAGGAGGCGGCGACTGCATGATGGGCACGATGCAAGAGAGACTTGATCACGTGGGACACCTGCTCAACGAATCGCTGGGTGTGCGAACGAACGACGTGCGACCAAAGCTCAGCCCCGTTCCCGCCGCCAAAGACTTGGGCCGTCGACCGCTGCGGGGCTATGGCCGCGTCGATATCGCGCAGGTCATTGCCGATCCGACACAGCCACGAGCCGAGTTTGACCCAGAGTCTCTCGCGTCACTCGCCGCCAACATTCAGGCGAAAGGGCAACTTCATCCAATTCACGTTCGTTGGTCCGAAGAAGCGGAACGCTGGGTGATCGTTTCCGGTGAACGGCGGTGGCGGGCATCCCGCGCGGCAGGACTCACGACCGTGGATTGTTTCTTCCACGAGGAGCCGCTATCGAAGGCCCAGGTGCTGGAATTGCAGCTCATCGAGAACCTGTTGCGTGAAGATCTACGCCCGATTGAAGAATCCAGAGCGTTTCAGTCCCTGATGGATCTGAACGGCTGGAATGGCAAGCAAGTCGCCGAGGCGCTGCGGATTCCTGCCTCGAAGGTGAGCCGCGCGTTGGCGCTGCTCGATCTTCCGAGCGACATTCAGCAGCAAGTCGAAGCTGGAGAAGTACCGGCCAGGACCGCCTATCAACTGTCTCGGCTAACTGATTGCGACGCGCAAAGGGAACTCGCAACGCAGTCCGCCAGTGGCGCACTCACCAACACATCCGCCGCGCAAGCGGTTCGACAACGTCCGACGCGCCGTCCTTCCAAAGCCCAACACATTCGCCAGACGTTTTATGCCGACAACGATTGCCAGATCGTTGTCTCTGCTCCCCGAGCGTCGTCGTATCACGACCTGGAAGCCGCATTGATCCAGGCTTTGGACGAAGTGCGATTGAGAATCGAAAATAACATTCGGCTTTAACTCGCGCTGCGTGAGAGATTGGTTCAGGTAAAAGGGTGCGCGTTGGGCGTTGCCCTGCGGGCCGGGCTGCTCCAGGCTCCGCTAACGCTCGGTTCGACTGCCGCCATGCGACAGCCGAACTGCTCCGCACCTTGCACATCCCTAACGCGGCATGATCTTACCAAACCCGCTCGCCGGCAGTTTTGATTGTGCCACGGCATCAAGGTCCGCGCACGCCTGCGGCGTCCGCTGCTGCTTGGCCTGCGGCCAAGACTCCACCTTGACTAGCCGTGTCGATCAAACCGCCGACTGCCGGCGGGTCAGCAGCATCGATTCCATTCGTAGACGCCGGCTGCGATGACATCAGGAGAACAACCATGCACCAAGACAACATCATTCATGCCTACACTCGATCCGACGCCATCGCAGATGGCCTGCTCATTGAGGTGACCCAACTGGCGAAGGAAGCGGGCTTCCGCTACCCGCTGGCCATGACCCGCGCCGCTTGGGAATCGTGTGTCCGAGTTCCCACCGCCAACACTTGGCAGGACGAAACCGGACGACTGTGGGACGTACTTGTGGTTCTGGCATTCGCCATCAGGAGTGGGGCTGGCGGGGAAGTCATTCACTTCGCCGTCCATGTGCTCGACGGCGAAAACCGCACACGGCGAATTCCGCTGAAGGCTATCTGTGGACCCGGTGACGACGCCGCACCCGTGCTTACCATCCTGTTATCTGATGAGGACTAATCGGTGACGCGAACTCAATCGCACTGTGCGGCCGATCTTGGCGATCGTCTGATATGGCTTTCATGCTCTGCCCTGAGAAGCGCTGCTTGCCCTTGGCGGATTACCCCAGCGCGACAGCACCGGCAGCAGCCTGCGCATTACCCGGTCGGTTCGTGGCCGCCGTCCAATCGCCGCGGCCTGAACGGCCGCCTGCCCTGGACGGGCCGGACCGACCGGCCTGGGGGCCGGTGCGGTTGGCGGGCTGTACGCCCGCTGTGTTCGCTGCCGCTCACACCGGGCCGACGCCGCTGGGGCGGCGTGCGGCCCGAACCGGCTCCGCTGGACGCTCCGCCTGAACTAATAAAAATCCGCTGGGGGCCACGTCGTCGCCCAACAATGCCGGCTCAATATGGAAAAGGATTGGCCGCATAATGTAGAATCAGATTCCAGAGAGAGGTCATTCCAAGCACTACCCACTCCGTCCCGGAGGCTGAGCGATGGACCTGAATTCCGACAGTGGCGTCAACACCATTGAATCTCCCGACGTGGAGTTGACCGGCCGCAGGTTTCCGTCGCAATGGGAGGAACCGCGGTCGAGGCCCAAGAATCGCATTCGCAAGTTGACGCAGGAGCCGCGAGCTGACGATCTCTCCGTTTTGATCGGCCACGAGATTCGGTCGCGATTGCCGTGGAGTCGACTCCCTACCAGCATCCCGGACGTTCAGCCATTGGTCGAGGCGTACATTGGCAGCCTGACTCAGTTAGACCGATTTCGCAAAGAAGTAGAGAACCTGATTCGCGTCGCTTGCGAGACCAATCTGGAGTTTCGTCAACAGTCGGGAGAAACACACGAACAAGCTCGCGACGCGGCTCTCCAAGCGAAACTCGGTGAAATGCTCAGTGCGGCTGCCGTCGATTGGCTGCCGACCCGCAACATCATTGACGCGCGGCTTGTGTCCCGCCCCGTTAATGAACTTCGTCAGCAACTTGACGCAGCACTGGACCACGCAGTCAGTCAGTTCTGCGTCGGCTTTTTTGAATCGCTCGCGAAGCTGGTGGATCGAGAACTTTTCGGTCTGGTGGAGTGGCTTCCCAACAATTGCTGTTCCTACCATTTCTTCAAACGCGTCGTGATTCAGGAAAACGAGGGTGCCCAGGCGACCTCGGTTAAGACGAAGTTTCATTCCGAATCGGAACCCGACCCCGAGACTGGCCGCCGGATCGTCGGGACACGAACGACCACGACGACGCGAGGCAGCGGCAAGCATCAGCATCGGCTCGCCCGGCATCAGCATGACGTGATGAATGCGTTTCACACGTCAATCGGGAATAGCAATGTCGTCATGCCGCCACAGGTAACGCGCTTGTGCCAGGCCGTGCCCGAGTGGTTGCATCCATTCGTACGTGTTATCGACGGGACCATTTTTCGCGAGCGCATCGTGGAACGAGATACCGGGGTCGAGAATTGGCAAGACGTTCAGATCCACGATGAACCCATCGTGGGCTGGGAACCCGGAGTGGTTATCGGCCCGTACGTATTGACCGGCTGGGGACCGCGCGAAGTTCGGGCCGAGCAGCAGCGTCGTGAAACCGCTCAGCAAAGCCAAGACTTGCAAGACGCCGCCAAGGTGGGAGCCGTCGAACGATTCGGGTGGACCGTGGGATTCCTGCTGACTGCCCTGGGCGGAATTATCCTCTTGAGCGGACCATCGCTGTTCTGGGCCATCGTTTCACTCCTCGCGAGCATGTTCGCCATGACCCAGGTCGTGCGGAGCCGAAGTCAGGCAGAAATGCACAATGCTGGCCTCTTGCATTATGTCGCCGGCCTGGCTGTCGCGTCCGGAATAATTACCGCTGCCATGCTGTTCACCTTTGCTGTGCGGTTTGATCGGCCGCAAGACGGCCTATGGGCAGTCGGCGCGCTCGTCGCCACCGGTGTCATTTGGGGTGTCGGCAATCGTTTCCTGTGGCCCGCCCCTAAATTGTCCTAAAGCCAAGCATCGAATAAGGAATCCACAACATGAGTAGCGGGCCTGCGGCATCGGAGTCATCCGGCGCATCCGAACCGGTTCGTCGGCACCCGGCGCTCAGTCCCGGACTGAAGCAGCTTGGATACAGCTTGGCGGCGGCCATCGTGATTGCGTGCTTTTTCTACTTCGGCTTTCTACGGCGGCATGAGGGCTTGTTGCAATCGCAGCAACACAAAGTCGATACGCTCGAAGAGTTGGTTTCCCGCTCGGGTGATTCGACCAAGAAAAACTTTGATGCGCTCAAGGCGGAGCGGGACGCGTTGCATGTCACGCTCCAAAGCGAGTTGGAGAAGGTCAGGCAAGCGAACGCCACGCTTCAACAGCAAGTGAACGAAAGAAAATCAGACCTTGCCGTGGCCAAGGCAAAGCTGACCCGAGTCAAAGCCGAGGGACAGCAAGCCCGGCAGCAGATCGACAAACTGCTCCAGGAGCGCATCGTCTGGAAAACAAAGTTTGAGTCGCTACTGACGGATGACCGGGGTCGGCGAATCGCCGCCAACGAAGCGCACGTTGCGTTGACATTGCCTGTTCTGCAACGGGTCCGCGCGTCCGATTCGGAAATCGCGGGCTGGTCTGCGGAACTCGACGAACTGATGCAGCCGCTGAACATCGCGCAGCAAGCCAACGACGGCGAGGCAGCCGTATCTGAAACGCACGCAGCCGCCGTCGCGGCCATTGCCAAGTCGGCGCGACTGTCGCTCGACGAACTTCAGCGCGATATGCGGCTTCTCGAAACGATCATTCAGCAAACGCAATCGCTCGTCGTTGGCACGACAACTCTTGGCGATGCTGCTTCGCAGGCCGAAGTCGCCGAGGCGACCAAACTGGCACTTGCCGTCGCCGAGGCACGCAAGTCTGCCCTGGCTGCGCAGTCGGAAGCGCTCCAGAAAGCGGAGCAAGAGCGGATTGCCGCCGAGACCCGGGTCAAGGAGCGAGAGCAGGCGAATCAAACTGCCAAGCTGACTGCGCGCGAGGACACGCTGATTGCTCAGGCCAGGGAAGAAGAACTCAAACGTCAGACTGCTATTGCGCGAGAGAAACTAGAACGCGAGTTTGCGAAGGACTTGCCCGAAGTACGCCGACTGCTGTCAGCATTCATCGACGATGGTTTTCAACGACGCGGGAGGCAGGAGGGTAAAGGTCCGATGTCGTTCGGTGCCATCGAAGGAGCCGGGGCGCTGGCGAAAACATCGGATGGACGCCAGGCGCTGGCGATCCTTGTTGGGAACAGCGATCGTCCGTCGGGGCCGCTGCCCCGCTTCCAAGGCGGTCAGACGCGGAGCCAGGAAGAGCTTTGCACGCGAGCGCAGGAGTTGCTCACCAAATACGGACCACTGATGATTGAGAAGAAGATGTTAGTGGAGTAGCGACCCAGGTCGTCGCTTATGTTGAACCGAGATTACCCATGCAGAAGCTAACTGCCCAACCACGGCGATCTCATGCGTCGCTGAACGCTCCCCGCCCTGGACGGGCGGCCGGAGCGGCTTGGGAGCCGCTGCCGGCGGCGGGCTGGAACGCCCGCCGTGCTCGCTGTCGCTCGCACTCGGCCGAACCGGCTGGGGCCGGTTGCGGCCTGATGGCCTGCGCTGAACGCTGCGGCCTGTTTCGCCTCCTGAACGTCGGCGGGGGAGTGTTCAAATGGCTCCGGACATGCTGGTCCGTGGCACCCTGCTTGGCACCTGATGTGACTCCGCCAAGTGCCGTTTCATGTGCCGCACTGTGCCTTGCCGGGCATGGACTTAGCTCCTATTCTGCTCCCCGCTGTTATCCCACCGTATCGAACGACACCCCGGCTCACACGTCAGCCGAAGCGCGGTGCCGCCCGATTCGTTGTCGGTAGAGGAGACAGCGTGTCGCGACCAACACGAAATCAACGCAAATGGGAGATGGAAAGCGTCGCGCTGTTCGGTAAGCGCTATTCCGTGATCGAGCGCTTGCGCATCAGGCAGCGCACCTATCTGCTACTTGATCGGCTTTCGACCAGTCGCCGAGAGCGATACCTGGCTTTCGACCCTTATGCCGGGCCAAACGGCGCACCCGTAGCTATCTTACGGCTGCCGCGTTCTCAGGCGTCGCGCCAACATGTTCAATCGCTGCAACGACGCGCCGGTTCGAACGAGAACTTCCCTGCCATTCTGGATTATGACGAACAAGGCGCGGACACCGTCGTCGTCTTGAAATGGTTGCGTGGAGTGACCCTGGCGGAGTACCTGGGTGAAATGCAGGCCGGCCGTCGGCCGCGCATCTCGTCCGTGCTGGCGTTCCAGCGGGTTGCCGGACTCGCACATGGAGTGAGCCGCTGGCATAACAAGGGACAGATCGTTCACGGCGACATCAAACCCGAGAACATCATTGTTTCCGCCGACCCCGGTCGCTTTGCGCTGATCGACTTCGGCAGCGCCTGGGTCCAGCAAACGGCGGCGACGCGGGAAGTCGGGGACGGCACCAGTTCGTTCTACTCCGCTCCGGAACAGGAGCAGGCCGAGGCAGCCGTCAACGAGCGGGCCGACCAATTCGCGCTTTCGGTCGTGCTCTACCAACTGCTGACATTCACCATCCCGTATGACGGCTTGGGAGGAAAGGCCGGGCGACCGGGTTACGCGGTGAAGATGGCCGGCACTCTCGTTCCCCCCAGCCGCCTGGCGGCGGATCGAGACTTGATTCCGCAAGCCGTGTGGCGCGGCATCGACCGGGTTGTCACTCGCGGACTGGCGTTCGATCCGGATGAGCGTTATCCGACGCCGCAAGCCTGGCTCGATGATCTGGATTCGGTTAATCTCGACATCAAGCGGCCGGTGACGATTTCAGAGACCAACCGGCTATTGACCCAGGTGATCGGCTGGATTGGTGATCGCTTTCGCCGTAACTGATGGCAAGTCCCGTCGCTGCGGACGACTAAGTGCGATCCAGCTTCTTCTCGACGGCGCGCTGGTGTGGCGGCAGCCATTCAAAGCGATCGCCGCACACACAGTGGTATCCGCGACCATCGACTCCGGTGCGCGGTGTGAACGCTCCCGGCAAGACGGAAAGATGGGCGTCCGTCTCGCCGGGCCGAAACACTTTCGGATAACCCAACGGACAACCGACGCATTGATTGCGCGTCGGCAGGCCGGGCGGGTCGCCCGCCTCCGCCGCGTTGATCACGGTGCGCGCTTGCAAAAGACCATCACGAAGAATCGCTTGGCTACGGGCGTTGTTCGGAATGATCACCGCGTCATAGGAACCAGCAAAAAGCATGATGCCGAACGGCGACTGCGCCCGCTCGCACCATTCCAGCAATTGACAATAGGCCGCGATCCTCGCTCGGTTTTGCGAATGCACGTCGCGCTGACCCCGGTGTTTGCGGAACACGGGAATTGCCAACGCCTGATATCTCAGAACTAGAAAAGGACAGCCTGCCAACTGCCACTCGCGATGCACATTGGGCTCTTGCGGTTTCGTCACGGCGAAGCCAGCTTTTCGCAATTGCCACCAGTTGACCGTTCGCTCCTCACTCCCGAGTTCGCTAATCTGCAACGTGTTCTGGGCACGGCGATAGGCTCGCCAGCGCCGTTCGAGTTCCAGGATCTGTCGCCCTTGAGGCACCAGCCAAAATGGGAGCACTGCGAAGGGGACCGCCAGCAATCCTCCCAAACCCGAGTCGACCGCGAAGAACATCACCGCGGTACCAATCGCCCACCAAATAGCAATTTTCAGCACCCAATAGACTTCGTCCCATCGCTGTTGCAGTGCTTCATAGATCAAGTCGTCGTTGTAGTCGGGCAGCCAATCCAGACGCGGCGATGTTTCCGAGTCACCTTCATCACCGTCAAGAAGCTTTCCCTGCTTACTCAATTCATACGCAATCAAGCCGGCCCGCGGACAGAAGATCATCTCCGAAACAACGCGGACTCCGAGGCGCGGTGTACCGGGGTCGGCAGACAGCGAATCGCTGGCTGGCAAGTTATCTTCGGGAGGAAGGCGGTTGAAGTTCATCGTTCGTCCACCGGCCCTCGCCACTTCCAATCCCGGATAACTTCCTCCACTTCGTCCATGCTGCCAGGGCGACGGCTAGGAGCGGGCTCCAAGCATCTTTGTACAGTGACCCACACTCGTTTCGGCAGACCGCACTTCGCCACCACGTTGATATCTTCGCCGCGCGGAGACAATCTTCCAGTAGCGGCATGCACCAGGATGCGCGCCCAACTATACAAGTCCGCCTGAACTTTCACTTCACCCGAACCGACTTCCTCGGCTCGATATGGATCTTCAGGCCACTCGTCACCAGGGGAGACAGTAGGGCCGCCCGCCAGCAGTTTTGCCAACTCAAAGTCCGTTAGCACCGCACGACCGTCCGCCTTCGCCAGTAGCACGCGCGACGGAGCCAATTCCCGCATCACGATCTGGGCGCGATGCAACGCGCTCAGTCCGCCGGCAATCTCGCGCATCAACCGCGGTAAGTCGGCCGGCGGAAAGCGCCCTGCGGAAAGTATTTCTGACAACGGCGTCCCATCGAGCCAGCGTTCGACGACCCACCAACCATCTTCTCCAGCCGTCGGCGTCGAGCTGACCACTTCCGCCAAATTTGGAAGTAGTCCGATTTTCTGACAGACGTGCGGATGCCGTTGCAACTGTTCGCGCTTTCGATCCCGGTCAGAAGCTGCCAGACCGCTCAACAGATAAAACTTCCCCCGCCCCAACTGACCTTCGGTATGCCGGTGCTTCATCCGGAACTGGACAAAGTGGAGTCCGTTCGCCGCCATGCGACCGCCGCTTTGCAACGGCTCGTCGATGGTCCACTCCCATTCCATGCCGGTCGTCGTCGTGGTCGGAGGCACGTAGTAGGGGTCGCGCGGACCGAGCAGATCCAAAACGTTGCACTCGAAGTAATCGGCGATGAACTTCGCCACGTCCCGCCGCACCCCATCCCCTCTGAACGCCTTATCAAATGTGTTCCTAGTGATGGTCGCCCGCTCCTTCGGTGGCCCAACTGTTGCCTCAACCGAATTCAATAGGTCTTTCAAACGACTATCCGACAACCCGCGCTCAATCAGGAAACGCTTCAGCTTGAAGCTGTCCAGGTACACCAATTCTGGGTCTGTCGTCGGCCTGGTCATGGTAACTCGGGTCATTTCCAAAAGATGATGTCCGTGAGACGAGCGTGAACGCCCCTCCATAGTCAAATGCTCTTCGTCACGACCGGAGTGGAACTACCCGGTTCGATGGTTCTCAACGACGAGGAGTGTCACATGCTGAAATCTGTTTCCCAATTATTCGAGCGTCTGGCGGAACGCTGCCTGGTGCTGGCAGCCGGTTTGCTGGCTTCCAAAATCGAGGCCGCCTGTATTCGCCACGAAGCCGAACAGCAAACACAACTGGAAGAACTGGCTCGTTCGTTCGACGCCGATGGACTTCCAGAGGCCGCTTCTCAACTCCGCGAGCGCGCCCGCCTTCTTACCCATCATAACCCGGCGGCGGCGGGAGAGACACTGTTACGCGATCTCAGCGACTCGGCATCGGCGGAAGCGACGCATCAGGGCGCGGACGATCCCGCGGCGGTCTCACTGGCATTGAATGCGGCTGGGATGCCTGCTTCAAGTCGCCGCTCGACGGGCCGGGGCAAACGCGGACTCCCCTCCTTGACACTCCCGGTCGGTGAAGCCCCCGCCCAAGCCCCGCTAGGAAGTCTGACCTTGCCGCCAAGTGATGCAACGGCGTCACAAGAGGAGCGGCAATGAGCACGACTTTATCTTTCACCCAGCGCGATCACGAACTGCTGCCGGCCGTGGTGCAAAAAGTCCGGCTCTTCAGCTTGCGTCAGGTCGCCGAGCATTGGTGGGTTGGCGACACCGCCAACGCCCGTCGGCGACTCAAGCAGTACGCCGCAGCGGGGCTAATTGAGCGAATTGAAGTGCAGGCGCGGCCGTTGCCGCAACTTACGCAACCCGTCCTGTCATGGCGTCCTCAGGAAGCGGCTCCGAATTTCGACGCCGTGGCCTACAAACTCCAGGTGCGCTGGAAAGCGACCCCGGTTCGGCCCTGCTCGGCGTTCGTCGCCACCGAGCGGTTGGCTCAGCACTATGGCGGACGCCGGAGTGGAGAGTTGAAACATCCGTTGCAAGCCACGCATGACCTGGGGGTTGCCCAAATCTGGCTGCAATTGCAAGCGACGGCTACCGCGTGGGCGGATGCTTGGCGGGGCGAAGACATCCTCGCTCACACACGCCGGGGAGAAAAATGCCCGGATGCCTTCATCGTCAATGAACAGCAAGAGGTGTTTTGCGTGATCGAGTTCGGCGGCGCGTATTCCGCCGAACGTGTCCGCGAGTTTCACGAAGACTGCGTCCAGCACAATCTTCCCTATCAACTGTGGTGAAATCCGTGACGGACAATCCTTCTATCCGCTCCAGCAATCTCACCCCACGGGGTCAGGCGATTCTGGACCATGTCGCTCGCCATCGGATCACGACTCCGCAGGTGCTGCGGCGCGCGCTTTTCCCGCACCTGAGCGTCAATGCGGTGATCAAGGTCGTGAGCCGGTTGTGCCGAGGTGGACTGCTCCAGCGGGTTTCCTTGCTGCACCGACATTGCTACTACGCACTCACAGCCAGTGCGGCGCGTGCTTTAGGTGTGTCGCACAAACGCACCGGGCCGCTGGGGGTGCAGGCCCTGCCGACGGAATACGCCGCACTCCATTTCGCTTGTTTCACAGGCACGCCGCGCGTGCGGCTTACATCGGCTGAATTGAAGATCGCCTATCCCTGGATGGAATCCGCGTGGATTCGCGCCGCCCATTGCCTCGACCGTTCGCAGCCTGAAAGCGAGTGCCTGGAACTGCTACGCGTCGTGCAGGGAGGCTCACCCGATCACGTCGCCCGTAAATGCCACGTGGACATTAGTCGCCGCGAAGGAAACGCAGCGTTCCTGCAATTAGTGAAGCAGAAACGGTTCCGCCTTGTCGTCATCGCCGCAACGGCGGAGAGCGCCCGAGCTATCCAGCAGGCGATCGACAATCACCTCTGGCCTGACGGACTCGCCATTCATCTAACCGTTTTACCTCAACTACTCCCATTCCTTGGAGGATCACACGATGCCACGTAGCGAATATTACCAGGATGCCGGCAACCCAGTGCAGTTGGCCCGGCTGCCCGCGACGCGCCCCTTGTTGGCTTTGCGACACCTCAGCGCTGGGTGGAAGGTGCAATGGGGCAGCGTCTGGCGGCACTTCCTGATTTACCAGGTGATCTTGATTGCCACGGTCGTTCTTACGCCCTGGAAAACGATTCAGCAGCATCCGATGCTGCCGGTATGGGTCATCGGAAGCATTGTCTGGATGTTGTGGTGGACCAACAGCATCCAGCGCGAAATCGTGATGGTCGGTTTGGTAGCAGCCGTCACAATTGCCCTGCTGGCCGTCGTCGGTCCACCGATCATCGCGCTGCTTGCGTTGAGCGCGAGTGCGAGCGGCTTTCTGGCCTGGCAGTTCGCACAGCATTGGATCGCTGTCTGCACGGCGTCACCGTTGGATCGCCGGACTGCCGAGACGCTAAAGCAAGAATGGTCGTGCCCGCTCGCGCTGGCGGTTTGTGTCCCGTTGGCGATGGTCGTCTTGGGTTGGCTTCTCGGCAATGCTTTTTTTCCGGCAATCCTGCTATTGCTGTTTGCGGCAATTCGGGTGTTCGGGTTTCCGTGGGGAAATCCACTTGGCAAGCTTCGCGTGTTCTGGAACGCGCTTGCATCTTGGTGCAGCTACAACCACGACAACCTCACCCTGCCGGGGCTGCTGCCAAGCCCAGCGGGTTCGACTGGTGTGCGTGTCGTGACGGCAGCCCTCAGCGTCATTCTGGTCGGGAGTACCTTCACGCTGTATTTGTATTCCGACGTGTTGGCCGCCCATGCGACCACCCAGGTTCACGATTCAACCCCCGCCGACAACATCCCCGACTTCACCGCAGGCGATCATTCCCTCTCTTCGATTCTCATTCCAGCGCTGCTCGTTCTCGCCGTGGGAAACGCCGTCTTGCTAAGTACGGCACTGCTGCTCCCCGTAGCCTTAGTGATGCCAGTTCTGATTGAGGCCAACCGCTGGCGTCGGGGTAGGGTTGCCGGTGGAAATTGGCAAACGCTGGTGAATGACATGCAGCATTCGCCCGACTCCACGGAACGCGGAAGCTATTACATGGGCCGTGTTCTCAAGGACGGCAGCCCGTTGATCGTTCCCCGCGAAGTATTTCAAGAGCATGCTCACTTCCTTGGCGACAGCGGTGCCGGCAAAACCTCGTTGGGCCTGAATCCGTGGATTGAGCAGACGATTTCCTTCGGCGATTGCAGCCTGATCGTCATCGACCTGAAGGCAGACACGCTGGAGTTGTTAGCCACGCTCACGACGGCCGCCGAGTCTTTGCAACAACGCACCACCCGCCGCCTGCCGATCAAGCATTTCACCAATCAATCCCACCTCAGCACTTTTGCCTTCAACCCGCTGGCGCAGGCGTTCTGGAATGCGGCCGAACCCTATGTGAAAACCGACTTTTTGAACGGGGCGGCGGGGATTCTGTATGGCAAAGGTTACGGCGAGGGCTGGTATACGTCGGCCAATGCTGCCGTCTCGCACCACGTTCTCAAGAAGCATCCGGACATCAAATCGTGCCGCGAACTAGCGGAGCGGATCAGAGCCACGTTCGCCTCGCCGAAAAAAAGCGGCTTGCATCCCGCATTCTACAACGCCGGAGCCCATGTGCAGGAAGTCTTTGATCGGCTGGGAGCCTTCGATCCGATCAATGTGGCACCCGGCACCGGGCACCCGGATGAAGTCATCCAGGCAGCCATCGATCTGACCGACGTTTTTCGGAATCCGCAAATTCTCTATTTCCATCTCTCGTCAATCGTGGCCGCGGGGTCATCGCCCGAGATTGCACGGTTCGTGGTGTACTCGCTCTTGTGTGCCGCCAGTCAGACCGAGCGCAATCATCCCGTGTTTCTGGTGATTGACGAATTCCAACGGATGGTTGCCAAGAACGTCGAGGCGCTGCTCCAGCTCGCCCGCAGTATGGGCATCGGAGTGATCCTAGCCAATCAGAGCATGCAGGATCTAGGCGAACTCATTCCGTCCATTGAGGCCAATTGCCGTTACCGCCAGTGGTTCTCCGTGTCATCGCTCGATGACCGCGAACGATTGCTCAAAGCGGCGGGCGAGACTGTGGAACAGTTTACCTCCCAATCATGGGGATCAACTTCCAATGGCTCAACGTCGTCCATCACGATCTCCGAGCAAGTCATGAATCGCTTCTCGGTCAACGACATTGCCCTGGCCAGTGACCACGAAAAGCAGAGCATTGTCACTATCACGCGAGGGAAAGGCTACGCGCAGTTTGGCGGTCTACCAGTGATCGTCACGTCAGACTTCCATATCAGCGCCGAGGAATACGAACGCCGCAAAAAGCTGCCCTGGCCCGCGCCGACGACGGGGACTTACATCCCTCGCGAACATCAACAGGCTGCTCCAGCAAGAAAGCCCGTTTCCGGACCGGTGGTCACAACGGAGATCATCAGTTCTTTGCCGTTCGATGGACCGCCGCCGCTGATTGCCCCCGGCGAGAAGTTGCCCAAGAAACCGTCCAAGAAAGGGGGCGGACCATGAGCGGTGTCTGGATGCCTGCCGAAATGGAGATCGTCGAGGCGCTCACACGATGCGTCGGCGTAATGTCAGACAGTCAACTTATGGACGCTGGCTGGTCCGGTAGCGCGGCGGGCCATCAAGTCCGCTCGTTCCTAAATCGATTGCTGGAGGCTGGCCTGCTTCAGCGGACGATCGTCAACATGCATCCGCGCGTGTTGCTCGACAAACCGCTGGTCGCTTGGCAACCGGGCGCAGACCGCCCGGACCTTCGGGGCGCTCGGGCGACTATCAGAGATCGTTGGCACCAGCCGACGCAGCCGACCGAAGTTTATTGGGCGAGTAGACGAGCAGCCAACCTGTTCGGCAGTACGTCTCGCGACCTACCGGATCTGTTCCATCGCGACCATGACCTGCTATTGGCCGAGGTCTACGTTTTCTATCGCCGTCACCGAAATGCGTGGGCAAAGCGCTGGTTGGGGATCGGCGTCATTCCCCCGGCCAATTTTCGGACCAAGAACCCAGATGCGATTGTGTTTGGCAATGACGGCCGACCAGCCTGCGTCATTGAATCGTCCGGACATTGCGGACTCAAACAACTGAAATCGTTTCACGAGCACTGTGTCTGTTTCGAACTTCCCTATGAAATCTGGTGAGGCATCCTATGAACGTATTGGCTTCCACGAAATTGACCGGCACCGACAAGGTGATCCTCCGGCACATCGATCGGTATCGATTCACCGTTCGTGAAGCGATCGCTCGACTTCCGGAGTTCTTTCAAAACACACCTCATGAAATCGACGTTCGATTGCAACGCTTGGAGGATGCCGGCTTCATCGCCTCGACCTGGCTCTATGCAAAGCGTAATTGCTTCATCCTCACGAATAAGGGAGCGAATCGCATTCGCGGTTCGGTACCTGATCGCGACGCTCAATCGCCATTGTCCGAGGCTACCAAGGTTCGGCGATTTGCGGCGCTCACTTTTTGCTGTTTGACGTCGATCAGACGGCAACGGTTAACGGCGTCGGAGCTTTCCGAACATGTGACAGGCGTGAACGGTTCTGACGCGGACACGCCCTACTACATCACCCTTGATGAGGCACCGACTCGCCTCGGATTTTTGCGCGTCGATCTCGGTGGACAAGGTCGATGGGACCGGATCTCAGCAAAGTGCCAGCAAGATGTCCGGGACCATGCCAATGATCCGAACTGGTTGCCTTGGATCGCATCGAACCGTTTCGAAGTAACGCTGGTCACGGCCCTGCCGCATAAGGCAGAGCGTCTCCACCACGCACTCAGCCAGCAGGAACATCCGCCGCCAATTCCCATTCGCATCACAGCAATTCCTGAATTGCTCTACCTCATCGCGCCGCCACCGGCGTAACGCATTTTTTACTCCCTCCCCGAGGGTTGTAATTCGCTCTTTGTCCCAGGAGCACGAAAAAACATCGGGACATCGGAGACTTTTGCAAACCGTAGGCGAACGGGACGTTCATTGAACGCAGTTTGCCGAATCGCTGGAGTGACCAGCTTATGTACCGCGTACGACGAAATTTCGGTTGGAAAACTCGGTGGCCTTGGAAATTGTTTTTCCTTCCCAAGGTCAACGAACGCTTCTGCCCGAAATGCAGCATGCCATTTCAAGATGGAACGATGCCCGCCCCACTCGACACGTTCGACAAAGGCAACATCGCTGGCTGCGTTTATCCGTCAGGAGGTTATCGGAAGAACGAAGTCGTCATAAGGGTTGGGCGATTGAGAGCAGGAAGGGACAGTTTCTATCTGACGGAATTTATTCCGCTGGATGACTTGAACGACTTGATCGACGTCGCTTCAACCCTGCGAACACGACTGACAAAACCGCGTAACCAGCGCAGTGCGTCAGTAGGTTTGCGAAAGGTTTGAGTTCTGGTTTTAGGGGCGGCCTCCGGGCCGCTCCACTTTGGGTCTTGGTGATGAGCACCAGGACATAACAACACTGGTTCGAGGTGGATTCGGATGAACGCCTCGACCCGTCACATCAACAAGGAAACATATGGAAGAAAAGAAAAAACCCGTCAAGGAATACCCTTTTGGAAACATCAAAGCCAGTATTTGGGAGAACGAGTCGGAAGACGGTAAGTCTACTTACCGAACAACCTTCGAATGCAAATACAAAAGCGGCGATGGCGATTGGAAGGAAGTAACGTCGTACACAGTCCAGGAAGCCGTGAATCTCTCCAAGGTTCTGGATATGTGCTCTCGATGGATCATCGAGCGCGAAAGCGAACGTCGATCTCGTCGGAAGAACGGCGACTAGTACCAACAACCCGCCGGCCGGATGCAATCCGGCCGGCGCTTCATCACGGAGGATGAAGTCATGTCAGTCAAAGAGATAGCTGCAAAGTTCGACGTAGGACAGATCGTGATTACCCCCGGAGCATCTTGCGAGCTTTCGCAAGATGCCGTGCTGGGGGGCCTTATTCGCCATATGTCTGGCGATTGGGGCGAGTTGGAAGAGTACGACTGGAACCAGAACGAAGCCGCGTTGGAGCACGGCTTTCGACTGTTCTCCCAATACCTTGCTCGCGATGGTTCCAAGTTCTGGATCATCACCGAGCATGACCGTTCCGTCACGACCATCCTCTTACCGAATGAGTATTAGTAGCAAACCGGTTTTACCACGAGGTTGATCCTCAATTTTCGCCGGCTGGTTCCCCAGCCGGCTCTTTCCCTTGTTACCGCTCCACGACGCATCAACGTGGCGGAGCGGCGAAGGTCCGTTGCCTGAACCGTTTGATCAGACATTGGAAACCACAACATGGGAGAAACGAATGAAAAACAGCATCATTTCCAATCAACAACCTCACCCCCAACTTTCTCGCGAACTTTGGGAGGCATTACTCAACATCCACAACCTCTTTTTTGATCCTGTGCTGGACGCCTATTACGGGCAACCAGACGGCAAACTGTTCGAGCACATCCTGCGGTCCTTTCGGACACTTGATTGCTGGCTCGATGTTGCGATCCGAGAGGGCTGGCTGGACTGAGCTATTCCAGGTGAGGCGGGCATGGGGAGTTCAATACTCTCCATGCCCTTTTTCCCATCACATACCGACCCACAGCGAAGCCGTACGAAAGGGAAGCGACGTGACCAAGAATACGAGAGACCAATTCTCAGGCTCCAGCCAACTGCACCAACGCACGATGTGCCGACCCTATTGTTCGCTGGGGGCGGGAAATCTGACCTCGTTTCTCTGGAAGAGCGGTGACGCAGATTCTGGTTGGCGCTATCGGTTCAATCTTTTTCGCTTGGCCGCCCAGAATGGGCGAGTCTCGCAACTATTTCGCCCAGCCGACTTGATGGACTTCGTCAAATTCGCGCAGGTGATGGCCGCTGTCATTGCCGATGACGGCTGCCTAAGCCCAGTCGAGCGCGGCGACTTGCGGCGTTTGGCTACCGAGCTGGATGAGTTGCTGACACGGAGGACGGAGCCGACGAATGCACACCCCGCATCGAGCAATCCGGAAGAACTTCACTAAACAAGGAATCCCGTATGGCAACTGGACCGATTCATGAAATCCGGCGTGGCCTGATCAAGGTCCGAATCTGGCGTAAGCGAACTCGCAGTGGACTACGGCACACGGTCGCCGTCACTCGCCTGTTTCGCAATGGAGACAGTTGGAAGGAATCAACCCGTTTCGGTCGCGATGACATCCCGCTCATGCGACTGGCCCTGGATGAAGCACATACCTGGATCTACCAGCAACGGCAGGCGCGCACCTCGTGACATCATCGTCGTCGAATTCCGAACGTCCCCCGCACGACGCTGCTTGCGTTGTTGGCCAGGCCGACAAGCCGGTGGTTTCGTCGACGGTTCGTGATCTGGCGCAACTTGTCGAATGCGGCGCGAAGTTTCCGACGATCTACGCAGACCCACCCTGGCCCTATTCCAATACCGCTGCTCGGGGAGCCGCCGAGAACCACTATCAAACGATGACGTTAGAGGCAATTCGAGGCGAACCGGTCAAATCGCTCGCAGCAGAGAATGCCCATCTTCACTTGTGGACGACGAACGCCTTTCTCCGAGAGGCGTTCGACATCATCGGAGCATGGGGGTTCAAGTATAAGTCGTGCCTGGTGTGGGTTAAGCCGCAAATTGGCATGGGCAACTACTGGCGAGTCTCGCACGAGTATTTGCTGCTAGGTGTTCGCGGCAATCTCCCCTTCCACGACCGGACGGTACGAAGCTGGCAACTTGCTCGCCGCACCGTTCACAGTCGCAAGCCGTTCTTGTTTCGCGGTCTCATCGAGCAGGTCAGCCCCGGACCGTATCTGGAGCTTTACGGCCGAGAGGAACAGCGGGATTGCGGTTGGACGGTCTACGGCAACCAAGTCGAACGACGATTGTTCTAGGAGATCGTCTGCGATGCTGAAACGTGACGACCACTCCCGAAACGGCGACGGCGCGCCGTTAACCGTCAAGGTTCCCGGAGGCGTTCCGCCCTGGGTCACTCCTGAGCTGATCGAGCACACGCTTCGCGTTTGGCAACCTTTTTACCAAGACCAGTTGATCGCCGAAGATGCTTTGGCGATCATCATGAGTGCGGGCCGGATGGTGGATCTGTTGTCGAACGAGGAAGGCCATGAAACAATTCGTCGCCCTGGCGAGAGTCAGCAGCCGTGAGCAGGAACGTGAAGGCTTCTCGTTAGAAGTTCAGGAAGACGCCCTCAAACGCTACGCCGAACAGCACGACGGCACAGTCGTCAAGCTCTTCAAAATTGCGGAGACGGCGAGCAAGCGAAACGAACGCAAGACCTTTAAGGAAATGATTGCGTACGCCAAGCGGCACTGCACCGAACTGGATGGGCTCCTGTTCTACAAAGTGGACCGAGCCGCCAGGAATCTCTTCGACTACGTCGAACTGGAGCGGCTGGAGTCAGAATACAACGTCCCGTTCATCTCGATTTCCCAGCAGACGGACAATAATCCGGCAGGCCGCATGATGCGACGGACGCTTGCCAACATGGCGAGCTTCTTCACCGAGCAAATGGCGGTCGACATCAGCCAGGGTATCAATCGCCGGGTTCAGGAGGGATTCTTTCCCGGCAAAGCCCCGTATGGGTTTCGGAACGTCCGAGCCAATGGACGACGAGTGATTGAGTTTGATCCCGTTGCGGCCGCGAACGTTCGCAGAATGTTTCACCTTTATGCGTATGAGAATCACACGCTTGAAGGCGTGGTGAAGCGGTTTGCTGATGACGGCATCGAGTACCGACCTTCAACTCCCAAGTGGAGCCGCACGTCGGTTCACAACATGCTGACCGACCGGGCCTACATCGGCGAAGTCCGATACCGAGGCGGCTGGTATCCTGGCAAACATGAAGTCATCATCGACCGGGCAACGTGGGACCGGGTGCAGGCGTTGCTCGGTAACAACCAGCAGACTTCGCACACGATGACTTATGCCGGAGATTTGATCGAATGCGGCCATTGCGGCCACAAGATCACCGGAGAGCTGAAGGTCAAAAGGACCAAGGCGGGTCCGAAGGAGTACCTTTATTACCGCTGCACGAAGTACAACAAACCCGACCATCCCCGAACCCGAGTCACGGAGGCGGAGCTGGATCGTCAGGTTCTCGCAGTGTTCGATAAGATGCGAATCGACGATGACGGCGTCCGAGAGTGGTTTCGGGCCGTGCTCGCATCAAAGACCCGTGATGCACAATCGGATGCCCGTGCGCAGCGGGCGGAACTCCAGCGGCAAGAGACGCTGATTGCCGCACAGCAAGACCGGCTGCTCAATCTGCGGATCGACGACCAGATCGATGATCAGACCTTCAACCGCAAGCAGACAGAGTCGCGGGATCGTCTGGCGGCAATCAAGCTGCAGGCGGATGTACTGGACCGAACGCGGGACGAAAACGCGGAATTGGCATCGAGGGTGTTTGAACTTTCTCAAACCCTTCGCCAGAAATGGCTTACCGCCGATTACGCTGAAAAACGTAAGATCCTAGAAATCGTCTGGTTGAACTGTCGGCTTGTTGACGCAACTCTAGTCCCAGCAATAAGAAAGCCCTTCGACGTTCTCGTCGAAGGGCTCGTTTCAAAGAAAAGTGGAGGCGGCGGGAATCGAACCCGCGTCCCGAAGCATCTCCACGCAAGCATCTACGTGTGTGTTCGACTGGTTTAATTTCATGCGTCAGTCACCCAGTCGACCAGGTTACCCACGAACTAGCCAAGAACTTTTTTAACCGCGAGCGTACCCGGCAGTGACTCGCGGCGGTTCGGATTTAGTGACGTACGTCCGGGCCAATCCGACTTCAGCCCTTAGTCCGGGCCACCTCTAATTAGGCAGCCAAAGCGTAATTGCTGTTAGCAATTGACATTTGATCAGCTTTTTACGTGGCCCACTGATCAACCACGACACGCCACTTGCGCTTTGTCTACCCGGTCGAACCCTGTTCGCCCCCGAGAACTGCCCACTTGGTCGTGAGCACAAACCGCAACAAGCCTTCATTCTATTCGACAGAACGGCCTAGGGAAAGGAAGGGAAATCGTGCAGAAGGGGCTAAGAGCCAAAAGTCTAGAGCCAGAGAGATGGCTTTTCACACTTGACGCTCTGCCCTCGACTTTCCGCCGGTTCTGCGGAAGGGGAAAAGTTAGTTGTCGGCGCACTCCAACAGCGCCCTGGCAAGCCACGATTTCTGACTCATAGCTGACGGCTAACAGCTTTTTTACGCGAATCCCCGCTATTTTTTTCGGTCGGGTGGGAAACACAAGATGTTGTGGCACTCCTCGGCCCAGGGGTGCGGTGGGGAGGGAAAATGTCTATTGGTAGTAGACGGCCTGGCCGGACCCACTAGATGATGTGGTTTGGTGGAAAAAAACTCGCGATTTAATCGTCGTTGGGCCGAGTCCCCCAACATCTGGTAGTCCTAGCCAACCCCAATTTCTAGGAACCGGCGCCTAAACATAGCTTGGCGCTTCACTGATTCTATCACAATCAGGTGGCCAATTTTAGCCGCTAGTTTTGGCCGCGCGCTGGGCTGTAGCATGGTCCCCCGGGCCGTGTGATTTGCGCTCAAGAACTCCGGTCGCTAACGCTCGCGGCTCGCCTTGGCACAAAGAAGAGTGACCGCTGATTCACGCTGATGGGCGCTGATAGGAAGGCATTAATGGGAGATAGTGATGATGAAAAAACGTGCTTCCGGTTTCTCCCGTTCTTGTTAAACAAAGACTTACGTCGCCTTTGAATTGGCGACACATTTGAATTGGCAGGGAATGCAGTAATCCTCGGCTACTTTGGCGGCACGGAGAATTGTTGGGTCCGTTAGAGTCGCAAGTGATGCTGCCACTAATCAAAGCAGTCACTTGCCCTGCAATCTGGCACACTACTGACCGTGACCACCCAAGATTTACACTGGGAATTGTTTTAATCCTCTACTAGTAAAGGGCTTAGGAGTTTGACAGAGACTTTTTTGAGAAACGGGAATGGCCGTTGCATTAATCAAATACACAGATTTTTGCCAACCTCTATCGTTTTCAGCCGATGCCCCCATTCCGCTTGGCCCTATTTTTGATCGCGCTACTTGCGGGCTTTGGCTTTCGTGTCACAGCTTGCGACTCAGTCAATTGCAACTGTCAGCAAGTCATGCACTCTCGTGAAAGCGGTTGTTGGATCGCAACGACCGCAAACTTCCGCATATGTTCCTTCACCAGTGCGACTCAAGCGGGACGTATTGCCCACCATTGTGAGCATTTGCGAGCTTCTTTAGCTATGACTCATGGCCTCAATAATGGTGCAACTAACTGGAGACCGAAATGTGAAGTCTTTCTTTTTAAGGATAAGAATAAGTATGGCGCGGTCGTGGGGCGGCAAGCCATGGAAACACTCGGCTCATCGCTAGTGACACCAGAGACCGGAGCGGTCAAAAGCCGGCGCATCGACCTACGAACAGACGTGCCACACTACTTGTACGAAGTTTTGCCTCACGAGCTGACGCATGTTTTGATTGCCGATCACTTTCGCGATGGCCCTCCCCCCTTGTGGTATGACGAAGGCCTGGCCCTGTTGGCAGATTCACAGTCCAAACAGTCTCTTCATCAACGCGACCTCCATAACGGGCTAAATCAGGGCTTGGCTTTCTCACTCGATACCTTACTAGCGGCAAAGTCATACCCCCCTGCAGACAGGGTGGG
>Ga0163151_10001554_pt1 | contig 38230 bp, 64 predicted proteins | sample OliLakLV19MP5IB2_FD_145596 | JGI IMG/M metagenome (GOLD analysis project Ga0163151, IMG submission 145596) | Freshwater microbial mat bacterial communities from Lake Vanda, McMurdo Dry Valleys, Antarctica - Oligotrophic Lake LV.19.MP5.IB-2 | ecosystem: Environmental > Aquatic > Freshwater >... | reverse complement strand
GAAGATCAGCGACTTCACGTCATGCGGCTCGTCACCAATCATCGGGAGCCGATGCCCCCCAGCGGTCACGAGTGGGCGGCTCATGCGATCGAAGTTGAACCCCTCGGGGCGGATCGGATAGCCCAAGTCAATTGCTGGGCCGAGGCCCAGGGCGCCGATCTGGAGCGTTGCCGGGGAGTTTGCGACCACGAGCCACCAGTACTTGTCATAGCGGGCCGTGAACGTGGCAAAGAGGTCGACATACTCTTGATTTGACGTGAGCGTGAACGGACCCCATCGGCTGATTGAGGATGCGAACACGTTAGAGCTGTGCGAGTAGAGCTGGATCGTTGCGCCGTTAAGGTTTGAATTCGAGAAACCGAAGCTGTTTATCTTGCTGACCGAATCTGTTGCCGTGAAAACGGATGCATTTAGGTTGAACAAAAGCGCGACGCCACCGAGCGTTGGGGTGACCATCGTCAGCAGTGCCGGGTCTGGATCGTTCAGATTGACCAGCGGGAACGACGTTGATGGTGTCCCGGTCGGGAGAGTAATATTCGTCGTTCCGTCGCAGGTCAAAATCCGGTTGGTGAGTTGCAGCGTCCAGCCGGCCACTTAGACCTGCCTCAACAATCGCTGGCCCACGCGCTGTAACGCGATGGGGATAATGTAGCCTTCAAGGATTTCCTCGAAGTCGTTCCCCAGTGCGCCACGCGGGATCTCTGGGACTTGCTGTGCCATCAGCGCCGCTGCCGCTGAATTACCGCCCCCGGCGTAAATGTTGAAGTGCTGGACGGTCTGGGTTGACGACGTCTGTCGGTCGCCACGAATTGTTTCCGTGTCGCGGTGGTATTCGCGTTCGAGGCGCACCGTGTTCGTGGCCATCTGGGATGGATACTCAGACGACTCCGGCGCTTCGATGCCTTTGATGGACTCGATGAGACGCGAGATGTCCAGCGCGTCCCGATCCTTGATTGCCTTAATACGCGCGGTCGGGCTCGGTTCCGTCGCCATGGGCGGCTCCGGGAACTCAAGATCCTTGATCGACTCAATCAGGCGTGAGATATCGAGCGCGTCCCGATTGCTCGCGGCCGCGACGGATACGGTCATGGGCGGGGTGACGCTGGATTGCCAAACCCCGCCGCCCGGGACATCGGTGCCGCCGGCTGATCCACCACCGACGCCGCCCGATATGAGCCCGATGAAGAAACCTAAGACGTCCTCCCCGGCCTTCGCGCCTAGCTTATCAAGCGCGTCTTCGATGATCTTGGACAGGCCATCCCCGATGATCTGGGCCAAGTTCTCAAAGAAGCCTTCATGCTGATCCAGGATATCGTTGAAGTTCTCCTCGAACGAATCCGCCAAAGCCTCAGCCACGCCGGATGCGTACTTCGTCGCCTCTGATTCCTTTTTCTTCTGCTTCGCGTATTCCTCAGACCACTTCCCGGCCTCACCGATAACAGCGGTCATCTCGTCAATGGCTTCCCCGGTCGCGTCGATAACCGGGATAGCGTCGTAGAACCCGCCGATGAAGTCTTCCGCGTTCTTTAGCGCGTCCTCTTTCTTGGAATCGTCGAAGCCCTTCTTCCTTCCGAACTCCTCCTGAAATCCAACCGGGATGTCTTCGAACTTTCGGTAGGCCGCGTTCGGGGTGAAGTTCATCAGTCGGATGAATTCTTCCACCCACTTATCACGATCGGCTGTGATGTCCTCAAGCAGCTTGGCCTGATCTTCGGCGATCTTCTTTTGCTCGGTCTTCCACTTGTCCAGCTTGGCGCGTGACTTGTCCGGGTCGATCTTGCTGATGTCGAGGGTCAGGCCGGACAGGACGTTGGGGTCTGTGATCTGGTCGGGACTGGCCGCTGGCTTCCGACCCTCGCGCCAGGTATCGAGGTTCACGTCACGGGCCAAGTTGCTGGCCGCTGCAGCCGGGTCCTGTCCTGGGAGAACAATCGGCCTACCGCCAGGGCCGACTCCGGCCACGACAGGCAACTGCCCCAAGTCCTTGATGATGTCGCCAAGCTGAAGGGCGGACTCGATCATCTGAAGGATTGCGCGATGGCCGCGAGCCCCGAAGTTTTCAAAGGCAACGCCAGCGCCGCCCAAGCTTTCCTGAAGCTCGTTGATGTCGACTTTAATGTTGCGAAGGTCGCGCTCCGCAGGCCCCAGCCCCAGATCAACAATCGTCCCGCGCTTGGCCGCCAGCTTGTCAATGGCGTCGCTTACCGAAGTAATCGGCCCGATGAGCCGAGTCAGCGCCCCTTCGAATTGGCCGATCTCCCCTTTGACCAGGACGCGCATCGCGCTGGACAGGTCCATCCCGAGCGTCACGGCGAGAACAGCCGCCGCGTCGGTCATCTTCACGATGCGATCCGCCGACACGCCAAGAGCAATGGCCATTGCTTGCGCCTGCTGGATCTGCTCATCCTCGAACGTGGTCACGCGCTGCAACGTCCCGGCGTATTCCTTGAGGCCCTTGATCCGCTCGTTCGTGAACTGGTTCGTGGACTTGAGCGCGTTCTCAAGCGCACGATCGGCCCGCTCCTGCTCAATCCCAGCCTTGGCCGCTTCGCGCATGGTCGTGGACAGGAACTGGAACGCCCCGGCCAGCGTCACCCCGGTAACAGCTCCGAGCGCGAGGCTGGATGCACTCAGGATGGAGAACTCGGATTTCACCCGCGCCGAAGTTGCGGCTACCTCTTTCGAGATGCCGTCGATCCATCGGCCTCTGACTGCTACTTCGTCCACTAGAACGATCTCCGCTTCTCAGCGAGAAATTGAATGCCCTGCACGATGCTCCATGGCAGATCACCGGCCATCGAGTCGATCGGCAGGAGCGCCATCTCCATTACGGCCTCGGCTCCAGAGTACGGGGCAGCTTCAAGGTCGCAGTCGTCGCACGCTTGCTTGAGCAGGGCCGGGTCACCACCTGGGCGGATGAGTTCCATTTCCTTCTGGAAGTTGAAAGCCGCGCACCCATCCCGACAGTTCCTGAAGTGGAGGCAGGCGCCTTCAATGCCACGGTCACGTTCCTTCTCATCCGACCGCAGATACTTCCGGTGTTCCTGAATCCGCACCAGATCCTTGAGCACCAGGTTTGGCTCCGTCACGAAAGAGATAGCGGCTGTGCTTCGCAACGATCCACACGAATCGGCCATCCTCCTCAATGATTCGCCGGGCGTCTTCCGGGTTGGGGACTTTCTGACCGTCAACCAGCATCCCGGCTACGAGCGCCAGCCCCATCTCGTAGTCAAGGTTTCGCAGGCGCACCGATGCGATAAGCGATTCCCCGCCGGCAGTCGGCCCGTCACCGGGCTTCGGTTGCGAGACGTGCTTGACCGCTTCGGCGATGCAAAGCCGCCGGGCCAGAACCTCCGGCCCGGTCGGCATTCGATAAGTGATCTCGACCGATGGCCCGCTGTCGCCGTCCAACTGTTCGGCTTCGGCGGTCCACGGTTGACTCGTGGTGATTGGCATTCATTCCCCCTTTGAATGGTCTGGCTTATGTCCAGGCCGTCGCATCCTTGTTCCATACGTAAAGCTCCACGACGTTCTGGGTCAGGTTGTCGATAGCCGTGAACGGCACCGTGATCTCGCGCACTCCGAGGCTGTTCGATCCCCAGACAACGGGGCCGGACTGAATCACCTTCGGGGTGAACAGCGAGTAGGCGTACTGGTAATCGGTGGTCACGTCTTCGATGAAGGTGTTCGACCAGCAGTATAGCCCAATGGTCCGCGTCCACGACTTGTCCCCGTCGACCAGCGCCAGCATGTCCGTGTCGCCCTCGGCAAAGCGCAGGGTGAGTGACAGGCTGATCGTCGGGCGTCCGATGAACATCGAAGTAGCGACGAGGCCGGTTGACCCCGAGTGCCCACTCTCCTGGTCAACATTGTTGTTGACCGTGAGCGAGTAGCCGCGAATGTACTTGGACCAATCCACGGCGCCGGTGACTTCCACCCCGCTCGGGGCTTCGGCGGTGCCCGTATGCACGGGCAGATTGAGCGATCCCGGAACGAACGCGGTCCCGATGAAGCAGTAGACGTTGTTGTGCTTGAACGGCCCGTAGTTCGGGATGCTGGCTGATGCGAGGGTGACGCCTGCCGCCTGCGTTCCAGATACGGCGTACTCGGCCGCGATCCGGAGCGGCTTGTCCCGAACGCTAGACCCCATCGTGAACGAGTTGCAGATGCCGCCCGAGTATCGCGTGGCCTTGCGAATGGTCGTCTCGGATTTGGTCGTCACCGATGCCTGGATGGTGTAGCTGGCCAGCTCCGAACTGACCGCCATCGGGACGATCTTGTGCTGCCTCGCGGCGGTCGCACTGGCCGGGGTCGTGACCGTGTCCGACCCGAGAGCGGTCGCGGCCAGGCCGGCCAGCGCCTCGTCATGCCCGACGCTTCGGATGTTGAGCCGCGTCATGTCGGCCATGCCGGTCAGGCCTGTCGAGAATGCGGACCCGTTCGCCGTCTCGGCTTCATCAAAGCCGTCAACGGCGCTTGAGTGCCGCGCCTCCGTGCAATAGAAGATGTGCGCCGGGGACACGGCGGTATCGTAGGTCGTCTCCTTCGCCAGTCCCATGACGCCGGTATTCTCTCTGGCCATCCCTGCCTCCCAACCTCACCACTGAACGCTAGTTCGTAGCGTCCACCAGCATCGGAATAACTACCCCCACCCCGCCTGTCACCACCCCTGACCCAAGCTCCTCACTCGGGCGCGGCGGAATCTCAATGAACCCCGGCGTGTCGATCTCAAGTACCGTCCCGAACGAGGCCGGTACCACGCTGGTATTTAGTCGCCAGAACGGGCCGCTCGGCAGGAGAGTGGTCTCCCGCATCTGCCCGTGAAGCACTTCCCGCGCAAGGCCCACGTCACGCTTGACCCATGCGTAGGCAACGGACTGATCCGGGTGGGCGTGCGCGATCATGATCGTGACCGTCCCAGTGATTCGATCCGCTCCGGCTGACTCGTCATCGCTGATGTCAGGGGCATCGTTGGCAATCCAGAGAATCCACGGCATGTTGCCGATGGCGCCCTGCTTGACGAATGATGGCCGCCCTTTGAATCGCTGACTGGCAGCAAAGCGAGAATCCGGGAACGTGCTGTAGACAGCATCAGGCGGGAAAAGAGCGTATTCGACCATCGCCTCGAACACGTCGACGTAGTTGCGCGTGGTATTGATGACGCTCATTTCACCGCCAGCGAAAGCCAAGCCCGGACGAACTCGTTGAACTTGATCCGGTCGTTCTGGTTGATCGTGGCGAACGGACGCCGCTTGTTGAACCGGCCGGCGTACCGCTTCGAGGTCGAGAGCGTGACCGTGCGTCGATCGGCCGACAGCGACGGGTTACGCGTGAACTCACGGAACATCTGGCCGGTATCACCACCGACCCGGCTGGCACGGGTGACGCGCTTCCCGCTTGGGCGTTTCTTGCCGCGCACAGTCCCGTAGACCTTTTCCTTGCGCCGGTAATTCTTCCTGCCCGTCGCCACGTCAGACGAGAAGTGATCCACGGCGCCGGCAATGCGAGCGACTCCGCCCCACTGAGGCACGCGCCGGTCCTGTGCCGGGCCGGTCTTCCGGATGTACTGAGGCCCGACAGCGGGCCACCACGATCCGCGCACGTCCATGCCGCTACTGTCCAGCTTCTCGAAGGTCACGCCATCGAACGCCGCGCGACGATCCGCCCCGTACCATGAAGCCCATTGCATGAGCGGCCGGGCCGGATTCTTCACGGTCGTGGCCACGCGCTGCATGCGGGCGTCCATCCCGGACAGATCAATCGAGACTTGGACGCTCATACGATCTGAAGCCTTCCCGACTTGACGCGGCCTGGGGTCGGCACCTGGTTCTGCCGTTCGTATGACCAGCGATAGGTAACGGTCGGGGTCGCGTGCGTGCGCAGGCTCCCCTTCAGGTCGTAGATGACCCACCGCTGAAACTCCGGGTTGAACTCGACCGTGAAGTGCATCCCGAGTCGATAGCCGGTCAGTCCCGAGGAAGTAACGCGCACCGACTCGACATGGACGGTCGGCTGCTCCTCCCCAGTGTCAGTCGCGGCATCCGTCTCACCTTGCACGGCAAGAAATGCCCGGTCGTTCGACAGGCTGTATTCCGCGCCTGTCCCGAAGGTCAACGTCTCGCTGGTGACCGTTTCAAACCCAAGCGAGACGCGGCCGGTCAGCAGACCGTCAATGGTCTTGTCGGTCCACTTCTCCCATTGGTCGATCGTGTCTTGATAATCCGAGTTATAAGCAGCCGGACGCAGGATTTCCAAAGCCTGTACCCCGGCCAGCCGAGTAACGATCTTCTGGATCAGCTTCGGCGTGGCCGGGGTGTCAGTTGTTGCGTTGAAAGCGACGTACTTAACGCCGACTCGCGACTCGAACTCACGCGACGCCTCGTCCAAAATCACTCCCCATTGCGTCGGATCAATCACCGTGTTCGGGGTGTTGTAATTCGACGGGAGTAGCTTCTCGACCAGCGTCTGAGTGGTGAGCCGAGCGGAGGACGCCATGAGTTAGGCCGCGACCTTCTTGGTGGCCGCCGGCTTGACGATCCCCTGGAGGTAGGCCGTCTCGAAGAATGACCCCTTCTCCTCGGTCATCGCCTGCGTGATCGGGATAGGCGATTCCACGCCACCCATGTTCGGAACGAGGTTCATCTGGTCAACCACGTTGCCGTTGCGGTCCACCACGAGCTTGTCCGCGTACGGGGTAAACGCCAGCAATCGCAGCTCCCCGTGCCGGACGTGCTCATGGAAAGCTCCGGTAGCCAGTGACCCCTTGCGGAATCCCTTCTTGCCGGACTCGAACGGCTTGACCTGCGCACCCTGCCGCAGAATCATCCCGAGCTCGATGGTCTTGGGCGACTGCCCGATTCGATCCGAGACGATGGCGTAACCAGCGGGCGGGGTCAGGGCCTTGGGAGCCTTGGCGAATTCGCCCTCGTGGTTCTTTATGCGCTGGACCTTCTCGTGGAACTCCGCCCCCTGAAGGCGACGGGTTCCCTGAGTGGCCTTGAGCGCCGCTGTGACACCGGCGGCGATAGCGGCGGAAAACTGGTCATCGGTCATGGTGATTGGGTTAGCCATTGCGTTACCTCGTGGTCGCGGTGCCGTAGGGCGCAACGCGTGGAAAGCGGATGTTGAGCTGCCGTCCGGCAGCGATGGCGGTAGCGCCCTTGGCCCTGACGATGAAGCGCATCAAGACGGTCGGAGGCAGCGACGTTTCCGCAGCGGCGACCTTGCACACGAACGGGGTAGCCGCAGTGAGAACCAACGATTGAAGGGCCGTTGAAAACGTACTGTTGAAGGCGCCGCCGATTCGGTTGCCGCATCCAATAACGACCGCCAGCGAGTCGGTGCCGCCGGAAACCGGATTCAGGTCTGCGTCGTAGCAGATTTTGACCACGGACGCGGACGACCCCAACCCGAACGGGCACCAGTACCGCGCGAGCGGGATGTACACGATCACCGAGTCGTTAGCGGCCAGTGCGGGCAGAATCACCTGCCCACCCGGCGCGTAGCTCTGCGCGTTATCACCGAACGGCACGAACCGCCCGGTGAACGTGGCAGCCTCGGCCGCTGTTGCAGTCAGCCCCAGAACAAGGCCGACGAGGAAAAAGCGAATGAGATTCTTCATCGTTCCCCCTTCTTAGGTGGTGAGATTGACCATGAACTTGTTGGTCATCGACGTGTCACGCTGACCGCCGATCCCGAACCAGAGCGACATGCCGATAATTACGGCGCGTTCCCCGACGTTGAGCCGGGACTTGTCGATCCCGATCGTGAAACGCTCCTTGATCCGCAGGCCAATGGCCTCCTTGGCAAAGATCATGTTCTGGTTTCCGCCGGTCTGGACGACGCGGTTGGACAGCACGATCTTCAGGTTGTCCGTCCCAAGCTCGGTCCAACCGGTCACGGTGTCGACACCCTTCTCGATCACGCCACGGCCCCGGTACTGGGCGTTATTGAGCTCGTCAATGGACGCGAGCGCGGACCATTCCTCGGTGTGGAAAACACCGATGTACTGGCCTTCAGCGTCCTGCTGCAAAAGCAGCTCGACAGCGGCAGTGATGGCAGCCCAGTCCGGCGGCGTGCCGGACACGCCGATCTCGTGATCGGGGCTGGACGCGGGCGCCTCGGTGTAGAGAGCGACGGCGGCGGTTTCGACAGCCTTGAGGCCGGCGCGGACACCGGCCCGGATGATGTAGGGTTCGATATTGCCGATGTTCGCTTCGAGCGCCACCTTCGTCAGCACCACATCGACGGCGTGGAGATAGGCCGTGATCTGACGGTTGCTGGTGCTCCATGCGACAGTAACGTCACCCATGCCGGTGGTGGCCGACTCGGACGTCTGCGTCATCGAGAGGCCGGGCTCCATGTTGACCTGCGTCACGGTTCCGGGGCCGGAGAAGTCCTGGACGTTGCAGAGTGAGCCGTTCATCCAGCCCACGTCACGGACCATCGTTTCCTGAATGTTCGTTTCGATTCGAGTCTGATTCAGGTCGTCAATTTCGGTCGACAGCCTGTTTACAGCGGTGTATGACGCACCCATTCGGGTAGCTCCTTACTGCTTTGCCCCCGATGCGCTGAGCTTTCGCTGATCCCAGAGTGCGTTGGCATCGGCCAGTTTCATCCGGCCGCTGCGAACCGCATCCTGGATCTGTTCATCGGAGAGGGATTCGGACGAGGCGCCAGGGGAACCCCCGGCACCGGGAAAGGGCGTGACGACACCCGATCCCGCCTTGAGTGGTGCAAGCTCCGCATTGGCCATCTCAACAGCCTTCTCGATCGTGAACCCATCTCCCAGACGGTTTACGATCCCCTCGGCCATGAGTGACGGAACGGCCTTCCCGACCAGTTCCCGGACTCGACTCTCACGCGTGTAGTTCGCGTTGGCGGTGGTCAGTTGCGCCTGAAGCTCGGCGGTTTTGGCGGTGGCCTTTTCAAGCTCCGTCATTTCCGCCTGCTTCTTTTCCTGATCCTGCGACTGCTTCCACTCCGCCTGCTTTGCTGGCAGTACCTTCGCCAGTCGTTCGTCGAACAGCTTTTCGACAAGCGGCATGACATCGGTTGGAATGGTCGGAGTCGCATCAGCCTTCCCGGCTGGTGTAATCGGTGTTACCGCTGGAACGCTTCCCGCGCCCGGCGTTTCGGTTGCCTTCCCGGCTTCCGTGGTCATCTATCAGCCTCCCGGCTTCTTCTCGGCCTTGATCTTCCGGATGGTGACTCCGCCCGGGTTGTCTCGGCTGTCCAACTTCTGTTCGATTCGATTGAGCCCGAGCTGCATCCCCTCGATGTAATCCGCCTTCGGGGTGTACGCGCCGCTCATGGTTTGCCGCAGTTTCCACTTGGCGTCTTCTTCGCTCCCGCCTTTGGCAATGCACTCATCCACCGCTTCAACCGCGTTCGATGGGGTGGCCCGTTCAACGCAGCGCGTGGGGATCCCCTTGCCTTGGGGTTGCTTCGTGGAGACGAATTGCGGGGCGCCTTGGATCAGGGCCCGCTTGGTGTGGGGCCGCTCGCAATTGATGCAGAAGGACCGACCCTCGCGGATGGTCAACTTCGCTCTGGTGCAATCGCATGACTTTCGAGCCTTCATCCACTCCCCGCACGACAAGAGGCCGGGTCGATTCCCCGCCACACCACACCACCACACACACGACCCGGCCCCAGGCCGGCGGCGAAGAACGGGCGACTCGACTTCGGTCACGGTCGGCAGCCTATGAAGGGCGTCATCTGCTGCCGGGGCCTCAATGGCCTCTACAGATCACTGGGGTCGAGTCACCCGCCTACGCTTCCACCATCTCAACATTTAGGACGCCTGCCAGGTCAAGAGCAGTTGCACTCATGTTGCTCGTGACGTAGTCCGGAACCCCGTACATCGCGCACCGGCAATAGGGGTGACGCGGCGCAATCTCCCATTCGGACGCGCCCCATTCGGCCAGTGTCATCGGGTCTTGGAGCGTGGCATCGGCACAGATTTCAGACTGCCGGTCGTCCCCGATCCCGAGGTTGATGAAGTAGTCGAGCCCCGCTGCCTGGTCGAACGTGATCCCGGCCACGTTGTCCAAACGCCCCATCTCCGTCCGCATGACCCGGAGCGCCCGGAACAGCGGGGCGATCTTCTGCTGGATAACCGGCAGATTCTTGAAAGCCACATCCGAGCGCAGGAATTGCCCGGCCGTCTTGAATTCCTTGTCGAACTTGGACCGGGCGAGGAAGTCCGCCACGACATCTTTCGATGACTTGCCGGTCGAAACGGCTTCAGCCAAGGCGTCACGCAAAGCGGACTCTGGGGAAAGCGATTCCTTCGGGATGCGCCTAATCCAGCGGTTGTAGGCATCCGAACGCAGGTCCGGGCGGAAGTCGGCGTTGAACTGCTGCGACAAAGCGAGGATGCGCCTGGGCGTCACGATCCCGAAACTGGCCAGCCCCTCGGCCTTCATGGACAGCGACACGTCAAGAATCGAATCGTTCGTGGCGAGCAGGAACCGCTCCTGGCGGATCGTTACTTCGGACAGGAGCAGGTCAATCGACCCCAGAAGCTGCTCGGCACGCGCGGTCTGGTTCGTGGCCAGTAGCCGTTCAACCTGCCTTGTCAGCCCGGTTGCGGTTCTGACCACTTCGGCAACAGCTGAATCCTCGAGCCGCGACAGTTCGAGCAGGGCGGCCCGTCGAATCGAATGGAGCCGCTTCAGCGCCGCTTTGGTGCGGGCGTCCACGGCTTAAGCCTCAACCGGCGCCGGGATCTTGTCCTCTGGGTAGAGTTCGCCAGCCTTCGACGTCGCGGGTGGCGGCAGACCGAACGGGGATTTGCGCCCGCCGCCAAGAATGTCCACCACCCCCTGTTGCCGCGTCATGCGCTGCTTGTCGAGAGCTTCGACGTAGGCGCTCACTTCCTCTTTCCGTGCCCCAGCCTTGATCCACTTCTCTACGTAATCCTCAAGCAACACGCGATCCGCTTCCACGTCGGTCGCGTCCATGTCGCGCTGCTCTTTCTTGTTCATCGGCAGAATGTCTTCGGGGAAGGTCACGCTGTAGACCAGCCCATCCGGGACGATCGGGAGCATGCCTACCGCATTGGCCGTGGCTGCCACGGTGCGCATGGTCAGCATCTCGGACGCCTTGAACCGGGCGATATTGAGCATCCGATCCTGAAGCGGGCGAAGATGCCGCATGATCAGGCTCCACGGCTGCTCTGGCGTGCCGCTGGAATCCACCGCCGTGCTCGACACCTTCGATCGTTCCAGCGATTCCCGCAGGAGGTCGGACTGGGCCTCGCGCACCTGCTGGATCGGGAAGTTGGGATTAACGGCGCTGAACTGGCCGCCCTTCTCCATTTGCAGGAACCGATCCATCCCGACCTTGACGCGCTTGACGCCATCCACCTCGGACGGGGATTCCTCGTCAATCATCTCCCCGATGGCTACCAGGATGGCGAACGCCTGAGCCCGCCAGCCGGCCAATTCCCATGACCTCATGTTGATCAGAACGATCTGATCATAGAAGGCATTGCCAAGCGCGTGCCGACCGTCAAGCGTGATGTCCCCATATGGGACGAACGGGATCATCTTGTGTGCCTTCAGCGGGTGGACTTCCTCGCTGATCAGCTTCCAGCCGCCGGTGATCCGCTTGACTTCGGTCGTCGACCAAAGCAGGTATTCGAAATCAGCAGTCCCGCGCTTCCTGATCTCGACTACGCCAAGCAATGACCGATCCGGATCGGCTGGGTCACGGACGGGGTAGACGCACTCGCGCTTGATCCGGCTGAATCGAATGCTCTTATCCAGCCCGTACCAGATTTTTTGCCATGTCCAGCGGTCGGCAATCGCCGCCGTAGCCATCTGCTCGCGGTAGAACGAGTAGGCGCAATTGTTCTCATAGACCTCGCCGAACTGCCGGTCAATTACCTCATTGCGTTCGTCGGTCGGATCTTCCGCCCCGAACAGCATGACCTTGCGAGTCGGTGGCTGGCCATAGGCGAAGTGGGATTGCTCGTCAACGATGATCTCGCAGACGTTGATATTCTGAAACGCATCCTCCCGGAGCTTGAACAGGAGCGCGTCTTCGTCGGGCTTTCGTGCCAGGAACTTCTTGGCCGCTTCACCACCGCGCACCGCGTCACGGTACGGTTGAAGCCCGGCCTGTTCGGAGTTGTACCAGTTGGCTAGAGACGGTTGGCCCTCGGCTGTCGCCGCTGCAACAATCTCCTCAAACGATGCGTCCCGGTAGTAGATCAATCTCCCATCCCCTCACCCCGCGTGCGCCAGAATCCTCCGGCGTCTATCCACCGGAATCGGCCGCGTAACCTTCGTGGCCCCCCATACAGCCATGCCGAGCGCGTCAACCGTGTCGTCATGCTGACCGGTCGGCGCCTCGTACCGCCAGCGCCCGGACGGAAGCCGCTCCCCCCGGAACGCCTTCAACTCCGCTACGTGCGTCTCATCGTTCAGAATACCGATGGTCCGCCTCTCAAAAGCAAGAGCGAGCATGTCCACCCACTCCTGATTACTCGCGTTCGTCGCCAGAAACGGGGTGACTTTGACGCCCTTTCGGCGAAGGTGTTCGATGATCGGCTTGCCGACGTTGTTTTCCTCGGCAATCGTCCCGGCCGGGCGCCAACGCTTGACCAATTCAATCAGGCGCATCTCGGCCACTTCGTACTCGGCACGCCGGAACCGATCGAGTGCCACTTCCTTTCGATCCGTGGCGTCGTAGACCAGGAACACCGTGTAATCCTCGGACTGCCCCCAATCGCAGCCGATGAAGTAGCTATGGCCTGGCTCTGGCCCCATGAGTGGCAGGTGAGTCGCCATCGCGGACACGTTGCGAAAGGCACCTGCCCCATCCTCGATAAACTCCGCCCCGTTCTCCTCACGGAACATCCGCTCCGGGGTCGTCTCCCAGAGATCCTCCATCTCTGACCACGGGATGTCTGGATTCTCAAACGGGTGAGGGGTCTGAATGATTCGATCGCCAACGATCTTGAACCCTCGCGTGGGCGCGTTGACGCGGGACCATGTTTCAGGGCGTGTCCCGGCGCGGGTCCAGAGGTCATAAACCCAGTCATGGCCGCGAGGTGTCCCGGCTCCCCAGAAGTCACCGCCCGTCGTCATCAACATGGGACGCAGGACTCGTGACCATGCCTCAGCGTGAACGTCGCAGATTTCATCCAGGATGATCCGGTGCGCGGTCTTGCTCCGGGCGTTGTCCGGGTCATCCAGCGAACGCCAAAGGATGACGCCGCCGGTTGACCGGATGTTGGCTTCCATCCGCGACTCGTTGAAGCGAGCGAGCGGGCCCAGCATCTCCCGAACCTCATCCATCCCGGTGCGACACTGGTCAGCGGTCGGGGCGCCCCAGATGACCCAGCCACCTTCGAGCGCCGTCTCGCACGCCTTGACCCCGAGGAAGGTCGTCTTGTACCAGCGTCGCCCTGAAATAATCAGGTTGAACCGTCGCGCCATTCGCGTGGCGTGCTGCTGGCCGGGATGTGGATAGGGGAACCGGACGGAGAAGGCGTCAGGCGATAGGATCATTTTCCCCGGAATCGCCCTTCCGGTTCGCGCTGTTCCCGCGCCAGTCGTTCACGTACTCGACCTGAATCTTGCCCTTCGGGGTCAGTTCCAGTTGCTTGGGGGCGTCAAGGCCCAAGAGCCTGGCACGCCGCGTCATGATGTTGAGCGCCACGTCCAAGAGTCGCGCCGCTTCCTGAATCGTGGCCCCATCCATCCGGCTCTCGACTTTGCCGAGGTAGCTGTCAAGGCGGATCAGTTCCAGCTCGCGCAGCTTGTCGGCTGGTTCACGCAGGGTGTCATCAAGGCAACGCAGAATGGCATCACGCGCCGCAGTCTTCGACACGAGGCCAAGCTCGACCTTGATCTGATCGTAGGTGTACCCCTTGATGCGGAGATTCATCGCGGGTAGGTCACACTCGATCCGCTTTCTGACCCGCTCTGCGGTCCTGGTGGAACTGTTCGTCCCTTTCCTACCCACGCTTGATCCTCTCCCTGATTCCTGCCATCGCCGTGGCTACCGACATCGCCTGTGACCAGACATCACGGATCGACCCGGTAACAACGTCGCCCCATTTGCGCGGCGAGCCTGTCGAGTAGTTAATGTCACGGCACGCTTGAACTATGGAAAAGACCGACGCTTTCGATCTGCCAGTCAACGCCTGGCACGCTTCGCCAATAGTCACGGTCACGGCTTCCCAATCCTTGCGCGTCCAGACCGGATCGGTAAAGAGCGGTTGCTCCGTGGTCGAAGCGACGGCCTGGGCCCCGTGCCATTCGCAGACCATCGCGGCGTGCTGCTCAATGGCATAAGGAGCCACGTCGCCCCATGTGCCCCAGATGACGTAATGATCGTTTCGGGAGGAGTACTGGCAGACTGATATGGCCGTGATGGTCGGGGATGTGAACACCCCGACCGCCGTGACGGTCACATATCTAGGGCCGCGTGATCCGCTCGATTTCCTGCGCTTCGACGACGCGCTGCGCGAGCTCGGTGATCGAGTCGGCCGGGCCGACGAAGATCGAGGCGAGCAACCCGCCGGCAAGCGGGGTTTCGCTTGGGCAGATAGCGTACCAATGGCCGTCGATCTCAAGGATGTAGTACATCCCATGAGTTTACTACGCTCGGCCGACTGCCACGAGGCCGGGGGCGGTCAGGATCGAGGTGAAGCCAAGATCGGCCACTTCAATTATCGCCTCGCGCGGGATGTGAACATGGATTTCCCGGTTGTTCGGGGGTGGCGTCTCACCCTTCAGGACTACCCGGTCGGCCAGGAGCGCGATGAACTTCCCCTGGTGCGCGGCGCCGTAGGATGTCCGGATCTGCATGGTCATACCTTTCCGGTCGGCAAACACCTCGTCAAGATTCAGCATCGGCCACGCTCCCGAAGTCTTCGATGGTGATGTCGGCGCCGTCGACCGTTTCGGCGATTACGGTGTTTCGCTGCCAGAGTTCCACGCGGAATCGAGTCTCGAAGGTGTGATCGGTTGTGCCCTCCAAATCGGCTGCGATCAACAACGCTTCGACGGCATCCGCGATAGCCTTTCCGGCATCTCTCGGGACCATCCCCGGTGGCAGCGTGATTTCGTGCGCGATCTTGTTCAACATGGCTCCTCCACGTGGTTGAAATAAAAACTTGGTTCCGACACTTTCCGCAGTTATCGCATATATACCTTGTTCGGCTATTTCAACGGTCGCCCTCCACGGTTCGGACATTCACTTCGACCCCTGGTTCGGGGCCGTACTGTTTGACGGCAAAGATGCTGACGATGCGCGAGTCCTCCACATAGCAGATACCGGCCAGCGCATCACCGATATTCCGGCACAGCTTGTCAAGGTCCGGGCGTCGATCCGGGAGCGTCTCGCGCTTCGGCCGGCCCTTGGGTCTTGGGAGGATGAATACCATGCCCAGGTTAATTGGCCCGTCAAAAGGCGGCTGCCCCATCATCGCTTCCTTAGCCGCCCATGAGACGAGTACAGCCCACGGCTTGGTGCGTTCGTTGTCATTGATGACACGGGCGAAGCGACCAACGCGGACGGCGCGGAGTGAACCTTTGGGGGCTGGGATGCCGTGGACTCGGAAGGCGATCACATGACCCCTTTTCGTATCATCTTTCGCATATGTGGAAGTTCATCCTCGAACGTTTTTCCCTCAATCCATCGCGAGAATTCCGCCTTGATCCGGCTTTGGTCAAGGTCGAGGCATTGCAGGTTGCAGTAGCGCAGGTAACGCTTGTCTCGTAGATAGACGCACCGGAGTTTCTTGTCACAGGCGAGGCATCGGAGCTTTTCGCCGTGTGGATCGGCTGGGAGCCGGTCGGCGCGTTCGAGCTTGGTGAACCAGGGGCGGGTCATGTGAGGTTGGCTCGCCACTTCGCCACCCGGCATCGGGTGGAGCAGAAGCGTCGACGAGAACCGCCACGCTTTCGAGGTTGGACCAAACCGCCGCAGTGGTCACAAGCTACGATGCCCGGAATAGCGTAACCCTGTTCGCATGCCGCGTCCGCGCCGGGTGGTCCTACTAAGTGGGCGGGAACGGGTGCGACTGTGCCATACAGGCCCGCGCTTGCAATTCGACTGTGCCTGTCACAGTCCGGGTCTGACGCGGTAACGTGTGGCCCCATATGGCCCCACTTGGCCTGATTGAATGGCAATGATTCGTATGATGTCTCTGGCGCAAATCTAATTGCATCAATGATTTGAAGTGGAGGCGCCAGGCAGATTCGAACTGCCGGATAACGGTTTTGCAGACTCATCGCTTCTCCTGTAAGTCGTTGTCCTGCTTCACTTCCGTTTCAACTGTGCCAGTGATTGTGCCAACTCTGTCCGCTTCGGCGAACATGGCGCGGTCTGACAGCTTCGCGTAGCGTTCGGTCAGCCGGACGGTCGAGTGCCCGAGGATGGCTTGGAGCGCCGGGAGCGATCCGCCGGCATCCAGCCAGCGGCAGGCGAACGTGTGCCGGAGCTGATGGAAATGCCACGGCTGGATTCCTCGCCGGGTCGTGACGGCCACGAGGCTCCCGGCGTTGGTCGATCGGTACGGGCTGATCCAGTCGCCCTCGAGCTGGCGGCGGGCTCGGAGTTCGTCGATCATCGGGGGCAGGATCGGCACGCGGCGAACACGGCCGGTCTTGGGCGTCGTGAACAGGAAATGGGCGGCGGGGGCTTCGACGAACATCGGCCAGGTCAGCGCGCGTATTTCGGCGAACCGCATCCCGGTGGCCAGCGCGATCCGGACCGGGAACGATTCTGGCAGGGCGTTCACAATCTGCGCGGCATGATCGTCGGTCAGCCGATCAACCGCCCGCTCCGGCACCTTCGGCATGGCTGGGCCAACATCCAGCCGATTCCCCGAGTGGCGCATCAGGCACGCGAAGTCACGCAGAACGTGGACGACCGTCTGGGGCCCAAGCTTCCCCGCCTCGCATCGGCGGCGGATGGCGCGGGCATGATCGAACGTGACCGCTCCGGGTTGGAGTTTGCCGATGACGGGCAGAATCCAGTCGGTCACGCGCTGGGTGGCCATGTGCTGCCCGGCCACGTTGCGCCGGTCGGTGACGTGGCCTTCAAGCCAGCGCGGGGCGGCCGCGGTCATGGATCGGGATTGGATCGTCCGCGCCTGAGCTTCGGCAGCTTGGAGCATGGCCCGTGCGTTACGCATCGCGGTTGTTTCGTCTCGTGCGCCTGTCGATCGGCGGACGCGAGGCAGCCCGGAAACTTGGAAGTCGCAGTACACGACCCCCGCTCGTCGGTACAGACGGATCGTTGCCATGTGATTCCTCGTGGACACGGAACAGGGCATCCAGGTGTTCGGCTTTGAACAGGAGTTTTCGCCCCTCGCGTAACGCGGGCAGCTTACCCGTTTCGACCATGCGCCTGAGAGTGCGAGTCGATAGCTTGCCGTCGAGGTATCGAGCGGCTTCGTGGAGGGTCAAGGTCATGGGTTGCCCGTCACAGGTTGCGCCCGATACGGGGCGGCGTGAGTTTCGCAGAGATCGGCCGGTTCCGGGTGTGGCCCGGCGTGATAGGTCACGGTCCAGGCGGCCGGTTCCGGGCACTGGCCGTTGTCGCCGTGGAACAAGGCTTGGCAGCGGGTGGGGTGTCCGGTGAATGGGGCGATGGTGACTTGATCTTTCATCCCGGGCCTGACTCGCCGTGCTCGAAGCGGGCGGAGCGTGCGGCGTGGACCGCAGCTTTTATTTCTTCCTCGTAACCGTCGAGGCCATCGCCAGGGCTGCAATAGAATCGGTGCTCACGTTCGAGGTATCGAGAACACAAAATGTATTCCACCGGCTGCAAATCACCGATTGAAGCATCAGGCATCCGTGACAATTCAAGAGCAAAGTACGTCTGAACGTCTGGTTCGTCGATCAAAAACAAGCAGCCATTCCCGGTTCGTTCAACAAGCTGAATCACGGACAAAACCTCATCGGCTGTTGGGTTGCACGCCTTCACTTCAGCCCACAGGTTTACTTGTGGTAACCAGAAATCAGGCAAGTACCGATGTCCGTTTCCAAAATCAAAACCTTCGGTTTCGTACTTGTATTTAATACCGATGTTCTCAAAGAACACAGCCCATCGCGCCTCAAGCCGTGAGCGGAAGCGATAGCCGTTGTACCTGGTTTCGATTGCCTTGACTGTCATTCGCTGACCTACTTCGGTCGGAATGGATTGTTGATTTGTTCAACGAACGTCGTGCGGTCCGCGATGTATCGACACTCGCAAACGCCGATCGGCCCGTTACGTTGCTTGGCGATGATGATCTCGGCCGCTTCCGGGTTGGCGTCACGGTCGTGAAGAATCTCGCGATGAATAAACAGCACCACGTCGGCATCCTGTTCGACCGCTCCTGATTCGCGCAGGTCGGTGAGTTCCGGGCGCTTGTTGGCGCGTGACACGAGAGCGCGGTTGAGTTGCGAAAGCAGGATGATCGGGATGTTGAGTTCCTGCGCCAGATGCTTGAGTGCCCGGGTCAGCATGGCGACTTCTCGTGCGCGATTCTCATGCGGCGTGTCAGGCGTGATGAGCCCGAGATAATCAATCACGACGAACGAGACTTGATCGCGTCGAACGGCGGCGGAGATGGAAGCGATCACGGCGGAGAGCGTCCCGGACTTCGGCGCGTCGATCCAGATCGGGAGCTGTGCGAGTCGGTTGCTGGCCTTTGCAAGACTGGCCCATCCCTCGTTATCGATTCGTCCGAAACGCATCAGGTTCGCGTTGATGTTGGCTTCCTTGCCGAGAATTCGCTTGGCGAGTTGACCGGGTGACATTTCGAGCGTGATGAACAGAGTCGGGTATCCGAGCGTGGCGGCATGATGGGCCCAGGTCAGAGCGGCGGCGGATTTGCCAACCGACGGACGGGCAGCGAGGACGATCAGGTCGGACGGTTGGAATCCGCAGAGCAGGTGATCGAGCGTAGCAAGCCCGGACGGAATCCCTGTCATCCCGTTCGGAGACTTCCCGGCTTCTTCGACTTCGGCGATGACTCGGACAGTGATGGGCCCCAAGCGTTCTGGGCCCGAGGCGGTAGCGTCGGAGACTTCGGCCAAGGATTCCCGTGCCCGTAGCGCGGTTGCCCCAGGTGTGGCGCTGGAACTGGACAGGTCGACCAACTGGGCCCCGACGGTTGCCAGTCGACGCCGGTTGGCGTTTTCCTTAGCCACGGCCAGCCAGTGCGGGAAATGCCGGGTCGTCCCAAGGTCCATGTCGAAGATCACATCGGCCCAGGACGGGACGAGGCTGGCCCGCCCGAGGCGTGCCATTTCGTGCTGGACGAGAACCATGTCGATTGGGGCCCCCCGATCGGCCATATCGAGGGCTGTCTGGTAAATCGCCTGGAGGTCCCGTTCGTGGAAGTCGGCCGGCTTGAGCTGGGCCCTGGCGGTTGGCAGCAGGTCATCAGCTTGGATCAGGCACGATCCGAGGACTTCGGCTTCGGCACGTCGGGTCGGGCTGGCCGGCTGGTTGAGTTCGAGGTCGCGGACCTTGACCGGGGCGATCACGACGCGGCCTCGATCGTGCCGTTTTCGTCGAAGTCGCCGGGATCGGATTCCTGGTCATCGTCCTGGTGTGGGTCAGGGATGAAGTCTGGCCGGTCGGGGATGGCCGGTTCCGGCTTGGGAGGTCGGGCCCGGAGTTCGGCCTCGTACTCCCGGATTTCATCGGGGATTTTCGGGAGGGGTTGGCGCTCGGGTTTCCCGACCAGAATCGGTGGGGCCCCGGCCACCAAGGCCGGGGGGTCCCCGCCGGTTACGGGAGGGGTGTGCAGCAGCCCGGAAGGGGGCTGCACACATACTGTCTGACTGACTCTGTCTGTCTGTCTGACTGTATGTATATGGTTAACCCCCCCCTGAGGGGGGGCGTAAGGCCCCCCCTTATTTTGTTGCTTTCCTTTGACTTGCGCCGATTTAAGTTTTCTGCTTCTGAGACCACCTGTTTTTTTGCCACTTTCGCGGGCATTATCGAGGTCTTCCAGCTCGACATCCACGACCCGGTGACGGAGCTTCCCGGCGGGCAATTCATAGAATCCAAATTGAAGGATTCGCGTAAGATCGGAGTCGGATTCGATGCGCCCGGCAATCCGGAGATGATTCCGACCGGCCGGGATTGCCCCGCCATTCTCATACAGGAGGTCGACCAGGTCGCGGTATCTTCCCCACTGTGCCGGGGTCAATTCGGATCGGGCCTCGCTATTCAGGAAGCGCCCGGGGCGGGCCTTGTAGTAAAAGTCATCCCGTCTCGGCATCAGTCCACCCCCACAAAAGGAGTGTCCCAATGCGTCAACTCACGATGACCGCCTGCCTGCTTCTGGCCCTGTCCGCCCCGGCCCGCGCTGAGGACAAGCCGGCCCCGGTCCAGAACCCGGACGGGCCCATCGGCACGGTGTTCGTGGACCTTGGTATTGGCAAGGATGTGGTCGGCCGGTGGTGGCTGGAGGGTGATGGTGGACAGGAGACGTTTAGGGCTGGCGTCAGCGGGACGACGGGCGGCGGGATGGTCGGGATTGTGGGGAGTTCGCGAACGACGCTGTTCGTGGGCGCCAGCCGCGCCACGGCCAAGTACTCGGCACTGCCGGGCGTCACGGACAGTCTGCGTCAGCGGTACGAGTTGTGGACGGTCCGGGCTACGCTTCGGGTGTACCTGGCGCTGCCGGGGAGGTAGTGGCCCTATTGAGGGCAAAGCGAAGCGGCATCGCATCGGCTAGCTCCGCTGCGTGCCGCTGTTTTGCTTCTCGTGATCCAGAGCCGATCGGAGGAGCCGGGACGCGGTTGAAATGATCAAGTCCCGGTTTTTGTGTGCCAGCCCCTTTAGTTCGTAGTGGATGTCTTCGTCGACCTGGATCGACTTTATGGCTTCGTTGGCCTTGCCTTCTTCCTCGTCTTTTCCTCTTTCAGCGCCCAAAGTAGCAGCTCCCTCGTGAGGTCGTGCATCGGCACGCCCCGTTCGTGGGCCAGCTTCTTCATGTCGAAGTGGACGTCAGCATCAACCATGATGCTTTTCCGCACCGCTTCGTCAGTATCAGCCGCCCCACCTTGATGAGACTTCTCTCTTGCACCCATGTTGTCCCTTCCTTTTCAAGAGTCCGAATATGTGAAGCGCCTATAACCTGCGCCTTCTCAACATATTACGGACCTGTGCAGGTGTTAGGTCAGGACTGGCCAGAACATACACCAAAACTTTTAAATTTGCAAAAATAAAATATTTGTGGACTTTTTCAAAAAGTATGCCGTAATGTTCCTTGTGTCGGTTGATGGCAACTGGCCAGAACGTTACGGAGGCACCACCAATGACCCAGACGACCAACACCACCCGCCTCGAATTAGCCCCCTGCCAGCGTTGCGGGGCTGCGGGCACGAGCTACTCGAACGGCGCCGGGATGGTGTACATGCACTGCTCTGACGGCTGCGAGTGGAACAAGATCGGCCCGCTGGCTTCGCTGCCGGACTATCGCCAGCCCGAGTTCCAGAACTGGAACCGTCTGGCCAGCTCGTGGAACGCGCGGCAGCGAATCCTGGCTGACCGCGCCCGGATGGAAGCGGCGCTTGGCCTCCCCGAACTCCCGAGCTGGCTGCGATGAGCGCCCCCCTCTGGCTAACCATCGCAATCGTCGTGGGCCTCGTGTTCGTGGCGTGGCTCCACGAGTTGCATTGCCGAATTGAACAACTCGAATCGAAGCAGCCGAAGCCGTTGAAGCCGCGCCCAGCTCACTGGACTGACCCACTCAATCGAAAGGATGGAATCTGATGCCCGTCATCATCTACGCATCCCTGGCCGGTTTCGGAATCGGCGGCCTCGTGATCGGTTTCGCCTGTTACCTGATGGGCAAGAGCGACGGCCGCCGCGATGGATACTTCGATGCCGTCGATTTCATTCGGGAGCAGACACGGATTCGCAACGCCAACGCCGCACGCGAAGCCGGGGAACGCGCCATCCTGACCGCTGCGGAAGTCACGGCGTGGCGTCTCGGGATCGTTCGCTACGACTCCCCGTCCATCAGCGAAGTGCGCCAGCTTCGCAACTGGTCAAACAACTGATGGACCGCAAAGAGCGAATCATCTACTGGCGCGAGCAGCTCCGCCAGATCGTGCGGAAGGATGGCGCGACGGAAGCCCTCGACTACGCGGCGCAACAGATCGGGATCTTCGAGGGGCGGCTGTATCAGGCCAAGAATAACGCGACGGACAACCTGACGAGGAAAAAACGGACAGCGGCGTAACACCACCCGCTCACGCCCCGCGCAAGTCGCAAGGGCACGAGCAAAAGGAGAATGGCAATGCCTGACTATCGCAAGATGTTCGACAAGGAATACATCGGCTCCTGGGATCTTGACGGGAACGACGTGACCGCCACGATCAAGGATGTGAAGGCGGGGGAGCTGGCCGGCCAGAACGGGCGCAAGTCAAAGAACCCGATCGTCTATTTCGATGGGTCCGCGAAGGGGCTGGTCTTGAACAAGACGAACAGTAAGACGATCGCGGCGATGTACGGGACGCTGACCGAGGCGTGGATCGGCAAGTCAATCACGATGTACCCGACCAAGACGGAGATGGCCGGCGAGACAGTGGACTGTATCCGGATTCGCCCTGGGGTGCCGTCGTGACGACCCCGCCCCTCCACTGGTCTGACCTGTCCAAGATGCAGAAGTCCCCGGCTCACTATCGCCACCACATGGATAGCAAGGGCAAGCCAGGCCACGGCGAGGCGACGGCAGCCATGCGGTTCGGGAGCCTCGTCAACGATCGGCTTCTCGGCACGACGGCCTACGGGACGGAGTTCGTCGTATGGGAAGGTGGCCGGCGCCATGGCAAGGCATGGGACGCATTCAGCGAGGAACACGCCGGCCAGGAGATCGTGACCGTTGACGAATCATCAATGGCTGATGCTGCGTCGGCCGCCGTTCGGTTCCATCCGGTAGCGGGTCCACTGATCCAGAGCGGCGTCATCGAGAAGCGGATCAACTGGGAGTTTAACGGCCGGGCATGTAGCGGCACCCCCGACGTACTCGGCCCGACCGCTCTGGTCGACCTCAAGGTAACCGGCGATGCCAACCCCGACCGCTTCATGTGGCACGCGATCCGGATGGGCTGGTTCGGGCAGCTTGGATGGTACCTGGACGGCGCGATCCGTTCCGGCCTGCCAGACCCAAAGCGGTGCCACATCATCGCGGTCGAAGCGAAGCCGCCCCATGTGGTGACGGTGTTCGACCTGACGGACGCGGCGATCGAGTTCGGGCGGTGCCAGTGGCGGGCATTGTTTGAACGGTTGATGACCTGCGAGGCCAGCAATCAATGGCCGGGTTACTGCGCCACGTCGACCGCTCTGGACGCGCCGGATACGGATTCATTTCTCTTGAACATTAACGGGGAGGATACCGAAGTTGCCTGATATTGAAATCCCGCAGGGGTACTACTCGGGCGAAGTCATCGAAGCCGCGTTCGACATCGACAATGAGGATGAGGACCAGCCGGTAGTCGGCTTCAAGGTCAAGCTGGACGACTACGAGGAACCGACGTGGTGCTGGCATCGTCTCTACGGCCAGCGCAAGACCGACGGCACGATGAACCGTGACAAGACGAAGGCGATCATTGAAACCTATTTCGGCAGTTGGGATGCCATCGACACGATTGAAGAGAGCGCGGTCGGAAAGCGTGTCCGTGTCGTGGTGTTCCACAACACGACGCAGGGCGGGAAGGTCTACGTCAATGCGTACCTGGTCACGAACAGCTGGAAGCGCGGCACGGCTGACCCGGAGAAGGTAGCCAGCGCCAGATCGAAGTTGACGGGGAAGCTCGGCAGTACGGGGTTGCCGTTCTAGTTTCACTTTTCCCGATCCACGGTAAACCGTGGCCGGTTCGTCGGGCGGGTTTAAGGCAACTCGACAGGCAAGGAGCCGGGCCGTTCCTGTCCCGGTGCGGGGCGGCGGGGATTCACTTCAACGAAAGGCACAAAACATGGAACGCTCCATTAACGACAAGCTAACCGCGAAAGCTCGCAAGCTCTACAACGAAACGGCCATCGTCGAGAGCGTGACGGACCCGGCGAAGGTGAAGGGGTACATCTTGACGCTGATTGCGGGAGGCCGGATCAACTCGACCTGGATTGGCAACACGGTGGCCGGTGCGACGACGGTGCTCGGGAATCGTGCCGGAACGTGCAAGCGGCTTGGAATCGTTAAGGCGTAACCGATCCCCCCACTCGCGGCGTGCCGAGGCGGGTGCCTGGTCTGAACGCCTGACCGTGGCGGCGAGTGGGGATACTTCTACCGGAGGATGATGTGATACCTGGCTGGACCTTTCCCCGAACCGCCGGAATCTTCGGTGGCAACATATCGACCGACGAGGCAACCCAGTCCGCCCGCCTCTCGAAGTGGGCCGCGCACGACATGGCGATCCTCTACCCCGGCGCGTTCCGTGTTCTGCCGGATGTGGATGAGCGGTTGCGCGTGCTGAATCCTGGCATTGAAGTCTCGACGTACTTTCAGGGGATGCGGCGGTGCGAGGTCGACTCGATCTACCGACCGAATCCAAGAGGGGTCACGCTGCTGCCTGAGGTTGATGGTCAAGGCTGGCCCGGATGGGATGCGATGGACCTGCGGCTGAATCTCACGGTGGAGCGTGTCATCGAGTCTTACACCGAATGGCAGGTAGGCGAATATGCCGGGACGCGCCCGTACTTCTTTGACGAGCTTCACGCCGATGTGACTTTCGAGCGGCCTGAGATCACCGGCCAAGCATGGTACGAGGGGGCGCGGAAGCTGCTCCGCAAGATGGGCGGGGGGATCGTCAACGGGAACTTTGGCCGTGTGACGCCGAACACTCCCGATGGGAGTTGGACCCCAATGATTCATGGCCGAATGGTCCAGAACGCCGGGGATCTGACCGGCGCGGCCCTGTTCGCAGAGGCCAAGCTACTGGTCGAGGAAGCCGCGATGACTTCACCGGAGCGGCGCTGGTTCATCATCCAGGACACGCGCCCAGAACACGCGCTGAAATGTCTGGTCCTGTCCCTGTTCTGCGATGGGTACTACGGGATCAGCCGCCATGATTTCCGGCAGGACACGTTGATTGAAGCGGCGGTGAGGCGCGGGGCTTTGGGTAGGCCGGTGGAGTACGCGAATGGGTTGTTGGCGGTGAGGCGCGGGGCTTTGGGTAGGCCGGTGGAGTACGCGAATGGGTTGTCACAAGTGCCTGATGTTAAAACGAACTATTCGGTTTCTCGATACTTCGAGCGCGGGTGGGCTTGGGTCGGTGAGACTGGCGACTTCGGCGTGGTGATGACGTGATGACGCGGGCGGAGCGGTTGCTGGATGCAATCAAGCGCGGCGAATTGATGTCGAAGGCAGACAGCCGTGATGCGCTAGCCGTCGTCGAGGCGGCGGTGGCGTGGAACAACAGCAACCACGAGTCATGGGAGGACGCGCTGCGGGATGCCGTGGCTGATTGGGAGCGTGAAGTGCGAAGGCTGCTACGGTGAGGCGGTTTCGGCGCATGGCATTGTTATGGTGAACGAATGACCGCCCCGCGCTGGCTCCAAGTCCTTACGTGGCGGCTCATCTCACGGAACGCCATCTTCCGGTACTGGTACAGGAAGCATATGACTGATGTTCTGTTCCGTTTCGAGGCCAATGATATCGACCCGGAATACAACATCGAGTGGGCCAGAAAGAAGCTGGAGCGGCTCAAGTGACGCGCTGGCTGCGGCGGGCGTGGTGCGGGGTGGTGGTTGCCGCCCTGACCGGCTGCACTCAAACCGTCCCGCCGCCCGACCCGCAAGTCCACCGCCTAGGCATCACCGCGATGACGGCCGATGCAGTCGCAACCTATCCCACCGTCCCAGTAAACAAGTCGCCAATGGACAGCACGCAACGGACCGGCTCAAGAGTCATCACCGTGGCCGCAATGGTCCGCGACTACGACGACACCTGGCGACCATCCACGGCCCTGGTGAGGCTCTGGCCGGCGAACGCTGCCGGTGACTCGGTTGCCGCTGACCGGCGCGTGTACGACAGGGCGGCGTGGACGACGAACTGGCAGGACCGGGGCTTTGACATTTACGTCTGGGCCGCTTTCCCGGACTCGTTCGGTGTTGCCCGCTTCCCGCGCCTGCCTGACCTGCCGTTTTGGGTCGGGACCGCGCCGAGGGCTTCCGGGTATCCGATGCTTGCCATCAAGCCGATGGTGGCGCGGGTGACTGGGGATACCTTGATTGTGATGGAGGGGCGATGACCAAGCCGTCGATATCCGAAGGCATCAGGCTGTGCGAGGCGTACTACAGGTCCGTGTACGATGAGATAGACACAAAGGAAGCCATGCTGACATGGTTCGAGTGTCACGGCCCCGACCTGCTGGAAGAAGTCCAGGCTGCGCGGGCGCTGGAAGTTGTAGACGGCGGTGACGATAGCAGGGCTGTTGATATCGCCGAGACCCGCCTCTGCGCCGCCCGTGAGCGGCTGGGGGATTGAATGACTTTCGACGGCGGGGGCTTTACGCGCCTTCCTCCACGGAGGATTGTCGGAGAACCATTCCGAAGCCCCGCCGTCGTTCTCTTTCGCGTGCCGTGGGATCACGATGCGGTTTGCAGCCACACCGAGCCTCGGCAGGAGGTTAGTCCGTTGAATGACCATGATAGCCGTTGGTGGTCAGCTATTGCGCATAGTGCGGACAAGCTACCCCGGCACGCGATCTACTTTCGTTCAGCGGTTGTGCCGATACAGGCACCGGCTGATTGCGCTGGTCAGCGTACCGGCCACAGCTGGACGATTCATTAACCACCGCCGACGCGGGAGAGAGGGAGAGACAATGAGTGAAAAATCAACCATCGAGTGGACCGACTCGACTTGGAATCCAGTGACGGGATGCACGAAAGTCAGCCCGGGCTGCAAGCACTGCTATGCGGAAACCTTTGCTGAGCGTTGGCGGGGCGTTCCGGGCCATCCCTACGAGCAGGGCTTTGACCTCCGCTTGTGGCCGGATCGTCTGGAGCTGCCTCTGACCTGGAAGAAGCCTCGAACAATCTTCGTGAACAGCATGAGTGATCTCTTCCACGAAAAGGTTTCTTTTGCCTTCATCCGGAGGGTGTTCCGCACGATGGAGGGTGCATCGTGGCACAAGTTCCAGATCCTAACCAAACGTTCAGAAAGACTGGCCGAGCTCGCTCTCGACCTGAACTGGCCTCCGAACGTGTGGATGGGTGTGTCGATTGAGACCGCAGAGTACCTGTGGCGGGCCGACCACCTGCGAGACGTGCCCGCTGCGGTGAGGTTTCTCTCCTTGGAGCCTCTACTTGGGCCCTTGGGCCACATCGACCTTTCGGACATCCATTGGGTCATCGTCGGTGGAGAAAGTGGACCCGGCGCCCGGACTATCGAGGCGGAATGGGTGAGGGAGATCCGCAGCCAATGCGGTGCGCAAGGTGTGCCTTTCTTCTTCAAGCAGTGGGGCGGCGTCCAGAAGAAGAGAAACGGCCGGGTCCTCGACGGCCGGATGTGGGACGAGATGCCGAAGGGACATCTGGCGGAATCGGAATTGCGATGATTCCAGCTTCGCCCTACCTGGCCTACCCAACGAGCTCTTGGAACTGGACTTCTTGATCCAGAAGGTTCTCTACTTGGGCGAGTGGCCGTAGCGCACGCTCCGTAACCACCGCCGACGCGGGAGAGAGGGAGAGGATGAGCGAGGTTATCCACTACGCCGGTCGCGTGGTGACGGACAACGGAACGATGCTCGCCGGGTGGGCGGCGTGCTGTAGCGGGCGGGCCGCCATCAGTATCCGCGAGCGAGGCGACAACACTCACGATAGGGGGCAGGTAACGTGCAAGCGGTGCCTGCTACAGATCGAGCGGAACGACCAACGGGCTGCCAGAATCGAAGCGGAGGAACGCGATGGACATTGAAGCCAGCGCAGGCAGGAGCAAGGAAAGCCTGACCCGCTCCTGCTACCGGCTCACGATCAAAGCGGAGAACAAAGCCGAGGCCCGCGACCTGGCGGCGCTGCTCCATCTGCTGCACAAGGCGGATATCGGCCTGTACGAGTGTTTCGACCGGGAGATTCGGGCTGCTGAGGTCGAGAGGAAGCAGGCTGCCACCGAGCCAACCCCATGACCGCCGACCTGAAGCCAGAGAAGTGCCAGCACTGTGACCGAACCGTGTACCAGTGGCCGCAAGTCGAGGCGCTGATGCTGGAGGCGATTGAGGCGTTCGAGCATGAGAACGGCGTAAAGTACGTCAATCACAACGTGACCGACGCCGCCATCGCCGCCGTCGTCGCACGGCACAAGGAGGGAGCATGAGCGGAGAGGACGAACCTATGGACAGCAGCTTTGTAAATCTGCATACCGACCCTCCGACCTACGGTGACGTAATCAGGAAGCAGTACGAGGTGTCCTGCGCGATTGTCGAGAACTGTTCCGACCGCGCCGAACGACGGCGGCTCCTGGTGACGCTGGCAGCGGGGTATCTTCCTACGCCGGATGACATGACTGACGGGCTTGGGCCAACTGTAGCTGTGAACTATGCCATCAAGGCCCTCGCCGCTATCGACGCGGCGCTGGAAAGCGAGGGTTGGGATGGGTGAGCGGAACGACTTACCGATCATCCCGTTTGGCGGGCCTAACCTCGTCGATGAACTGCAAGCCCGCATCTTGACCCTCGAATCCGAGTTGAAGGCGGCACGGGAGGATTATCATGGCGTGTTCGCCACCGCTAAGGAAATGGCACGCTTCATCACTGGACACCATGACGCTGACGGCGACGAGGGCAAGTTGTTGGCTGCGCGACTCATCGAGTTGTACGTTGACAAGGAGGCCCCCGATGCCGAGTGAGAAGGTGGGGAGGCCGGTTCGAAGACATCCGCTAACTAGTGGGGGCGTTAACTTCTACTATCGTGCAGAAGAAGCCGACGCCTACATGGACCACCTGGAAGCCAGGATCGCGGAGTTGGGGGCGCGTGAGGAAGCTCTTGCCAGACTCGCCCTCGGGGTTTAAATCTCGGACGGTGTGCCGTCGCGTCAATTACTGATCGACAGGGCCATCATCGTCGCCAAGGAACGAATGGAGCCGCAGCCATGACCATCTCCCTCTCCGAACTCGAACGGCTGCACGCGGCGGCGACGCCGGGGCCGTGGGCTTTGACTGGGGCGCATCGACTGGCATTTTGCCAAGATATTGACGAATGCGACGGCCAGTGCCGCCGAGATACTGATCTAGTGGAGGCGTCGCGTAACGCCCTCCCCGCCATGCTCCGGGCGCTGCGGGCGGGGCGGGATTCCGAATTGCCAACGTACTGCATAGAGAATAGTGATGACCCATGCGGGAGATGCTGTCGGTGCCTGTTTCGTGAAGCCATGGAGGAGATCGGGGAATGACCGCCGCAATCCTTGCGACGTTGGTGCGGCTGGCTTGGTGTAGAATGGTCGGTCATAGTTGGCAATGGATGTTTCGTGGATACTTGCAAACCTTTGTTGTTTGCCGCCGATGCGGGAGCCGCTATGGATGATGTTAAAAAAGATTGGCTTATATTTGAATGTGGCTGCGAGACTTGGATAATTTATGGCATGCGTTACATACATCGATGCGCCGATTGTCAATTCATTGATGAGGCCGTCAAGCCGCTGAATCAGCAGCGCAAAGAGCGTGAACAGCGGGAGTCTTACTACATGCCCCGCGCCCTCGCCGCAGTTCAACAGCCGTTTTTTTCTGAGCGGATTTCATCGATACACGTCCTTTCGATGCCCTATGTCCAAGATCACGATGATGACCGGCCGAACCGAATATAGGATTCGGTAGTCCCCTTGTCGCACACGATAGACTGGATATTCGCCATCCATCACCCCCTGATTATCTTCATCTTCCTCGGCCCGCTGGCGATGAGAAGCGCCGAGTTCGACCGCATTATGGGTCGGGCGCTGCAAGTAAAGCCTGAAACTACGAAGCCAAAATCAGTGAAGAAAAAAACTGGGCCGAAGAAGAGTCCCGCCCGTAGCAAATGAACGCCCTTAACTAGGCCAATATTCGACGCCGACGGTCGGTATTGTCAAGTGCATAATCGCCAAGATAATTGATTGGACCAACCTGCCAGCCCCCGCCAAGCCAAAGACTGACGGGGGCGGTGAGTCAGTTACTTAGCTTCCGGTGAAGCCTTAACCGGCACGACTTCAATCGCCGGGCTGACGGTCGTCACGATCGGATCGGTTCCCTTCCCGAAAACCATCATGTTCCGCGTCGGGGTGAGCTTATCCACGAACGCGTAGATGCCGAGGAGCCCGAGAGCGACCAGGGCATAGTCCACGATCGGGATCGCCGCCGGGATGCCAGCCCACGGCAGGTGAACGACCGGCATATCCGGCGAGAGTTGCGGCAACTCGCCGGATAAGATCGGCCGGACGATGACCAGTACGCCCGCGATGACGCCCAAGATCCGCTTGGTACGCTCCCCGATCGGTCCAAAGAGATTGATGAGCCAGTTCATTATTTCCCCTTCTGTGTCGGTGGCTTCTTTCCACCCTTGATGAACCGCCAGGCATCGGCCAGCGCGGTCAGAACCTTGTCGGCAGGCGTCTTTCGAATGGCCCGCCATGCGTCTCCGAAGATCGTCATTGCGCCGTCACCTCCCATGTCCCGATAAACTCCACCCACTTGGCTCGGATCAACTGTTGCAAGTCCCCGTGCGCCCGCTCGAACTTGGGCAGGGCTTCGGCTTGGGACGTGATTCCCTGCTCGGCCATGAAGTCGCGCAGGAGCTGGGCCGGGGCATAGGTGAGCCAGACCGGGTAGAGCCGCCTGATCCGGCCGGCCACGGTGCCGAACTCGGTGACGTACCGGGTCCAGTCGTAGCCGGCGGCTTGCCGGGCCAGCCAGTGCCGGACGTCACCATCAAGCTGCGTCATGGACCCGTCTGGCCCGCGAGTTGTCCAGATCGTCGGTAGGGACCGCGTAGCCCGCACCCGGTCAGCCAGGGTAGGATCGGCCGGTCCTGTGGCCGCTACGTGGCTCCCTGTAGACGACACCCGCCCCGCCGCTGCCGCCTCTGCGGGGTTGGTGGGGGAACCGCTCGGGTCCGGAGCGGGCGGGACAGGTGCCATAGGTTTCGGGCGCGCCCCGGCCAGCGCCTCGGCAATGGTCAGGTCCGCCGGTTCGATGTGGAGCGGGTCCCAACCGACCATGACCCCCTCGGGCGGGCGCTGGCCCAGGATCGCCTGTTCGATGAAAAGCCGGTCTTCGACGGTCAGCCCCCAGGTGATCCCGGTTCGGCAGCCCTCAAGCCGGGCAGCGCGGGCCAGCGCGAACACGAACCGCCTGCGCCGGTCCCGGTCGGGGCCTTCCAGCGCCTGCCAGTTATTCGGCCATACCGGGTCATCGTCGTCGACCACATCCAGCGCCAGAGCCGCAGGGAGGCCCGTAGGCGTGGTCATGTTGTGGAATCCCTTGGCCAGCCGGGACACCCCACCGGCTTTGGCTGCTGCTTGCCGTTCGAGCGTTCGGAAGGCGTCCTGGTATCTCGGGCGCCGCTTGTCCACGGCCAGCCGTTCCTCGATCCGCAGGCCACGGGCGGCAAAGACCGGGTAGCACTCTTTGAGCATGGCTTCGTTGCGGGCGAGGCGTTGGGCTTCGGTCATGGCGTCACCCCTGCGTGCGCGTCCAGATCCACCACGCCACGATCAATAGCAGGATGACGTAGGCCAGCCATTTGAGTTGGGCGACAGGTTCGGGGATGAACTTGACGCAGTACCAGAGGATGGCCATCGCGGCGATGAGTCCAAGGAACGGAATGACTCCTGGCGGGAGAAGCGTTGAAAGGATGAGAATCATATTGCCTCCTCGTTAGAGTGTTTCGGTCATGGCGTTTTTCTTCGCTGGATTTGCTCCATCGGGTTCCAGTCGCGCTGAAACTCTTTCGGCTTCTTTGGTTTCTTCGTCGCGTCCTCTGATCCAAGATCGTGCCCGATGGTCAGTTTCTCGATGTTCTGGAGCCGCTCGATGATGATCGAGAATCGTTCGGCGTCACGCTCGTTGGCGTCATGCGCAATCTGATTCTGGCGCGTCAGCCAGACGTTGAGCGAGTCGATTCGCGCGGTGTTATAATCGATGTTCGCCCGATTGATTCTAACTTCCTCTTTTGTCGCCGCTCCCTTGGCAAGCGCCTGCGAATCCCTGTTCTGCTGCCAGATCATCCCGAGGCCAAACAGCATCGAGACGCCCACCGAAATCGTGACGCCGGTATTGAACTTGATCTTGCTGTTACCGGATTGGACCTCGACAGTGAGCTGTTCGGCCTTGTCTGGCGTCACTTCGTAACGTCCTGCTCAATGATGAATTTCCCACGAGCAATCGTGGTGACATATGGCGTGGTGTCGGTCATCTGCACATCGTAGTAGTACGTCGCTGGCGTCAGGTTCGTGTTCGCCGTGGTCGGTCGGAACTCGAACGCTCCACCGGCTGCGGAGGTGATGACACCGGTCAGGGCGAACAGGTTATTTGCCGCGCTGGATGGGGCTTGTTCTGGATCAACGGTGAATGTGAACGAATAGCTGGTGATGTTCAGCGCCGCCCCGTTACTCTGGATCGTGAACCGGACCGGGTAGCTATCCCCGCGCGTGCGGGTGATGTTTATTCCTGTGGTGAGACTCACCGCCTTGCCTCCTTGACCAGAAACGTCGTGTCGTTCGGGTTGACCTGCAATCCTTCGCTCAACCCAATCAGGAACGTTGGTTCCTGGCTGTAGAGCGTGAAATTAGTCAGATGCTTCACGCGCGAGCTGGTTGCAGCGACGATCGTCCCGGTTACTGTTCCGCTCTTGTAATACTGATTGCCCGACGACTCCTGAAGTGCCAGGAAGATCGACGCCGAATCAGGGATACCACCGTTCAGGGAGGGATCACTGATTGCCCCTATGTCGGTGGCAATCTTGTATTCTCCGAGCACGGTCATATTTGATGGAGGACCGCCGCCAGCCGTTGATGACGGGATAAACGCATTAAATCCGCTCGTTTGCGTCATGGTTGCCATGCCCGAGGTTCCTTCAGCCGCGATGCCACGGACGAACAGATATTCCCGGCTGGCCATGCCGGACAGTTCCATGCTTCCTGGGTCAAGAGAATCATTAGCCAGCGTCTGGATTGTTCCCTGCACGGTAACGGTTCCGTCTGCTGTAAACCTGTACGCCGTCATCGCCTTTGCCGTGATTGAGTTTGCAAATGTCGCCATCAATGTTTCACTGGCTGAAGTCAACGGCGTCGTGATTTTGCTGTAGAAGATGGCGACCGTAGCGCCAGCCGATGCGGCTCCCTGCCCGTTACAGTACTCATGAGCTTTGGTCCAGGTGTTAGACAGCAAGCTATCCGTGATACTGGATACCTCGCTGGTAATCCCGTCTGCCGTACTCACGTTATCGCAAGCAACGATCACGACAACCACGTCACCGATCGCAACTTCCTGAGCTATTGAAAGCGTCAGGGTTGCCCCGGATGTTTTAATGTTGGTGGCCCCGAGCGAGATTGCGCTTGTCCAGGCCATTATTTACGTCTGTTGTGCGCTGTATGTGAATTCATACATATCACCGGCGATTACCGCGAGTTGTGTGAATGAGTCGGACACGATCAATACCCCGCCGCTGGATGCTGAGAATATCCCGGCTTCCTTGATAAACTTGGTTGAGTCTCCCGTGAGGATGCCAACCCATCGGATTGTAGTAGCGGTCGGCTGCGATTCAACGCAGATGACGCGCCCCTCGGACGCTTCTGTGGTCAGTGCGGTATCGCCAGCAGCGGCGGTGTGCGTGCCTGTCCCCCACGCGAGGTAGCGTGCCCCTGCGGCGGCGTCGATAACGTCAATGACCCACTCTTTTCCGACTGTGGTGAATACGGTGGGCATCAGTCGAAGTACTCATCGCGGTCGAACTCATTGACCGGCGCGGGCGGCTTCGGCTCCGGCGTGGTCCCATAGACCTGATCCCAATGATCGGTCCCGACTCGCTTCACGCGGATGCTGACCAGCTTTGGGGCGATGGAGAGAGGGGCGTCTGTCATCTCTCTGACCACGCGGACACGCGGATTGTTCCGCTGGCGGCACCGTCGAAAATGATGCCCTTCAGGATTCGATCCATGCTGGAGAACGTGTTCGCGTTGTAGAGCGTCACGCCGAGCGCGGGGTAGCTGACCAGCTCCGTATCAACGCGCTTCCATCCGCTACCAAGCGTGGTGGAAAAGGCCGGAACGATTTCCTGACTGCCCCACAACTGAACCGCATAGCCCATGTTCAGGGTCAGTGATTCGACCCTGATCCGGTTGCTCCAACAGTGGACCTGGATGGAGTCGAGACTTGAAATGGTTACGCTGAAGGTTGTATCCCAAACGCACTCGGCATCAGCGAGCCTTACTTTGGCAATCGTATTCGCCACGCCCGGCTTCAGGTTCCCCGTGGCCCACGCATCACTCGAAAACGCCAGGACGATCAACGCCCCGGCCAGAATCAGCCGCTTCATGTTTCCCCTCCCGTTACCCCACCCGTTGTTAAACGTATCCGTTCCAGACCGTTGCCGGTCAAGAGCGGTTAAATCACTTCCTCCAGCAACAAATCGATCACGGGCTGGCCGCTTTTGTTTCGGATGATCGGGGCAGCCGAGACGAAGAAATTAAGATCCGACCATTTCTTGGCCGTCGTCCCGTATGGATACTTCGGCGGTGGCCCGATACGGTCTAGCCAGTCGTCAGATATCTTGAGGATCTGCCCCGGCTCGATCCCGGCGAAGCGAGCCCAGACGGTTAGCGCAAGGGTGATCCGTGGGCGGTAAAAGCGATCGGCCAAGTAGTTACGAAAAGCCGTTGACGTGGTTGTCAGATAGTGTGAATCACACTCTGTTGTATATATCGTCTTCACGTTCAATTGCGTTTGGGAGTCCGAAAGGAGCGTTTCACGATTGTTTGGGGCCGTCGTGTTCTGATCTCTGGTTCCTAACCCGTCGTCGGATCCCGACGGACCGATCCATGTGTCTCGGGTTAAAGAATTAGTTGGGGCGAACAGTCGATACTTGACATGGATTTCAGACAGGCAGTCCACCGCTTCGGTCGAGGTCACTTCTGGATCGTCGATAACGTCCGTGTCGTAACTGATTGAGTAGGGATTGCCGTAGGGGTCGAGGAAATAATCCCATGTGTCTGGTGTTTGCTTGTAGACAGTCGCACACCATTTATTGGTCCACTGAGATCGCCAGATATTAATTGGCGCCTGCTGTAACAGCCTGGCCAGCAGCGAGCCCATTGATTCCGGCTCATAGATGCCGAAATGGATTTGCCAGTCACCGGTCACTTTTGCGTTTAGGTCAGTGATGGCCTGCGTGAAACTCCCAAACGTTGACGCCCCGGTGGTGAAGTCACCCGAGACGACTCCTCCCATCTCGGTCAGGAGATAGCGGGCGATTACAAATGGCGTATCAATCCCAACACTGGCCGTTCCGCCGTATGTTGAAGATGCGTCTTCGAGGATACCTTCGGCGGCCATGTGATAAAATTGTGTGCCTGCCGTATTTGTTTTAAGTGTTCGTGATGATTCATATTTGTAGACTTTCGGACGACGTTTACCAAACTGGGCGGCTATGGACTTGAGCCCGATTTTGATACCCAAGGAAACGGCGAGAGCGCCGATTATGAAGAGGGCCATTAATTCTTCCCTCCGCGTCCCCAAGCCCCGCCGTTGCCACCAGGAATGGCGCCGATATACTTACTGCCAGCATGCCTAGTCGGAAAATAGACAAGTGCAAGCCCAGCCGCAATGACTTTCGCTGAGCATCCTGCTTCAACGCCCTGGATACGAAAGGAAATATTTTCACGGAAGCCGGTTGACGATGCCCACTCACCGAATCGCCACGCGGAAAATGCGTTTTTGGGGTCGTTCCACTCGCCGCCCCCCGCTTGATACCAGTAATCCGAATTGGCGTATGTTGTATAACCGTTGTTTAGCTTCGACTTTGTAAGAACCCCGGGATTTTTTGTTGGTGTTTCGTTATTCGTTGGAAGGTGCCAATTCCCAAGTGTGTCGTTCCAAAGCCCGAATTTGACGTTAACCGTGCCGTTCGTGGCACCAGCGCCTACCGACGTCGCGTCAAAAATGACGTATGACGTCAGGTAACGGACAGGCCCATATGGACCAACCTGCGGAATTCTCAGGTGCAGGATGTCTCCATTCTCAATTGTGGCGTAAGTGTCCGCCTTACCGTCGCAGGCACTTGTTGGGGAAGTGACGAGTGTGTCGGATATGTACTGGTCGGCTCGTATATGTATTTCTACAAAGCCAGTTTCAATGTCATTTTCAATGTTGTAGTATCTTTCGGTTGTCGATTCATTGCTCGAATAGAGGTCGAAATGTGACAGCAACCCAGAGTCCGGATGGTAAAGAAAGAGTTCATTTGTTCGCGATATTGGTACCGCCCCGTGAGCACTCCACTTGTTAAGAAATACTCTAAAAGATGATTGCGTTGATGCGCCAACCTTCGTAACCACACACGGCGACAGACAATCCAGCGTGTGTGGTCCATATCCGGTATATCGGCCACCAGCGACGCTCGAGTTTTGCCGGGAGAACACCATCGGGATCATGGAGCCGATGGTGTTGTCCGGTGCGTTCGGGTAATCCTTGCGCGTGATAATTGACGGTCCAAGCCCGCCAGCCGGCTGCTCAGAGTCCGCAATCGTTCTATCCCATAACAGGTTTTCAGCCATTTCAATAATTACCTGACCACGTGTGTGCCGGACCTTGTTGATGATCCCTTTAAATATCTGCTGGCCGGCGTGCTCGTGAAACTGAACGCCAGCCGATGCATTGGCGCTGTAATCAAATTGCTCGGTAGCAATAAGGATCTGAATGGCTGCCCCATCCCATAGATAGTCACTTCGTAGTTGTGAGAGCTTTACGAATATCTGATCCGACTCTGCCGTTGCCCCAGCTCTTTTCTTCTGCCATTGGATTCGTTTGTTGGCGAGGACCAGGACACCAGTTGCCGGAGTCAAGGTGCCATCATCTTCAAGCGATTGGTGCGTCACGATCCAATCCAGAATCAGCGGCTGATAATGTTTCGTGTCACCATCAACGTTGTAGAGCATCCCGCGCCCATGAGCGTAACTTGCCGGATTTTCCGACTGCCCCTTGTCGCTCAAGTAAATGACCGGGTTGGCGCCAGGGTTGGTCGTGTAGTTGGAGTCGCGCAGCGTGGACGGGTCAGAGAGCGTGATCCGCGCCACGATGTACTTGATGGTGGACGGTCGCCAGATCCGCTCTTTTACGGTTTGAGTTGCCATTACACCGCCGGCTGGTGGTCAGCACCCTTGGGAGTGGCGTCGGTGATGGTGACGCGGAACGTCGAGCGATCACGGGCGTAGTTGCGGCCGAAGTCCGGTGACTCCCATGTCCCATAGAATCCTGGACGGCCGGCGCTGTTCCGCCCGTTGGCGTCCCCCTCGTGGTAGAACATCGGCGCCCCTGACCCAACGTTCACGCCCGTGTACAGAAGCCCACGAACGTCATATTCCCGCCTGGTGCGAAAGGCCCGCCAGAGTGTGTTGTAGGTGACATACCCGGTTCCGCTTGAGTCCATCGCCCGGTCGTAGACGTTCGCCTTCGTCAGGTATCCGGGGCTTTTGAAGATCAGCGACTTCACGTCATGCGGCTCGTCACCAATCATCGGGAGCCGATGCCCCCCAGCGGTCACGAGTGGGCGGCTCATGCGATCGAAGTTGAACCCCTCGGGGCGGATCGGATAGCCCAGGTCAATTGCTGGGCCGAGGCCCAGGGCGCCGATCTGGAGCGTTGCCGGGGAGTCTGTGACCACGAGCCACCAGTACTTGTCATAGCGGGCCGTGAACGTGGCAAAGAGGTCGACATACTCTTGATTTGACGAGAGCGTGAACGGACCCCATCGGCTGATTGAGGATGCGAACACGCTAGAGCTGTGCGAGTAGAGCTGGATCGTTGCGCCGTTAAGGTTTGAATTCGAGAAACCGAAGCTGTTTATCTTGATGACCGAATCTGTTGCCGTGAACCCGGATGCATTTAGGTTGAACAAAAGCGCGACGCCACCGAGCGTTGGGGTGACCATCGTCAGCAGTGCCGGGTCTGGATCGTTCAGATTGACCAGCGGGAACGACGTTGATGGTGTCCCGGACGGGAGAGTAATATTCGACGTTCCGTCGCAGGTCAAAATCCGGTTGGTGAGTTGCAGCGTCCAGCCGGCCACTTAGACC
>Ga0163151_10001549_pt1 | contig 38315 bp, 37 predicted proteins | sample OliLakLV19MP5IB2_FD_145596 | JGI IMG/M metagenome (GOLD analysis project Ga0163151, IMG submission 145596) | Freshwater microbial mat bacterial communities from Lake Vanda, McMurdo Dry Valleys, Antarctica - Oligotrophic Lake LV.19.MP5.IB-2 | ecosystem: Environmental > Aquatic > Freshwater >... | reverse complement strand
GTATCACTTGTGTTACTGCCGGTAAACCATACACTAGGCGTTGGCATAGGCAAGTTTGGAGACTTGAAATCAAACATCGTAAGACAAAGTATTGAGAGGGCAGAAATCAGCTTGAGTATTAAGTTCTTCCCCAAAGAGTGAGAGTGAAGAAAAAATAAGTATGAAAGCCCGCTCTCGCTCTTCGTTCTCACACTGATTCTGGGATGGTTCTCGAACCAATTTATGAAGGCGGTGGATCTGGGCCGCACATCATCTATTATATATTCTTCCAATAGTCAATAAACTTTACCAATCAAATATAAATTAACATTCATTTTCTCACAAAGCTTTTTTTCATTTTTAGTCTTAATATGCAAAGAAGGATTACAAATCCTGAAACCTTAGACACGCCGATTGCAAATCGGCGTGGGCTGGCCTTTCATTAATATCCGATAGTCTCTCTTCGCTAAGACTTGCAGGAGCAGGGAGATAGTTTCATTTTTTTTATTTAATTCCAACCTCCACCTAGGGCTTTATAAATATTTATTTTCGCATTCATCTGCTTCATTTTTATTTCAATCAAATCTATTTTAGATTCGAGTGCTTCACGCTGTGTTAATAATACTTCCAGATAATCGGCCCGGGCCGATTTAAAAAGATTATTGGAAATAGTAACAGATTGAGTTAATATCTCCACCTCTTTCGATTTTGTATCATAACTTTTTGAAAAATTGCTAATTCTCGAAAGTTGATTAATCACTTCGATATATGCGTTTAAAATGGTACGTTCATAATTGTAAATTGCTTGTACTTGCCTGGTATTGGCACTATAATAAGCAGCTTTAATTGCATTTCGGTTTATTAAAGGAGTTACCATGTCGCCCACTAAAGAAAACAGCATTGACTTAGGATTAACAATATAAACAGGATTAAAAGCTTGTAAACCCGCTCCCGCTGTAATTCTAAAGTTAGGATAAAAATTGGCTTTTGCTACTTTCACTTCCAATCTGGCTGCCGTAAGTTCCCACTCAGCTTTCCTTACGTCAGCACGCTGATCTAATAGTTGAGACGGAATACCGGAATAAATAGAATCAAGTACAATGTCGTTAAATGCTAAATAATTTCTTTGAATAGGCTGTAGATACCTGCCCGTTAAAAAATTAATCTTGTTTTCAGTTTCAATTATTTTTTGTTGAATATCATACTGTAGGTTTTGAGTGTTAAGAAGTTGGGCTTCAAATCTGTTTACCGCTAACTGAGTAACCTTGGCAGCGGCCTTTTCCTGATTTATTGTTTGCAGTGCATTGCCCTGAATTTCAATATTTTTCCGGATGATTTCCAGTTGATTATCAAGTGCCATCAATTCGTAATAGGAGTTTGCAATTTCTGAAATCAGATTGGTAACCATAAAGTTTCTTCCTTCAACGCTGGATAAATACCTTGCTACAGCCGCTTTTTTAGCGTTGCGTAGTTTTTTCCATACATCTAGTTCCCATGAGGCATAAGCACCAAACATAAAATCAGGCATTGGGTTCGGAAATGCTGTACCCGGTTTGATGTTAATACTCTCATCCACTACTCCATTTCTTGTATATCTGCTACCCTTGTCAAGGCCGGCTCTAGCATTTAAACTTACAAATGGAAGGTACTCTCCTTTTCTTGCCATTATTTCATTTTTGCTTAATTCAATCTCCTGTAATGTAATGTTCAATTCCTGGTTTTTTTTCAATGCAGTGTCAATGAGTGCAATCAGGTTTTGGTCACTAAAGTAATCCTTCCATTTGATTTTTGCTGTGTTGGTTGTATCCTGCAAATTATTAAAACTTGCAGGAACAGCTATGTTTTCAGTTTTTGAAATGCTGAGTACCGGAACACATCCTCCAAGCAATAGCGTTACAATTATTGCTGTAACTGGTTTATAAATTATTGTTGCTTTCATTTTTTTTAAATTTCGATTTAAATATTTATTTTTCTATCTGACCCACCTTCTGCAAATGCTTCACTTAACGGGTTTTCATCTTCGTCTTTAATGAGCTTTTTGCCTTCAGCCAATTTTGCAAACACATAATATAATCCAGGCACTAGGATGACTCCGAAAATGGTTCCGAACAGCATACCTCCAAGTGCCGATGCACCTATGGTGTGGTTACCAACGGCACCCGGGCCGGTGGCAATTACCAAAGGAATTAACCCGGCAATAAACGCAAAAGATGTCATTAGAATAGGGCGAAAACGAGTTCTCGCTCCTTCAATAGCTGCTTCAAGCACGGTTGCTCCCTGCTGGTGTTTCTGAACCGCAAATTCTACAATTAGAACAGCATTTTTACCAAGCAATCCAGTGAGCATGATTAGTCCTACCTGTGCGTAAACATCATTGGCAAGCCCCATCATTTTTAAAAGCATGAATGCCCCGAATATTCCCGGAGGAATAGAAAGAAGTACAGCAAAAGGCAGCAAAAAACTTTCATATTGTGCAGCCAGAATTAAATAAACGAATAGTATCACCACAAGGAAAATGTAAATAGCTTCATTTCCTCTTTTTGCTTCATCGAATGAAAGTCCTTGCCAGGCAATGTCGTAACCTTTCGGCAAAGATTGCTCTGCAACTTCTTGGATCACCTTAATTGCATCTCCTGAGGAGTAACCCTTAGCCGGCATTCCATTAATTAAAGAAGATGTATAAAGATTGTATCGTGATATTTCATTAGGACCCTGCGTCTTTTTTATTTTCATAAAAGAGGAATAAGGCACCATTTCGTCCTTTGAGTTTTTTACAAACAAATTCAAAAGATCCGTTGGCTGTTTCCTGTATTCAGGAGCAGCCTGTGTATATACCTTGTAATAATTGTTGAACCTTATAAACCCTTGTTCATAAGTACTGCCGATCAGAATATTCAGATTTTCCATGGCTGCTCCAATGGAAACTCCCTTTTGCATAGCGAGCTTATTATCAATGATCAATTCGTATTGTGGATATTTGGCTGAAAAGGAGGCAAATATTCCTGTCAATTCTTTTCTCTTTCGCAAAGCTGCCACAAACTCACTGTTTATTTTATGAAAATCCTGATAATCCACATCACTGTTTTTATTTAATAATCGCACAGCAAAACCATCAGAGGATCCATAACCGGGTACAGCGGGCGGTTCAAAGTATTCAATAACAGCTGCAAGGTCTTTTGACTTTTCTTCCAGTTCTTCAATTATTTGCTTTGATGAATGTTTTCTCTCTGACCAATCTTTTAAATTGATCAAACATGTACCCGCATTAGAGCCTCTACCCTCAGTAAGAATTTCATAACCTGCCATGGAAGTTACCGAAAGAACACCGTCTATTTGTTTGGAAATCTGCTGAAGCTTTGTTGCTATTTCGTTGGTTCTTTCAAGTGTAGTTCCCGGAGGTGTTTGAATAATTGCATAAATCTGACCCTGATCTTCATTAGGAATAAAGCCTGCCGGAAGAATTTTGTTCACCCCTCCGATACCAAAACAAAACGCAATCAAGATTCCATAAGTAATCACTCTCCGGTTCACAATCAACCGAAGAAGTCCTGTATATTTATCTGTGATCTTTTCGAAGCCTCCGTTGAACCAGTCAAGAAAGGTACTTACCGGTGTTTTTCTTTTTTGCTTGCCATGAGTGTTCTTCAATAGTATGGCACAAAGTACAGGCGTAAGTGTGAGGGCAACCAACCCTGAAAGCACAATGGCACTGGCCATGGTGATGGAAAACTGGCGGTAAAGTACGCCTACCGGTCCTGTCATAAATGCAACAGGAATAAACACCGCCGTCATTACTAATGTGATGGCGATAATAGCACCGCTTATTTCTCGAAGCGTTTTTTTAACTGCATTTAATGGCGATAAATTTTCTTTTTTCATATTAACATGCACGGCTTCCACTACCACAATGGCATTATCTACCACAATACCAATAGACAAAACCAGTGCAAATAGGGTTACAAGGTTGATGCTTATCCCAAACATTTGCATACATACAAATGCACCGATAAGCGATACTGGAACAGCCAGAATTGGAATAAGCGTAGAACGCCAATCGCCCAGAAAAATAAATACTACCAGTGCAACAAGTATAAAAGCTTCCAGTAATGTATGAAGCACTTTTTCGATAGATGCATTAACGAATTTTGAAACATCGTAGTTGATTTCATAATCCATTCCGGGAGGAAAATCCTTCTTTAAACTTTCAAGTTTGGTTTTTACTGCTTTAATTACATCATTAGCATTAGAGCCTGAATTTTGCTTTAATACAATTGAGGCTGCAGCCTTGCCATCTTTATTAGAATATATATCAACAAATTCGCTGCCTATTTCTACATCGGCAATGTCTTTTAGTTTCAGTATCTCGCCCATGGAATTAGCCCGAACGATGATATTCTCATACTCTTCAGGCTTATTATACCAACCTTTATAGGAAAGGACATATTCCTGCGATTGAGCAGTTTTGCCTGAACTAAGCCCTACTCTTCCCGGTCTTCCCAACACACTTTGTTCCTCAATGGACTTCAAAACTTCGTCTGCAGAAATATTATAGGCTCTCATTCTGTCAGGTTTTAACCACACACGTATAGCAAAAGCACGGCTACCTACCGCTTCGGCTCTGCCCATTCCGCTTATCCTTTTAACTTCGGGTAAAATGTAGGTGTTGGCATAGTTGAATAAAAATTTCTGGTCAATATTTTTCTTGTTGCTGTATAGGTTTATATACATCAGCATACTAGGTTGTATAGGAGTAATAATTACGCCTTCTCTTTGAACCAATATAGGAAGATTTGCCATTACCTGATCAACCCTTGTTTTTACACGTGTTGCAGCAATAGTAGGGTCGGTTTCCGGTTCGAATATGATATCAATATCTGCCTCACTGGCACTGCTTCCATTTGATAACATATATTGCATACCTTGAACGCCATTAATTGCCCTTTCCAAAATAGTTAAGGTAGATTTAACCAATACCTCTGCATTGGAGCCCGGAAATTCAATATGAATACTAACCCTTGGGGGTGCAATATCAGGGAACTGGGCTACAGGTCTTGTAATCATTGCCAGTAATCCAACGAAAACTATTCCGAGGGATAAGCATATAGCAAGAACTGGTCTTTGAATAAACTTGTTAAACATCTTTGTATTTTTTTAGGTTCTGCCTATTCGGCATGTAAATTATTTAAATCGGATAATACCTTTTCGAAAGACTGAAACTCACTTTCTATTTTCTCACCATTTTTTACCTTGCCTATTCCTTCTGCAAGTATTTTGTCTTTTGCGGTAAGACCGGTAGCTACTGCATATATGTGCGGCATCTCCTGAGCAATAGTAATCTGTCTTGACGTCAACACATTATTTTCCACTACATATACAAACTTTTTATCAAGAATATCGAACGTTGCTTTTTGAGGAATCAGGATGGCATCTTTAAAAACAACAGGCATCAGGATATTTCCTGTTTCGCCATGCCTGAGTACACGCTTCGGATTTAGAAATGTTGCTCTAAACGCAATGTTACCGGTTTCATTGTTGAAATCGGCTTCAATGGTTTCTACTATTCCCACTTGATCAAACATTTCGTTGTTGGCCATCTGAAGTTTCACTTTTTGAAGTTCTTCTTTTTTTGTAGGTGCTCTATAGTTTAAGTATTCAGCCTCTGGTACATTAAAATAAACCCACATTTTGCTGTTATCAGATAATGTCGTGAGAAATTCTCCCTCGTCTACAAGACTTCCTAATCTCACTTTAAAGAGGCCCATTATACCATCGAAGGGTGCCCGGATTTCTGTAAAACCTAAATGTGCCTGGGCTAATGCCAACTCAGCTTTCATCTTATCAAGATGAGCTTTAGATAAAGCAAGTTCATTTGCAGATACGATATTACTATCGGCAAGAGTTTTTGTGTTTTTATACTCAATTTCTGCAAAATTGGCTTCTGCTTGTGCTTTATTCATTTCTGCCTGATATAGCAAAGGCATTATCTGAAACAGCAGTTGCCCTTTTTTTACGAACTGGCCTTCATCTACATAAATGTTTTGTAAAAATCCCCTTTCCTGAGACCGTAATTCGATATGACTTATGGAATGGATCTGACATACGTAGTCATGAAAAATTAAAGTATCTTTTTGCAGCGGGCTCGTAACTATAAATTTAGTTTCCGCCTCTTTAGGTTTTTCATTTTGACAGCCCGCACAAAAGAGTACACTTGCTATATTCATTAGAATTAATATTCTATTCATAAAATTTTTATTTAAAGTAATAATAAGGAAAACTGCATCCATCTAGTAATAGAATACTAGAAAGAGGGTATTGATATATGAGAATTTACTCATATATCAAGAATTAATAAATAATTAATTACGCAGGAAACTCTTCCAGGAATGGTAGAGAATAAAGAGTGAAATCTTAGATCGATTGTGAAATGATTGAATTATTTGAAAAAAATCGCTTCTTAAAGAATAAGAAAAGCTGGCTTTATATTCTGATAACTGATTCCAGATCAGTGGATCAAAATCATCATCAAAATTATCTTCCTGTCCGCATTCCTCAAGGGCTTTAGGTTCATCAGGAAGAGGCACTGATTCGAAAGGTGAATGAAAAGGATGATCGGGGCTATTAAAGGAATATTCTGATAAATGAGAGGTGAAATTTTTATGTATACCGCTTTCTGCTCCTCGTGTAATAGATAATGCAGAAGGGGAGCCCCAGGCAAAGAAAAATCCAAATAGAATAAATGAGCAGTGATTTATACCTGCTTCCAACCATAAATTGCGTTGTTTATTAATTTGTATATGATTGCTTTTTCCCAACATTCCAGCAGGCAAAGCTACAAACATATTGACAACAGATTTTACTTTTTTTTTATAATTCGCACCACTGAATAAATCTATAAAATTGAAGAGTTGATATTTTGATATTGTTAAGACAAATTATCGGAACGGCTTTCACCTTCCAACTTTCATTGCTCTTTTATTTTGAATAATTCAAACATTTTGCGAGTTTATTTGAATAAATCAATATGAATGGTCGTCATTGTTAAAAGAAAAAAAATCAGTGTGGTATGTTCGCTCTCGCTTTCATACTCATACTGATTTCAGTACCCCGAAGGTACGAATTATCAAACTTTCAAGCAGACTTTCAAAGGTTGGAGAAGTTAATGGTTTCATATAGAGGTTTTATTAAATTGTAGTTTGTTAGCTCGGCAGAAATATGGGAACAAATAGCACTGTCAAGATTGGTGGTACACTTGAAACCGAAATGGATTCACTTTACATCGTGATAAATGAAACATCCGCCCTCGCAAGACTCCAGTCTTGTGAGGGTATTCTACAAGTCTCTGACTTGTGCTGTGTAAATAAATCCAGCATATATCTAACAACCCTTTCAAATTTTATATACATTACTCATTATGCAAATATATAAGAGTTTTATTTATTAGCGAAGCAATTATTCAGTATCACTTGTGTTACTGCCGGTAAACCATACACTAGGCGTTGGCATTGGCAAGTTTGGAGACTTGAAATCAAACATCGTAAGACAAAGTATTGAGAGGGCAGAAATCAGCTTGAGTATTAAGTTCTTCCCCAAAGAGTGAGAGTGAAGAAAAAATAAGTATGGAAGCCCGCTCTCGCTCTTCGCTTCCACACTGATTTTGGGATGATTCTCAAACCAATTTATGAAGGCGGTTGGGAATATGTATAAGGCAATAAATGGATTGTAAAAGTTGTCTATACAAATTATTTCAGATTATGTGGAACTAGACCTTGCGGTAGGTTAAACTTGCACGGGAGGTATCCATCTTTAGGATATCCAATAAGCAAGTCTGGAGACTTGCAGTAAGACCTCACAAGACTGGAGTCTTGCGAGGGCAGATTCTCAAACCAATTTATGAAGGCGGTTGGGAATATGTATAAGGTAATAAATGGATTGTAAAAGTTGTCTATACAAATTATTTCAGATTATGTAAAATTAGACAATACGGTAGGTTAAACTTGTGAGGGAGGTATCCATCTTTAGGATATCCAATAAGCAAGTCTGGAGACTTGCAGTAAGACCTCACAAGACTGGAGTCTTGCGAGGGCAGAGCACTCTCACTCTGATTTATGCACCCAACCTTTGCTATTTGCAAATCGTATTACTATTATAAAAATACTATCATGCAAAAATAATTTACACAGGTATTATTATCCATCACAGCTCCTTAAACAAATAGACAAATGAAAAAATTGAAAAACTCATTAAAAATCCTGACAACTGGGATTTTAATTCTTTGCTTTACCTCTGCTTTTTCGCAATCATATCCATCAGCATGGACATCGAGAGGAGTTGGTGGAGGAGGGGCAATCGTTGCAGCCAGCATTAGCCCATTTAATAGCAACGAGTTTTTCCTAACTTGCGACATGTCCAATTTGTTTCATACAACAGATTTTGGACAAAATTATAGTATGATACCCTTTACGCAATTGCAAGTGCAATTAAAATCTGAGGTTCAGTTTACGGCTAATCCATCCAAATTATTTGTATTAAATAGATCAGGGGTATATATACCTTCAAAAAGTTATGATGGTGGAATCAATTGGACAAATGCAACCAACCCTTGTACTGGATCAGCATATCAGCTTTTTGCAAGCCAACATGATACCGACCAAGTTGTAATCAGTGATATGAACAAAATTTATTTTAGCAATACAGGAAATACATTGTCCAGCTATACAACACTACTCAATTATCCTGGTCTTTATGGAGGACATATTGCGGGAGTTTATTTTGAAAACAAAGACAGCGTTTATATCTGCTCACATGATTCGTTAATCTACACTTTTAATGGTGGCAGCTCATGGCTTGCGGCTACTGCAGGCACTAATGGAATCCCGGCAAATGAACATATTATTTCTTTTAAGGGAGCAAAACAAGGTGGGCGATGGGTTTTTTATTGTGTAACAATACAAGCAAACGCCCTGTCTAACATTTACAATAGTGCCAGTAGAGACTACCCTCAGTATAGGGGCATCTATAAATTAAGTCAGGGACAAACTCAATGGAATTCCATTGGAGGAAATCTTCCAAACCCGAGTTTAGACAAGGGATACTTGATTGGAATGGCCAATAATGATACTTCGGTTGTTTACATTGGAGGAAGTTCAACTTCTGTAGGTGGAAGTCCACCTGTACAATTAGGAGCAATTTTCAAATCAACTGATGGCGGTAATTCTTTTACGCATTCCTTTATTAATGCTGGCAATTTTAATTTAAACCACAACGTTACAACAGGCTGGATAGGCAAGCAATCATTAAGCACTTCTAGATTTAAATGGCATGGGCTTTCTTATTTTTTAATGCTTTCAGTTGATCCTAATAATTCATCACGCCTTCTTTGCGGCGATCAATTTGTTGTGCATTCAAGTATTGACAAGGGCGTAAATTGGCAGCAAGCATATACAGATATTAATTATCAGAACAAGCCCTCTGTACTAATTAACCAATCGAATAAATATAAAACTTCAGGACTCGAAACTACGGCTTCATATTGGTTAAATTGGACGAGTCCTACAAATATTTTTGCTTGCTACAATGATATTTTAGCTAGAAGATCTATTGATGGCGGAAATTTGTGGAGCTATGATATTTATGGATTGGATTCCACTGGGGGCACAATCAACGATGTGAATATGACCCTATTCAACCCATTAACAGGTCTTATGTATGCGGCCGTTGGAGAACAACCCGGTTCTAATGCTGATTATACAGATAAGCGAATTTTACTATTTCGCGGCAGAATTTCTGTTTCCGCAGACAGTGGAAAAACATGGAACACCCTTCATAATTTTTCAACAAAACCAGTTAGTTCGCTTGCTTTCGATAAAAATCCATCAAATCCAAATGGTATGTATGCAAGTGTGATAGATGTATTAGGTGGAATTGGGGATATATATTATTGCTCGGATGTAATTAGTAATCCGAATAAATGGACAAGACTATCTTCTCCGCCAAGGACACAAGGAAGACCATTACAAATTATTGTGCTTAACAAAGATACGCTTGTTGCTGTTTATGGAACAAGAAATTCTGCGACTTCAGGTTCAGCAGTTTATACTGCAAGTTCAGGTGTTTTTTATAGTAATGATGGTGGATTAACGTGGGCGGATAATAACCCAAGTTTTATGCAAATAGAGACGGTAAATATTGAAATTGATCCAAATGATTTAGCTCAAAATACTTGGCTTGCATTTGTAGGTAATAAATCAATTAAGCAAGTTCAATCTGCTCCTGGGGTTTATCGTTCAACAAATAGAGGAGTAAACTGGATTAATGTTTACAATCAATCTGCTTTATCAGGTACTTTTCATCCTACATTACCGAATGAATTATACATCTGCACAGAGGTAATGGGATTACAATATGCTACCAACACAAACAGCGATTCCTTTTCTACAAATAATGTAGCATCATACCCTTTCAGACGGCCTCAAAAAATATTTTTTAATCCTTATAATGTAAATGAAGTATGGGCATCAAGTTTTGGGAATGGCTTTAGAGTTGGAACTACAAACATAACAACAGGATTTTTTTCTTATAATTCAGCTATACAAAATACGCCAATTTTATATCCAAATCCAACAGCCGGAAATCTTTCGTTTTCACAAACCCTTTATGATATTGAAGTATTTAATATTTACGGACAATCGGTTTTGGAAAAAATTAAAACAGCAAAAAATATTTCAGTACAGGAACTACTAGACGGAATTTATTTTATTCGGACAGGTAATTTCGTTTTGAAATTTATTGTGAAGCATTAAATGATGATTGAAAAGAAGTACGAACGTAAAGCAGCCCCTGCCCAAAAGGCGGGGTTTCGTGTTTCATCCACACATTGTCATGACCAGTTTTGTGGTAAATGCCAAGCATTTCTGGTGGATGAAAAACGTGAGAATCGGGGTTGGGAATAGTACAGATTCTTTAGATATTATTTTTGATCACTGTAATATATATTGTTCCCGCTTTCGGTTAAAGTATGAATTTATATATGCTAAAGTATTGATGGGGTAGATAAATCTGTTTATTTATTATTTATCGGGATTGCTTTGTCTTAAGCATACACCTAATGACTGTGAAAGTAATTATTATATAATTATAATTCTACACCCAACCTCTGCCATTTACAAACCGTATTACTATTATAAAACTACTATTATGAAAAAAATATTTACACAGGTATTGTTAGGCATGATATGCATAACAGCCAGCTTTAGCACACAAGCACAAAAGTGGACTGCACAAACCAGTAATACAACTGAACGACTTACTTCAGTAAGTTTTGCGAACACCAAAATAGGATGGGCAGTTGGCAAAAATGGAACTGTATTAAAAACCACAAACGGTGGACAAACCTGGACTTCACAAAGTATCGGCACAACGGATAACCTGAGAGACGTTATATTTAAAAGTACTCAATCGGGTTGGGTTTGTAGCGATTCGGGGAATATATATATAACAAAAAATGGCGGAACAAACTGGACTAAATATAATAGTGGTGTTTCTTCTTCACTATCTGCTATGTGTATGGTAGATACTTTAAAAGGCTGGGTGGCAGGACCCACAGGAGTGGTTAGAAAAACCACCAATGGTGGAAAAAATTGGTCGGCACAAACAGTACTTGCTACCAATTATACCAATATATATATGTTAGATTCTTTATCGGGATGGATTACAGGAGTTGCAACAACGGGAAAGCAAGGATTTATATTACATACCAAAGATGGAGGAAAAATCTGGAAGAATTATATAGACACCAATGTGACCACTGGAAAAAATTTCTATGATGTAAACTTTGCAAACAGCAATACCGGATGGTATGTAGGAGCTAGTGGCCTTATAAGAAATACAAAAAATGGTGGAGCCACACGTTTCAGTTCACAAACTTCAGGCATCACTTACGATTTGGTTTCTATATGTATGCTTAATACAAATACAGGATGGACCTGTGGCAAAAATGGATCAATGTTATCAACTACAGATGGCGGTACAAACTGGAATGCAGAAAACGCTAACACCAACGATATACTTTGGAGTGTTACCTTCTTGAACGACAGCACTGGATGGGCTGTAGGTGATAATGGTACTATTATAAGTTATAGTAAAGCTGTGAATAGCAAACCACTTAGTTTATATAACCCCAACGGAGGAGAAGGTTGGACTGTGGGTTCCTCGCAAAGTATTATATGGAATGCGAGCAGCAGTATCAATAAAGTAGATATATATTATTCTACCAATCATGGACAAAATTGGACTATGATACAACAGAATATTACTGCATCCACAAATAGTTATACTTGGACGGTTCCAAATACACTTTCTACAAAATGTTTAGTACGAGTTGTGAATACTGCCAATACATCGGAAGGTGATACAAGTGATGCAGATTTTACTATTATTAACCAGCCCACAGGACAAGATTATACGGTGTTTGTAACCGCACAAACAACTAGCAGTTCTATTAAACTTGATTGGCTAAGTGATGCCAATGCATTATATTATAAAGTATATAGAAAAAGTAAAACAGATTCGCTGTGGACCTATATAGACAGCTTGAGCGGCAGTACAAATACTTACTCAGATGCCAGCGTAAAAGATGGCGAAGCTTGGGAATACTGGATTAAAAAAACAACTGTGATATTGGAAGGAAATGGATACATATATGCGGGGATTAATTTAACAGTGGTAGAAAACCGAGGATGGGCTTTAATATTGGTTGACAAAGCACAAGCATCCTCACTCAGTGCAGAAATAAAAAGATATGAAGCCGATTTGATTGGTGATGGATACAGCGTATATACACAAACATTTTCTATATCAGCTATTGATTCTAATATTAAAAAATATATCAAACAATTTAATACCAGTAAAAATGGACAACTATCATCTGTAATTATTTTGGGGCATCTGGCAGTTCCATACTCTGGAAATTTTGCACCTGATGGCCATACAGAACGTGTGGGGGCCCAACCTGCAGATGTATATTATGCTGACCTTGATGGAACATGGACTGACAATACAATCACATCGAACAATAAAGGCACTATACACAATCCAAATACAATTGGCGATGGTCGTTGGGATCAAAGCTTTTTACCATCTAACTCTGATATATATGTGGGAAGAATTGATATGAATAATCTTCCAGGATTTAATATTTCAGAAACACAATTGCTAAAAAGATATATGGATAAAAACCATAACTATAGAATAAAAAATACACCTATTGAATATAGAGGATTATTATATACAAAAATGGATAACGGTCGCCCTTTTACATCGGCAGGTGGTTGGGCTGGCATGAATCCGCTGTTTGGATATAACGCTTTACATAGTACCAATTGGAATATGAATACTGAGTTTCTAGATTCTATTAAAACACAACATTATCAGTTTGCTTATATAGCGGGAGGTGGTAGTGATACCAGTATTAACAATGATGCATTTACAAGTACGGCATGTATGAACAATGATATTAATGCTACATTTTTGCAAATGATGGGAAGTTATTTTGTGGAGTGGAATAATGGCGGTTTGCATGTTCCCAATCAGTTAATGAGAAGCCCACTAGCAGCCACGGGCCAATGCCTTGCAACTATGTGGACAGGGTATTTACCCTATTGGAATTTTCATCATATGGCAATGGGTGAGCCCTTAGGTTTTAGTGTTAAGAATAGCCAGAATAATTTGAATACCTATTTCTATAGTACTACTCCATCAGGTATTACACGTGGAGTTCACATGGCTTTAATGGGTGATCCCACACTTCGTTTGCATATAATAGCCCCTGTGAGTAATGTAAAACCTGTGGCAAATTCAAACACCGTTGATATTAATTGGGCAGCTTCAAATGAAGCAGGAATTAGTGGCTATTATATATACAGAGCAAATACTTTTTATGGTGCTTTTGTTCGAATCAATACACAAATTATAACAGGTACAAGCTATACAGACAACTCACCTTTATCTGGAAATAATATATATATGATACGTCCAATCAAATTGGAACAAACCCCTTCAGGAACTTATTATAATATGGGAACTGGCATCATGGATTCTGTTATATATAAAGGCGTAGTTACCAATAATTGCAATAATACCAGCACTGGATTACCACCTCTAAATGATTTGGGTGCCAACTATTATAGAGGTGTGCAAGGCGGTTTATATCCCAATGGGTATAATGTATGCCCCACCACACACCAACAAGCAGGAAGAAATATAGCATTGAACATGCAGCCTATCGATACCAATGGAAATTTAGATACTACAAAAAATATTATTTGGTTAAGTGTAGGAATGTCGAATACCGGAATTGAAACCAAAGCATTTTTACAATCGGCTAAAACCTTTCCGGGAATAAATCCCAAATTAAAAATGATTAATGGATCTGTGGGTGGTCACCCATCTCAACAAACACGAAATGCAAATGATATATATTGGCCCATGGTCGATTCTGCTTTGCGTGTAAATGGCAGCAGCCCTAATCAAGTGCAAGTAATATGGCTTAAAACTGCTTATGCCGGCCCAACAGATAGCATTTTTCACCACTATGCGGATACTTTTAAACAACAAATAAAAGATATGGTTATTATACTCAAACAACGATATCCAAATTTGAAAATGTGCTATTTAAGCAGTAGAATATATGCTGGATATGCAACCAACGGATTAAATCCCGAACCCTATGCTTGGCAAAGTGGGTTAAGTGTAAAATGGTTGATAGAAGATCAAATAAATGCTGATATCAGTTTGAATTTTCAAGGTCAAAATATACAAGCACCTTGGTTGGCATGGGGACCTTATTTATGGGCTGATGGAACCACACCCCGCAAAGACGGACTTACTTGGATCTGTCCCAATGATTATAATAGTGATGGCACACATCCATCGGCAACTGGTTCAGCAAAAGTATCACAATTATTACTTAATTTCTTTTCAACAGATAGTACCGCTACGCCTTGGTTCTATGGAACTACAAAAAGTGTAAACAATACTTCACTCGGTTACTTACCGGCATCAGAAAACCTAACATTATATCCCAATCCTACTAATGGAAAGATATATATAAATAACCACGAAATATTATCCTCGCTCATTCGGGTTTATGATATCACTGGTAAAGAAATTCTAGCACAAAAAGTAAATATAGATCAACATATAATTGAAATCGATTTATCGCCTTTTGCTCCAGGAATATATATGATGAAAATAGATAACACAGTAGTGAAAGTGGTAAAGGAGGAATAACGATTTACGATGTACAATGTACTTCCGCTGAGGCGGATTGCTGAAGCCTGATCATACCTCATCCGTCCTGCGGACACCTCCCCCGTATGCTGGGAGGTTACTGATGCCGAATGGCCCCCGACTACCGAATTCTATAACATCTTTCTTTCTATAATAAGAAACGTACTGCCCTCTGCAAGTATATGTACTTTTAAATTTTCTATAATAATGGGCGTTTTATCATCTACTGTTTTAATATTTGTTTTGCCTATTGTATTTCCATCTATTATAATAACCATTCCTGAGCCTGTACATATTGCTTCATTTCCATTTGAAATAGTTAGGGCGGTGTCTTCTCCCAATCCTATTCCTAACAGCGTAGAATTTAATGCGACCGCATGAGCCAACCTCGCAATACGTCCTCGTTTGATGAAATGCGTATCAACTATAATATCATCGATAAAACTAAATCCATCTCCCATTCTTATATCATCTTTCATCAGTGCTTCTCTTATAATACCGCCTGCTATAATAGTTTGCGGAATGGCCATAGCACCTGCACTGGTGCCTGCCACAATAAAATGTTCATCAGCTATATATTTTCTCTTTATGGCATTCAAAACTTTCGAATCATTCAAGGTACTTGTTAGTCGTGTTTGATCGCCGCCTGTAAAAAAAACCGCATGGCAATATTCAATTCGTTTTATATATAATATATCGTTTGCTTCTTTTTCGTTTTCTATTCTAATAAAATCTACTTTTGTAAAGCCTACATTTTTATATGCTGCTCGGTAGGTTTCTTCCATTTCTTGCGGAATAGCAGAGGCCGTAGCAATAATTTCTATAATATGATGCGACCTCGGAATTTTAGAAATTAACTCTGAAAGTATTTCAAAATGTGGATGCGGAGAACTGTCTTCTCTTTTAATAACCTCTAAACTTTCGCCTGAAGTCCCTTTATCTTCATGCCCACCAATAATGATTAATTTTCCCTTTGGTATCATATATTACTTTGTTGATTGTATTAATTCTGCCAAACGTTCTACACCCATAAGCATATTCTTTTCTTCGGGTCCAAATGAGAAACGAATATAGTTATTGAAGTTTGAAGTGCTTATATGTTTCTGCCCTGGATGTATATCGAACAAGTGCCCGGGGATTACCATTACCTTGCGTCTGAGAGCTTCAGCAAAAAAGTATTCTGAGTTATTTAAAGGTGCTGGCAGCTTACTAATATCGCCCCAAATATAAAATGTTCCTCGAGATTTATCCGAACAAATAATTCCATTTTCACGTAAATGTTTGAGCATGATACTTCTTTTTTTGCTAAACACTTTTCTTAAAGCGTTTGTTTCCTTATCTGCATATTCTGGTTCCAATATTTTTAAAGCGGCACGTTGCATAGGTTGACTTGGGCCACCATCGATGGCACTTGCTACCCTGTTCAAATTATCAATTAAATTCTTTGGAGCCACAGCCCATGCTATCCGCCAGCCCGGGTAACGAAACGATTTTGTGAGTCCATCTATTATAATAATATTTTCTTCATTTACCTCTTCTATATATTCAGCAGCAGATACTGGACCATCAGCAGGTTTATCATTATCATATATATAATGCGAATACATTTCATCTATAATAAGAGCACAATTATTTTCGCTGGCACTCGTTAAATATTTTTGCAAATCATCACCTCCTATTACACTTCCTGTTGGGTTACAGGGATTGCTAAATAGAAATGCATCTAATTTATTTTGTATAATTATATCAGGAATTTCATCAGCAGAAATTCCAAAATTATTTTCAGCTAATGTTGGAATATGTAGAGCATCCATTTTCCCTTTATGATTATTGAGAATATCAGCATAGGCAGGGTATTCAGGAATTTTATATCCTAGGCGGATATTGCCTAACATATTACAAACATGGGTAAGCATTAAACGGCCGCCCATTGCTATACTTACATTCTCAAATGTATATAATGATGGCTTATTTTTCCGGTATAATCTATTATAATGATTGGCAATTGCTTTTCTCAATTCTAGTGTTCCGTTCAAAGGTCCATAGGAATTGTCTGAAATTTCTATATTTATATCTTTTATTCTGGGTGGTGCTCCCTCAATTTCTCCGAACTCAGGTTGGCCCTGACCAAGGTTTGCCCAATCGGGGTTTCCATTATAGAATCCGAGTTTAATGGCTTCGTCCATCACCCATATTACACCCATGTCGGGGATTTTTTTGAAGGTGTTTTTTAGTGTCATATATGTTGTTTGAAGCTTAGCCCCTCTTTTCGCCGCGGCTAATTCCTGTGGGGGAGACTGACTCCTACAATATTTTAGTGATTGGTCGTTCTATTATTATTCAGGAGGTACAAAATGTTTCCGATTCATGAGATTCTTCGAATTGATACATCCCGATAGCAATCGGGAGTGACTGACGTTAAGAATATTTTCGGGTACAGTTTGCCATCACAGTTCCATAATGTCGGTAATTATTATTGGTATCAATTTGTGGGTTGGTTCCTTCTTGAAACAATACAATAATATCAGAACCGCCGAACAAAAAATAACCAAACTCATCGCCTTTCAATAAATTACTACCTGGAATAGCTATCATATTAACAGAAGAAACCTGTGCCATACCAATTGGAATTACTGCAACAATACCCACATTTCCATAAGGCGATTGGGCAGTATCTATCGTAATAACGCCGCGTGCTTGGGCAAATTCATAACCACTTTCACTATTATCGGGAGCATCGAATCGATTGTCTTTTATATTCACATCTAAACTTACTAAACCTTGAATAGGAAAACATTCTTTCACAATGCCAGCAACTGGTGTATGAAATCTATGATAAGAATAAGTGCCTAAAAAATAATGTACAAATGTACCATTTGCGAATGAATTTTTATATAGACTTCCTTCTAATAATTTTCCAATATTTGCAAATTTGTGTGTTAGTTTTATAGTTACTTCAGGGATACTCGAATCTGCTTCAATATGATATTGTTCTCTATAAGTACAATCGGCAGGGCAAGTAACAAACGTATTATCCATCGGACTGGCAATGGGTCGCAGACCAGGATTGAGTTCGCGTGCAAAAAACTGATTAAAAGTAAGCCATCCACTGGGATTGTTTGATTTTCCATTAACCAAAGAATCTTCGACCCTATATTTTGGAGAATATTTAATAAATGAATCCATGATTTCCTTATTAAATGAATCGGTTGTATTTAAAAAACTACCCCAAGATTTTGCATAGTCAACTAACCATTGATTGAACCATGGAATACGATCAACTATCATAGTATTATTAGGCCCGATTTCTTGCTGAATAAGCCAATAAAAATGATTGAGTCTGTCCATCACCTCCTGGTGTTCGTGTGTTAGCGGGCTATTCCATGCGGCATCATTGCTTTGTTGTGGAATCCATTTAGAGAACTCAACCAAATAGCAACGATATGCTTCCATATCAGTAGGCCATGTTAAAGCCTTATATAATATTGGGTGAAGTTCCTGTTCGGCTGTCTGCTTAGCCTTGTGCAATGAGGCAACGAATAATTCAGTAAAACCACTATCATGTATTGATCTTTCGAACAATAAATCAATTACGTATTTCGATGAGAAAATCATGCTCTTTTTCATGGTGTGTTTTTGTACTGCGAAGGTGGTTTTCTTTAAAGTTAAAAGGGTTACATAACCTTAGAAATATGTTATATATATCACATATTTAAAGCGGGTAAGATTGGCAAAGTGCTCCTATTTTTTGCTCATCCACAGGAGATAAAGAATATTGAAATCAGCCTAGAAATAAAATACTAATTTGTTCTTGCCCGAAAACTCCTTTTTCTTTCATTACGCTCAAAAAAAAGGTCATTTATAATAATAAACTCTCATGTTTCTTAATTTCGCAAGCCTCGAAAGGGAAGACTATTTTAGTTGAAGAATAGGTATAATAAACTATTCTGTTGTATTTTTGTCCTAAATAAAAAATCTAAATTAATGACAAATGTATTCATAATATTCAGTTTAATATTAAGTTTATCATCATGTGTGGTGCAGGCTCCCAAGTACACCATGATAGAACAAGTATTATCCATAAAGGAGGGAATGACCAAAGAAGAAGTGACACAAATTCTCGGAATTCCACCTTATGATCTTAAGTTATCCGACGATTCTACTTTAGTGTTGATATATAAGTATAGGGTAACCGATAGAAAGGTATTGCCATATAATACACAACCCGTAAATGGTAAAAATATCAGAGGCAAATATGTTGATTTGTTTGTAACATACTCCAAAGAAGGGAAGGTAATTTCCTTTCGTTCCTGTAGTAATTGCGAAGATACTAAATTTACAAAAATAGATTTGGGTAAGATAGGGACTGCGATTATGACCACTGTCCCAGCTATATTGATTTATTTCGGGTTGAAATAATAGGTGATATGAATTGTACACACGATTAACCCACCTAGGCTGAGTGGACTAGGAACCTTTCCTCCTTTTATTCAATTCATAACTTATAATAACAAAAATATAAAACGTAATATCTCCTACAATTTTTCCTACTAAAATTCCGAGCATAAAATTATCTAATAATATAGGAAAGAGATATAGGAAAAATGGACGTAATAATAATCCATCAATTAGCCCAGCTGGGCCAAATTCTATTATAATATTTGTAATAATTTGAACAAAGTGGCGAAAAGAAAAGTTGCTGTTATCGACCTTTCTTTCTTTGTTTTTACTTAATATATTTTGGATTAAAATCGTCGCATAAAACCCTATACTTTCGCCAACTGCACCTGCATAAGCTATAATAATCAAATTCTCGGTAAATAAATGGGCGATCCCGGCAGCTATCATCACTACCACAGTACCTACAATTTCTGCGGGCAAGTATCGTTTAAGCCATTCTTTACCTTTTTGTTTGAGCATTTATCGGATCAATATAAAGCACTAAACTAATATAAAGAAATTTTTAGAAATTATAGTTTCGTGCACTTTGCTATTTCCGAACCATACAAACGATATTTTTCATCTTTATCAATTTGTGGATTCGTTCCTTCTTGAAATAAGACTATAATATCGGAACCACCAAATAAGAAGTAGCCAAATTCATCTCCCTTGAGCAATTCACTTCCTACTGTGGCAATCATATTCACAGAAGAAACTTGACACATGCCAATAGGAATTATAGCTACAATACCTATATTGCCAAAAGGCGAGTGTGTGGTATCAATAGTAATTACACCGCGTGCTTGTGCAAACTCATATCCATCCTCGGCACTGTCGGGAGAGTCGAATTGATTATTTTTTATTTTCACATCTAAATACACCAATCCATGAATGGGATAACATTCTTTAACAATACCCGCCACAGGTGTATGAAATCTATGATACGAAAATGTACTCAGATAATAGTGAACAAATGTGCCCCCAGCAAAAGCATTATTATATATACTCCCCTGAAGCAAGTGTTCGATACTCGAAAATTTATGGGTATTTTTTACAATAATTTCAGGGATTGTTGAATCAGCTCCAATATGATATATGCCTTTGAAATTACAATCGGCAGGCGAAGTAACTATGGTATTATCAAAAGGGCATGCAATGGGCCGCATTCCAGGGTTTAACTCTCGTGCAAAAAACTGGTTAAAGGTAAGCCAACCACTTGGATTATTGGGTTTGTTACCAATCATTGAATCCTCCACTTTATATAATGGAGAATTGTTACAAAATGTATTTAATGTTTCTTGATTAAAAGAATCTGTGGTATCTAAAAAATTACCCCAACTTTGGGCATATTCAATAAGCCATTTGCTGAACCACGCAATGTTTTCGACTAATGTTGTATTATCCACTCCAACTTCTTGGTCGACGAGCCAGTAAAAATGATTGGTGCGGTCATCCACTTCTTGATGTCCATTTGTACCTGGAATTTTCCAGATAGCATCCTTACTTTCTCTGGGTATCCATTTTGAAAACTCGACTAAGTATATATTGTATTCTTCTAGACTTAGTGGCCAAGATAATGCTTTAAATAAATCAGGATTTAGCTGTTCAGTTGCTATTTTCTTTGCTTTAAACAATGATGCGAGCAATAGCTTATTAAAATTTTCATCGTGTTTTGTTTTCTCGATGAATTTATCAATTATGAATTGCGATGAAAAAAGCATTGTACCTTTTCCTTTTCTTTTTCCTTAATATTTTCTTTATCCCTATTTTTCCTTCTTAAAAAACCACGCAACAGAAAATTGTGGCTAGCAGCATCCATGTTTTGTTTGAAACCTCCTGCTCCTTGTTTTATATTACCAATTGTTTGGTCAATACTTTGTGCAAACGCGGTATCCATAAATAGTTTGCCGATGGTACCTTTACCAGCACGTATATTGAACATGATGGCAGACAGGTCGTCGGTAATATCAACTGCATTGCTACTTGATAATTCTAAGTTCTGCATAATTTCATCTATGCTTACCGGAGTAGCAGTTGCAATTATATCATCATTTTGAATTGCTTTTTGACCTGCTGAGCCTGGCATTATTACCACGATTTTGCTACCCATAAGTCCATCGGAACCGATGATGGCTCTGCAATCCTTCTTAATAAATTTGGTAACGTCTTCTTCCAGCACAAAATCAACTTTTACGGCCGTATCGTCTATAATTTCAATGTTCTCGACCACCCCTACATTGATGCCTGAAAACCGCACATTATTGCCCACTTGCAGCCCGTTTATATCTCTAAAAACACCACTAATCTGGATAGTATTGCTGAACATTTGTTGTTTGTTACCTATAAAATATATACAGGCTATAAATAATCCGATACCGATGGTAACAAATACGCCTAAGGTAATGGTATTGCTTTTCTTATTTTTCATGATCTTACTTATTTTGCTATTATTATTTTAAAAATGATTGTATCCATGGGTCTTCCGAATTCTGAATCTCATCAAAGGTACCTTCGGCTGCACATACTCCATCGCGTAATACTATGATACGATCGGCAGTAGTTTTTGTGCAGTCGATGTCGTGGGTAATGATAATGGAAGATGTATTATACTTTTTTTGAATATCTTTAATTAGTTTGCTAATCTCTTTTGACGTGATAGGATCAAGACCGGTAGAGGGTTCATCATATAATATAATATCTGGTTTTAATATAAGTGTGCGTGCCAATCCTACTCGTTTACGCATACCACCTGATAGTTCAGAAGGCATTTTATCTATGGCTTCCGAAAGCCCTACATTTTCCAAAACTTCTTTCACCAATGTATCTAGTTCGTCTTGCGTTAATTTACTATCCCCTCTTAATGGGAACTCCAAATTCTCTCTCACTGTCATAGAGTCATATAATGCCCCGCTTTGAAAAAGAAATCCTATCTTTTTTCGTAGCTCGTTTAAGCTTTTGTTTTCTAGTTCATCAATATTATTTCCCAAAACTAATAGCGTGCCTTCATCAGGTTCGATCAATCCGACTATACATTTTATAAGTACCGATTTACCGCTACCCGACTTACCCAGTACCACCAAGTTTTCTCCTTTTGCAAGTTTTAAACTTATATCTTTTAATACACAGTTTTTTCCAAATGATTTTTGCAGGTGCTGTATTTCGAGCACTATATTATTATCATTATCTGATGACAGTGTTGTATTTTTAGTTTGTGCTTCCATTATAGTACTATTCATATAAACTTGTTAACTGCACTGCTATCATATCAATAATAAATATAAGCAATGAACCTAGCACAACTGCCGAGCTTGCTGATAAGCCAACACCTTCGGTTCCTTTGTTTGCATTATATCCTTTATAGCATCCAATAAGTCCGATAGCATATCCGAAGAAAAATGTTTTGATAAAAGCTGGAAATACATCCTTAAAACTAATTGCCTCTATCACCATTGAAAAGAACAAATGAAAACTAACATCTGCTTTAATATTGACACCGGCATAAGAACCAAATAATGAAATTGCTACAGAAAAAATAACTAATAAAGGAATCATTAGTGTGGTTGCTAACACCCGAGTAACTACTATATATTTAAATGGATTAATACCCGACACTTCCATGGCGTCTATTTGTTCGGTTACTTTCATTGATGCAAGCTCAGCTCCAATTCCCGATCCTACTTTACCTGCACATATTAAGGCCGTTATTACAGGGCCAATTTCTCTGATAATGGAAACGCCTACCATTCCTGGCAGCCACGATTCTGCTCCAAACGAGGCAAGTGTTGGCCTCGATTGAATAGTAAGAACTAGGCCCATGATGAAACCAGTAATGCCCACCAGTGGCAATGATTTACAACCCACAATATAACTTTGCTTAACAAGTTCTTTAAACTCGTAAGGTGGGAAAAATACTTCCTTAAAAAAACGACCAGCAAATTTTGACAATAAGGACATCTCCAAAAAGAAACCTTTGATTGCTGCCTTTAAATGATTCTTTCGCTCTTCGTTTGCTGAAGGTTTATCATTTTCTTTTTTATCAGAATTTAGCGATATGTTTGTTTTAACCTCCATTGTTTATATATGTGTTTTTATAATTTCTCCTACCTCAGTTTTTTGCTTAACAGCATTTTCGGTAGCAGGAATGCTTCCATAATAATGATCTGAATATACTTTAGTGAATTCGGCCCCAAATAATACAATAACTGAGGAATAGGAAGTCCATAATAGTATAAGTATAATAGAACCCGCTGCACCATAACCCGAGGCTGGATCGGCTTTACCAAAGTATAATCCCAAAGCTGTTTTGCCTACAACAAATAATAGTGCAGTAACAAATGCTCCAATCCATACCGAATGCCATTTGATTTTTGCGTCGGGCAGTATTTTAAACATCATAGAAAATAGTAACATAATAATTCCAATTGAAATAATAAAATTAAGTAGTTCGAAAAGCACCAATAAAGATTCTGACCAGTGCTTCAATACCCATGTACTTAATGCCGACAATAAAGAGGATACCACCAAAGATATAAGTAGCAGAAATGCGATGGTAATTATTAGACCAAAGGAAAAAAGGCGGGTTTTAAGAAAAGCCAAAATGCCAGATTTCTTAGTTGTAGCTTTTACTTCCCAAATATTATTTAATACTTTTTGAAACTCAACAAATACCGCAGTAGCTCCTATTATAATAGTTAAAATAGCTAGAATAGTTGCCCATAGAGAATCCTTTTTACGGGAAGCCATAAGTACCATTTGCTGAACCTGGTCGGCCGTATCAGTTCCCATGGCCTCGGATACTTGACTTCGCAAGCGGCCATTTACTGCTTCCGTTCCAAAAAAATAACCAGCTAATGATATCACTAATACCAGCAACCCAGGCAAAGAAAATATAGCATTGAAGGCTATAACTGCACTCTCGCTAAAAGGATCGCGGGCATACCACTTTTTAGCCGTTTCCTTAAATAATTTACCTATAATTTTAACGTGTTTCATGGTCCTTCCAAATGTTTTTAATTTATAAATTAATAAATATAGAAAAAGGATTTTCTACTTTCTACCTTTTCTAAATTTTAAATATTTGTCTCTAGGCGATTCTGAATTTATTTCACTAAGATCTTCATTTGCTTTCTTGAGTGATTGAGGAATTTCGCCGTTATATTTTATTGTAAAAGTTGAAAATCCATTGAAGGGTATTATATCGGTATTTGAAACTATTTTTACCTGTTTCACTGTTTGGTTATCTATGAAGTATTGTATAAATAATTTTTCTCTTTCTTTGATCAATTTGTCAAATTTCCCATTTACCAATGCCTCGCCCACTAGCTTGGTACACTTTCCCTGCATTGTATGCATCATTGGATCCTTCACAATGCTATTCACATACTTTATGAACGATGAATCTTGTAATGACATTTTCTCTATATATATTGAGTCCTTCTCGCTTATGAAACCTCCCTTTTTATTCCTACTGCTTATATAATACTTTTTCTTTGCTTCAAAAAACAATATATATTCTTTTTCCTTTTCAGTATAATTATTAGGATGAACTACAATACTCGCACTGGGGTTTTCCTTTAAAAAATTAGCAATTTTATTAATAAACTTCCTTTGCGAGCGGAGTAACTCGTTTTGCCGCATAGCCCACGTAATTGAAAGGTATTTTTGAATTTCATTTTCCGTACTTTTAACTTGGTAACGATAGGGCGTAGTGGGTGGTTTGAATAAAATATTTTTAATCAAATCAGTAATTATATCATGAAAGTTGAAATGAGGGTCTTTTAAATTACCTGTGATGGGAATTTCATAATCAATTACATTGTCACCTTCACGCACAATGGACATAATGAGTGGCATCGGAATCCAGGGTGTCTGTTTCTTTTTTATCTTAGTGGATACCCTTGGATCAATTATTAAAAAATGATTGGTACTATTAATAACATCATCTCTCACATACCAACTCCCCGAAATTTCTAGCTGACCTCTATCTAATGGGAATCCAGTATAAGTTATGATATATGGATTAAAAGCTGCTACTGGTACTTTTTGTAATTTGTAAGTGAAGTCGAAATCTTTGTTATTTTTGGGATTCATACTAATATGTACAGCAACTGAACCATAAGGTTTAAGTCCGCTTTCTAAATACAATCTAACCCAATTTTTAGCCTTCTCTATCGAATCTGCCTTTATAGTAAAGGGATTCAGGCTTGCATAAAATTTTTCATTGATTGAATAGTCATAATACTGAAAATTTCCATTTTTTACATATAGGTTCCTAACTTTATAATCGCTTCGTATTGCATTTTGAAAAATTAATTTTATGTAGTTTGCAATTGCTATAATAAGGTTGAATTTTTCGGGATTGGCATCTACTGTTTTCACGATAGCACCATCATGACCGAACATATGCTGTATATTGTCTAAATAATCATATAACTCATATTTAGCATAAGGAAGGTCGAGCAAGATTGAATCGAAGAAATATCTTTTATGTCCTGGGTCAAGTTCATTAATACCCAATTTAAGTTTCTTAAAGGATGCATAATCATCTTGCCGGGTTTTTCCAAAATGAAATTCATTAATTGCGAAATCTCCGCGAACACTTATTCTATCAGAAAATTTAAAATTTCCTATTGCGTTTAGGTCAGCGTCAATATTGGCAGAAAAGCTTCCATAACTTATCAAATCCTTTAAATATTGTTCTACAATGCTTAAGTCCAATTTATGAGCTAAGAATGCTAAACGATAATCTAGATTTGAAACATTAATCATAAAATTACTGCTAATATCTCCACCACCAACACTGGGCACAAAAGATAATTTACCCGTAATGGAATCTGAATCCCAATATTTACCATCGCTGGTAAAATTAAAATTTTTGATACCATAATTTACTGGAATAAGTGGTTCTATATAATAGAATGTACCATTTTTTATTTCCACATTGAGTATATTCAAATGAACAGGTGCTTTGGTAGTATCGAATATACTATCTTTGGATGCAAATCTTGCGATGAGGTCTGTAAAATTAAAACTTTTCTTTTCTTTGATAATTTTGCCTATCGGTTCGGTAAGCGTGACTGAGCTAATTTCATAGGTTTCTGAGAGCAACTTAAGCATTGATAAATTTACATCCAATCCCTTTGCCGAAAAAAACACGCTGTCACTATTCTGTTCGTATATTTTGAGATCATTAAAATAAACAGAACCCGTAAAAGGATTTACATAAGCCCAATCCATCTTAATTTCCCGTCCAGAATACTTTACATCATATTTTTCAATTAAATATTTGGTAATAGGTGAAATAAAAAGAATCACGATCGTAATCAATGTTACTAAAGTAAATGAAATTCGAAGCAATATTCTTTTCCACCTTTTTTTAGGCATTTTTTCTTTTAATTTCAATATGATATTTTTAGGTTCCAGAATAAATATATAATGTTTAAATACCAAATGCTATACTTCTAAATATTAGTGATTAGAAGTATAGCTATTAGCACTATTGATTTATTTTAAATATCTTCTCAATGTCCATGCGATTGTTTCATGTTCTTCCAATAATCCGGTAAGGAAATCGGCACTACCAGCATCATGGTATTTTTCGCCGCAGAGATTCACCGATTTGCGTATTTCAACTATCACCATTTCATGGTCATTCAACAATTCTTCAATCATCTCTTTTGAAGTAGGATATTTGCTTGGGTGTTCCTTAATATTGGCTAATTTTCCAAATTCTTGCATAGTTCCGATGGCTTTGCTGCCTAACTTGCTAATACGTTCAGCAACTTCATCGATAGACTCTTCCAGGCGTTTATACTGGTTCTCGAATAATTTGTGAAGTTCCATGAAGCTGTCACCAGACACGTTCCAATGAAATTTTCTTGTTTTGGTGTAAAGTGTTACCTCATCGGCAAGTACTACAGATAATAACTTAGTTACTTCATGTAATTTTTTTTCTGAAATTCCTATTTTCGGTTTCATAATATTATATATTAAATTTTTTATTTTTTCAATTTTATTTTATATTTAACAATTGCTGGCATGGTATCTCCCAATAATAAACCCCAAGGCTTTAATCCCTCTATTCGGTCGAAAATAAGTTTGGCAATAGCGGTGAGTGGAAGGGAAAGAAACATACCCGGTATACCCCATATAGCCTCGCCACATATAATAACAACAATGGCTATAAAAGCATTTATTTTTATCTTTGAACCCACGACTTTTGGAACAATAAAATTATTATCTATAATTTGGATGCCAGAATAAAGCATCCAAATATAAAGTATATATATGGCGTCATCTTTGGTTACCATCGCTATAACCATATAAATACCCATTGCTATAATTCCTCCCAGATAGGGAATGATATTGAGTATAGCACCCAATATGCCTAGCACCACCGCGTATTCGATTCCCATAATAAGCAGCCCCACCGAGTTTAGTGTAGCTATAATAAGAGCTTCCAGTAATAGGCCGACCAAATATCTTTGAATAACGGATTTAGTAGAAGTCAGTATTTCATTCACTTCATTCTCGTTGGTCTTACCAAAAAGTTTGCGGATAAATTCAAGCAGTAAAGGCTGGTAAAATAATATCATAAAAATATATACAGGAATCAAGAAAATAACAACCACGGCACTCCCCATTATGGAGAGCGTAGCACCAATAGATGACCTACCGCCAGCAATAATTTCTGCTTTCGTATCCACAATAAAAATGTTTATTTTATCGATACTGATATTGAAACTTTCGGAAGCCCACAACACACCTTTGTTCAAGAATTCATAAAATTTGCTTAGAAGCCTCGGAAAAGCATCAGAAAATTGAGTTAACTGCGACGATAAAAGTACTACCAATAAAATTAAGGTGAGACATACAGTGGATAATGAAACTATAATGGCTAGTATGCGGTTCATTCTTTTCTTAACTAAAAACGAAACCATCGAGCTTAGCAATATGGCAATGATGCCTGAAATTACAATAGGCACAATAATATGCTGGCCAATATATAGCACAGCTACAAACGCAAACAGTCCTATAAAAATTAGAGCTGTTCTAGCATAAAAGGGAATTTTATAAGTATTCATACTTTTTATATAACTATCAAAATAAATTTATGATTCTATTTTCTTCTTTAATACGTATACTTAACATAATAGCGTTAAGAAATGAAAAAATAATTGCTGTAGTATACAAATTAAATATGAGCGGGACGACCAAAATTTCGCATACCACAATAAAGTAATTTGGATGTTTAAAATATTTATAGAGTCCTGCTCTCACCAGTGGGACACTGTGTATGCGAAATATCTTGGTATTCCAATATTTCCCTAAAGAATTTATTACCTGTACTTTTACTAATATCAATACCAAAAACAAAATCAACAAAGAATAATTTACTTTTTCGGTACCATTAAATCTATATTCAATTATTAATGAAACAATAAAAAGCAGGTGGAGCAGCACCATAAACGGATAATGCTTTTGTCCATACTCTACTGCACCATTTTTGCGGAGCCAAATTTCATTTCTTTTGGCAATAATTAATTCGCACAATCGAAGTGCAATAAAAAATGATATGAAAACAGTGAAATACATAGCCTAACTTTTATACATTTCTAACAATACCATTTCACTTGAAAAACCTGGCCCCATTGCCACCATTAATCCATAACCATTGGTAAACCCCTCTCGTAAAAAACTTTCCAAAACATATAGCACAGTAGCACTAGACATGTTGCCATAGTTATTCATAGTTTCACGTGTAGTTTTTAAAAAATCACCTGCTACTGGCAATGCGTTGCTATACGCTTCTAATACTTTTTTGCCACCTGGATGAAAGACAAAATTTTTAATATCTCCTAGTTCCAAATTTTGTTTTGCCAAAAAATAGATAATATCTTCTTTTATATTATTGTTGATTATTGTAGGAATATCCTGAGAGAATAGCACTTTAAAGCCAGTGTCTAAGAACTCCCAGCCCATCACATCCAGCGAATCATTATATAATTTACTACATGATGCTATTATTGAAATCTGGTCATTGGTTTTATAGTTATCGCCTTCTATGATGCAGGCTGCTATTCCATCGGAAAATAAACTAGAGGCAACAAAATTGCTTTTGCTATAATCATTCCTCAAAAATGTTAAGGAACATAACTCAACAGTAACCAATAAAACTATTGCGTTTGGATTTGCCTTAGCTGCTGCATTGGCCTTTGCCATGCCCGATACGCCCCCAGCACAACCCAAGCCAAATATTGCCATACGATTGATGTGCGGGTGTAATTTTAATTTGTTAATTATTAATGCGTCTAAACTTGGCGTAGCTAGACCTGTAGATGAAACAAAAATGATGTCTGTAATATCACTCTTACTAATATTAGATATCGCTAAACATTCTTCTATTGCTTGTATAGAATACTCCAGTGAGCAGCGTATATATTCTTTGTTGTTTTCTTCAAAACTATTTTGCGTAGCATAAGTATGCAGTGGCTTACAAAAATTTCTAAATTTAATTTCTGTGTGATCGAAAACATGTATTAATCTTTCTGTTTGTGGAAAATCTTGCAAAAACAATTCTTTTGCATATTCCTTCACTTTTTGTTGTTCAACTTTATAAGGAAGATCGATTTTTGATACTGCAGCTATAGAAGGCATATATATATATATTATTCTACAACTATTTTCCCTTGCATCTTGTCATGATGCTTACAGTAATAAGTGTAGGTTCCTGAATTGTTAAAAGTAAATAAGAAAGTATCATTCTTATGCATATTTCCGCTATCGAATAATCCCTTTGTGTTTGATGTTACTGTATGCGGCATCAAAGCCTGTTTGTCTATCCATTTCACTTTAGTGCCCTTGGCAATGGTAACAATAGCTGGCGAAAATGCCATGTCTGCTATTATAATTTCGGTGGACGGTCTGTTCTCATTTGCTAACACATCACTATTATTGGCAGTAGTAGAAGAGCATGAGCAAATTGCAAAAGAAAAAAAGAAGCCTACTATTAAAAGGCCGATATATTGTTTTGATGGTATAGTTGTTTTCATAATTGAATTAATAAAAGATTAAAAAAACAGAAGAACGGTTCTGCCTAAATATAGGCAGACGTTCTACTGTGATTTATCAAAATAAAAAATTATTCCTTTTCCATATTCTTTTCAGCCATCCTTGAGATTGATTTACCAAGGTCGTCCATTTTTCTGTTAAAATTTTGTTTAAATTCTTTCCACTTTCCTTTTGCCCCTGTATTATATTCTTTTACTTCAGCTTTTAGTTCCGTGTTTTTTTGATCGAATTCCACTATCTGTTTTTCATATTGTATCCGTACCTCTTCCTTTTTTGTTTTTAACTTCGCTCTAAGTACAGCAATCTGGCGGTCGTTTTCCAATAGTTGGGCTTCTGTTTCACTTTTGTAAGCTGCATACTCCTTAATCGAATCCAAACGCGATTCCTCTAATTCTTGTTCAGCTTCTACTAAATTTTCTTTTGCCTGCTCTACTTTTTCTTGCTTCTTTTCAGTAGAAGAAGTACAGCCAACAATTATAGCTGTTGTGGCAAATCCAACGAAAGCCAATTTCATCCCTATAGCCATATGGATTTTGCGTGTGTTTACTTTTTTCATGTTTATTTTTTATATTATATATTTATTATTCCTGATTTTCATGTTCTGGTTTCCGGTGTACCAATTTACTGATACCTGAAATTATTTTTGGCATATTGTTACTTATAAGTGAAGAGGCAATATTTCCCACCAATAGTGAACTTAGAAAACCTTTGATACTTCTATTTTTTCCCAATACTTTATCTATGATAAAATGGGTACCCATATTGATTCCCACCTTGGTCAAATCGCGTTGCACCTCTCTGTCGCTTGCCAGTTCGCGTATAGACCCTTTGAGCATATTGATAGGGCTTAGATGATATACAAATTCCTTAGCGGTATGTTTAAGCTCCGTTTCTTGATCAAATCTCTCAGACTTCAGATGCATAATACGCAATGCTAAATCCGTATGGTTGGTGATTTCTGTATTATCGATTTCTGACATTTGATAACTGTGTGCTAATTATTTAGAAAATATTTTCCTGATGATCATATTACGTATAGGATTTTCGAGCATACTCTTTTTCCCAATCATTAGTATAAGGTATAATAGAAAATAAAATCCTCCAACTATTATAAATCCAGAATAGTTATCGCCCATTCTATAGGAGAGATATAAGCCAACACCAACGCTAAGAAAAATGGTAAACAAAAGTCCTACTATAAACACAATAAGATTGCTAATTAAGCCAGAACCAATCACCGAGGATCTTTCACTTGCTTCTAGTTTAAATAATTCGTAATTTGTATTTACGTATTTTTTTAAACTATTGCTTAGCTCATCAATTTTTTCTTGGTCTATCATTGGTGGTAGTTAGATTTTATTTATTATATTACAAGTAGAATGTATATAAATATTATAATTAATGAATAGCTAGACCAACAGTAGAAGCACCTGTAGAAAGATCCAAAAACAATCCTACTCTTCTGTTTATATGATACTCTGCACCCAAGTGTAAACTAAGGAACAATGGGCTGTTAGATAAATACTTATTTCCTTCATACCCATTTTGCCAAGTAACTTTTCTGATAGCAACGCCCAGTGAACCTGCTAAATAGAAGTCCCAATCGGCACCAGCTTGCAAAAGTTGATCAAAATAGTAAGACCCTTTAATTCCAACAGGAATTACAGTTTCACGATATAGATAATACTGATGAGGTTTATTGGGATTTCCCCAATAATAATTCTGCTGATAGGTATAAAAACTAATGAACGGGGCTAAGGTAAAATTCCTAGCAACGTCAAATTCATAATTAAGATGTAGCACTGGCATTGAATGGTTGGTATATCCATAATATCCTATTCCCAAACCAAGATTCAAGGTCTTTCCGTACTTTTCAGGAGAATATGTTTTTTGAGCGTGACTGTTAAAATTCAGAAAACATCCGAATAATAATATAATTGTTAATTTTTTCATTATATATTAACTATGCTTTTACTGTATTATCAACTTTGGTTTTGCCATTATGATCCATACTATGCACTTTATCCTCAATTGTATCTTCCATATTTTCCGCTTTTTTGCGTAAGCTATTGGCTTCATCCTTCATTTTTTGTTTGAGGTCGTCAGCCAAATTTTTAGCTCCGCTAACAAGTTTGTTACGGGTATTGCTTCCTTTGTCAGGAGCAAATAAAACGCCGAGTGCAGCTCCTACAAGAGCCCCAGCAACTAATGCACCGATTACTTTTACTGTAGTGTTTGAATTTTCCATGATGGTTATGTTTTTTTTAAAATTAAATAAAGATTATATATATTAAATTAATTATGCTCTTACAGCATCTACTTTTTGTTTAACACTATGTGCTAAGTCATGCAATTTATCTTCGGCCATACTTTCAAGATGTGCAGCTTTTTTGCGTAGAGCTTTAGCTTCATCTATCATTTTTTCTTTGAGATCTTCCGCTAAATCTTTCGCACCTGTAGCAATTTTGCCACGTGTCTTACTTCCTTTGTCAGGGGCAAATAGAACTCCGATAGCTGCTCCTACTATAGTGCCTACTACCAATGCTCCGATTACTTTTCCTGTTGTGTTGTTTGAATTTTTCATGATTGTAATTTATTTAATTTGATTGTTTATTTGATTTAAAAATTATTTTAGAATAAAAAGGTGAACCCGATATATCCTGCATTGGTTTTTCTTGAAGTTTTTATCATAACATTATAGCTATCGTTTCCACTAGACGTACCTGCCATATTTACTAGACCATAAAATCCACGATATCCTATATCGAAGCGTATTGTTTTTGCTGGATTAAGAGCGACCTCTAAGCCCGTTCCGAAGGCAAAACCAAAGTCGCCTTTTCTTACTGCAATCATTGCCTTCAAAGAATCGCTATTATCTCCACCAGTAGTTTGAATACTTGATCCTACATTGAATCCAATCTGCGGACCTGCAACTACATTTAAGTTAAACTTCATAGCTTTGCTAGTATTTAACGAGAGCATTAAAGGAAAATTTATATAACTTATATCTATTCTATGACTTGCTGTGCGGTCGCTATAAGCTTGAGAAAGTTTATAATAATCAAGCTCTCCTTGAAAGCCAACATGTCTATTAAAATCTAGTCCCATCATCAATCCAAAACCATGGCTCAATGTTGATGAACCTTGCACGATGTCACCATTATAGGTTCTAAAATCGAAGGCCGCAAATGTGGGCATATAACGAATTCCGTACTCCGATTTTCTGAATGGATTGGCATCTTTTCCACTTTTAATGGACGTGGGGCTATATAAAGTTTGTGTATGCTTAATGGGATCATTGGCTGATGCAGCACCTACAAATACAAATGCAATTGCAATCGCCATTACGTTTTTTAATTTAATGTGTTTCATTTTAGTGTTTATTACTTTAAGTTTATGAATTATATACTGATATACATTTACTAGTTATGCTGCTGCACAGCCTCTGCTTCTTGTTTCGCAAATTTTGCTTCATCATCCATTTTGTCATCCAGGCATGATGAATTTTTCCTGCCGCACATCAATCTACAGCGGGTGTTACTGCCCTTGTCAGGTGCGAATAAAACTCCCAATGCTGCTCCCACAAATGCTCCTACCAATAAGGTAGCAATTACTTTTCCTTTACTATTTGAACTTTCCATTTTATTTCCCATTTTAGTATTGTTTGACTTATTTATTTGAAATTAAGCTGCACTTCTGCCACTGATTACCCTAAGTAAAACTGCAATAATTGCAATCACTAAAAGTATGTGAATGATTCCTGTTGCACTATATGCAAAAAAGCCTATAGCCCATGCTACGATAAGTATTACTGCGATAAAATATAGCAAGTTGCTCATAATATTGTTTTATTAAAATATAGCTGAATTATTATACTGCAAATATGAATGTAGTACTCAAATCAAGTATTATATAATTCTGTAAATAAGTTACATAATTCACTTATTGAGATTCAGTAATCGGGGAGATGACATCTGTTCTCCTCATACTAGAAGAAAAGAATAAAATATCAGCAGCACCGAAATCAGTATCAACTTCGCAGCGGGGAGCCATGATTCTGTGCCGAAATCTTCCTAGGCTGGGTGAGACTGAATTGTAATAACCAAACCTCTTATTAAGGCTTGTAACAACTACTGGCGTTACGATATCTATTCCCTATATAAAAATACTGCCGAAATAATTCCGCAAATTCAAATCTTGTTTTAAAGGCTTCTTTAAAAAACCTTGCCGCAAAACTTGATATAGAACCTATTTCAACTAAAAATATTTTAAAAGGTTTTTTTTCTTTTACTTATAGATAACACTTCTGAAATTTTTAAACAAATAAATAATTCTATCAAATATATATAGCGTTTTCTTTGCTATAACAAAATTTGTTCTTAGAAAGTATTTTCTTCTTTTGTTAATTCAACTTCACAATCTATTCTCACACCGTCGCTCAATAGCAAGCCGCCAGTTTCTAATATGGTATTCCAGTTCAAGCCCCAATCTTTACGGTTTATAAGTCCCGTAACCGAAAAACCTGCTTTCTCAATTCCATCAGGGTCTTTCATTAAGCCCCCATATACAATATTCAACTTTATTTGTTTGGTAATATTTTTAATGGTGAGTTCTCCATACAATTCATACCCATCGTTTGCTGCATTGGGATAACTGTTGCCGATAAAAGAAATTTGTTTATATTTTTCGACATCAAAAAATTCTGAACCTTTTAAATGTTCATCACGATTTTTATCGCCTGTATCAATAGATGCTGGGTTTATCCAAAAATCAATTTCAGAAGTCATGAAATCTGCTTCATGTGTATATATGTTCGCTCCAAATTCCTTAAATACACCTTTTATATTGGCAATCATCAAATGTTTTACTTTGAAACCAATCTCGCTATGCGATAAATCGATTTCCCATTTTGTTTGGGTAATTATTTCTGAAGTTTCCATTATTTTATGTATTTAATTATTTTGAAATTAGTTAGAAAATCAATGCCTGATCCTATGAATCTTATGCCTATACCTAAAGAAAAGAGTATCAATTGCTATTTGTATTTGAATAGTGTATTTACCACTATAGCAATCATAAATATAATATATCCTACTATCATTTTTTCAGGGTAGGTTTAAAGTGCTTGTCTGTTAATAAATACTATTCTCGCAATAAAAGCATTATTCAATTGTAAATATAATAAACAATGCTTTTATAAAACTTGATGCTACAAACCTTCAATAATCTTATGCAATTCTTCTTTCGTTTTGCCAAGTTTAACCTGAATTTTACCTAGCATTTCATCTTTTTTTCCTTCTGCAAATAGTAGGTCATTGTCTGTTAAGGTTGCAAATTTCTGCTTGAGTTTTCCTTTCTGCTCATTCCAGTTTCCTTTAATTTCTGTGGTATTCATTTTATATTAAGTTTAGATTTATAACTGAATTGTTATATTGCAAATTTGAGTGCATATTCAAAATAAACTGTTACACTTTGTTTATAAAATGTTATATATTTCACAGATTTAGGAATAATTTTCCAAAAGTTTAGAACTTTTGGAAAATTGGTAGTCCGTGATACAGAATGCCGTCTTCGATTCCAACAGTCTCTTTATGGTCCCGACCCTTCGGGGCAGGTCATTATGTTAACAAAACAAAGGTGGTCCCGAAAGCCTGGCAAGCTTGCGGGGGGATGAGTTTGTTACAGTATTTTTGTATTACCAAAAGGCCACCCGCAGGGGTTTTAAACGCCAATATATAATATATATAGGAAGTCGTTCCTATGGTCTTGCAAAAAAAAATCGGAGAACTATATATCATATAATCCTCCGATTTTAGCAATCTAATCTAACTTTATCTTATCTTGGAACAAAATGTAATTCTAGTTTATCACTCTCTCTTTTTAACCACATTTCATCTTCTTTTAATCTTAAAATCTCATACACTCCATCGGCATTATTATTGTCGAAGTCGAAAGATATTTTATCTTTGTTGCTCACAAATGCCCAAGTACCTTTTGTAGTATAATCGTAATCGACAGTAATAATTTTGTAATTAGCAGTAAGACTTGCACTACCAGTTTTGGTAAGGTCTAGTTCATATTTGTTGTAAGAACCAGTAACATCACTGTCGCCGTCATAAGCCTGACCTACTTTCCAGTTATTACTAACACGTTCTGTTTTTGAACGTAAACTAAGGAGTGGACCGTCAGAATATTTTTTACAAGAGCTAACAGAGAAGAATATTATTGCTGCCAATAATATGGTAATTTGATTTGTTTTCATTTTTTTTGTTGAGTTTTTCATTATTGTTTTTTCTTTATATATTATACTACAAAGGTGCGTATTTATATACTATAGGGTATTACATATATATAATAAAACTTTATATATATCACTTGTTCCATATTTGAAAAAGCAAGTTCTTATTCTAATAAAATTAGAAATTAATGTGTCGCTGTTATGCTCCAATAGCTAGCGGAGTAAGGTTTTTTAGTTCGATTTGCAATTCTCTGTAAGCCTGTTGAAATGCATGATCAACTTTGAGGAACAAATCGGGTATAAGATGAAGATATTGTCTATTGGCCGCATACTCATCCATAAGTTTGGCAGCATGTGAAATACCGATGGGCATTCCTAAAAAATCAACCGAAGGTCTTAATTTATGTGCATTGCTATGAAACCCATCCCAATTATATGCAGCTAAGCATTGGTTCATTTCTGATATATATTGCGGTGTTTGGGTTAAGACCAATTGAATCAACTCTCGCAGAAATTTCGGATTATTGGGCGAGAGGCTTTTCAGGTAATCTAAATTACATATTTTGACTTCTGCTGTTGTCCTCATTTTATTAACCAATAAGGAAATTTTATTCAATAATTCAGTTGGGTTAAATGGCTTGGAAATATATTTGTCAATTCCTACTTTTATACATTTGTCCATTTCTCCTACACTCAAATCAGCCGTTAATGCTATAATAGGAGTCGTTGATTTGGGCGGTAGCATTTCGGTGCGTATAAACCTAGTGGCTTCAAAGCCGTCCATTTCGGGCATCATCAAATCCATCAAAATGACATCATAATGATTTTGCTCTAGTAGCTCGATGGCAACTCTTCCGTTCTCTGCTATATCCGTTTCAAAACCGAAATCGTGCAAAGTAGTCTCAGTTAAAAGTTGATTGAAAGGAATATCTTCTACGATTAATATTTTTAATTTTCCCAATTTTTGGGTCTCGCTGCTGTACATAGTATAACTTCTAAACATTTCAAAAGTTTGAAAATTTTGGAATGCCGATTTGGAATTTTAAAAGAGTGCTTAAATCACATTTAATGCATGATGCCTTACGTCTTCTTTTTGGGCATCGCGAGCGAGTGTGAAATGGCCTTGAGCTTTAATGGTACTTTGAGCTGCTTTATCGTGTTCACCATCTTCATGGTGCTTAGCTGCTGCTAAGTGATGCTGTGCCGCTGCCTCTAAATGCGAAGCTATTTTTTTGTGGTTTTCAATACCCTTTTGGTTTTCGTTTGAACTAGACATTTGTTTAATTTTAATTAATTGTATAAC
>Ga0163151_10001547_pt1 | contig 38335 bp, 43 predicted proteins | sample OliLakLV19MP5IB2_FD_145596 | JGI IMG/M metagenome (GOLD analysis project Ga0163151, IMG submission 145596) | Freshwater microbial mat bacterial communities from Lake Vanda, McMurdo Dry Valleys, Antarctica - Oligotrophic Lake LV.19.MP5.IB-2 | ecosystem: Environmental > Aquatic > Freshwater >... | reverse complement strand
CGTGACACCGCAATCACCCTTACCGTCGCAAGCGTAGACAGCGCGTATGTGGCGCAAGCAACAACGGTCGTGGCGCCAATTGATCCGTTGGTACGCATATATAGAAATGATCCACTTCTTGGTCCTTTGTTTGAGAACGCCCTTGCGGGCACATTCCTTATGGATAGGGAGGAGGAGACCTATCGTGCGATTCCCTACTTTTTCTCCTCCACACCATCGCTTACGTGGATGGTAAACTCTGCGGCGTCAGGTGGCGAAAAAGATATCACTCTTCGCTCGACAGGAAGTGGGAGCGGTAGTGCGAATCTTACGGCGTCCGCTAAACAGCCTACGACTTTTCAATCGGCTGATTCACGCCTGAATATTACGTTCGGCAAAGAAGGGGGTCTTGGTCTCTTTGGCTTATAGCTATGAAAAAATACTTTTTTGCCTCGTTACTGGTGTCGATACTACTCGCACCGCTTTCCGTATTCGCCGTTCCTGGAAGCACGCCTCCGTGGGTAACCGCGAATGAAGGCAACCCCTCAGCAAGTAGCGTATGTAGTACCCAAGGCGGTACGCCATCGATACTTTGCTCGACCAAATCGACCTATAAGTACACCCCACTCGTAAATGGCGGCTGTCCGGACACCGCAACGATAAAGGTCACCAAGTGCGATGCTGGTCCTGCGCGCCCGGCTACTACGGCAGCTCCAGCTCCAGCTCCAGATACTTCAACTGAAAGGAGTGGCTTTGTTCCGTTAACCAATATTCAGGCGATAAAATATGTCGGCAATCAAAATAGTCTTCCTGATTTCCTCAACAGTATTTATCAGGTGTGTATTGGACTCGCGGCAGTGATTGGCGTACTCCAGCTTATGCGCGCCGGACTCACGTGGATGACGGCAGGGGGCAGTCACGAGAAGATAGGGGAGGCGCGGGGGATTATCCGCGACACTCTACTCGGGCTTCTGTTGGTGCTTGCGCCCACCATCGTATTCTCGATTATCAATCCCTCTATTCTCAAGCTCGAGATAGGGGGCCTATCAGAATTAAGCCTTCCCGCACCGGCTTCAGGTGGTGGTGCCGTCGTAGCTCCCCGAAACGATCTCGGCCAGCTTTCAAACGCAAAAAATAATCTAGGTGGGGCCACCATTGCACCACCATCAATACTCAAAGCTACTGGCGCTATAAACACTTCTTGCAAACAAATTACGAACGGCCAAATAATTGATTCGAATAGCACTCAAGCGAATTGCTGCATGTATCAAGAATCTTCGTACGTGCAATGTTCGGTGCAGAGTCGTACGAACACGGATCAAAAAACTATAAGTTATTGTGGCTGTTCAATTAAGCCAAAAATCGGAATGGATTATAGCGTCTACTATTCAGCGGCTATTGGTCCTGGCGGAGGAGGCTCCAACACAAAAGTTGGGGTGGTGCCTGGAAATAATGCAACATATACGGCACTGATTAAAAATTGTTCAGTTGTGGGAGGGAAAGTTGTAGAGAAAACCCTCAGTAAGAAACTTATAATGTGTGAGGTGGGAGCAAAAGTTCCTGCCGATACGGCCACTACCAAATACAGGTGTGAGTCTAATAATGTGATGTGTATTTCGCAATAACATGAACCGACGACTTGTCATTATTACCGCGAGCATTCTTGTCGTACTGGGTCTTGTCCTTGCGGCTGTATTTTTGTTTATGGGGAACGGAAGGGGTCTGGTGGCTACCAATCCTTTCGGGGGTGCTGGAGATCGGGATCCGGGAACACTTGTCCCTGTCGGTGAGACAGGAGTGCCCATACAAGGCGCAGGGGAGATTGTGGCACCAAGACTTCTTAAGATTACTGATGGACCGGTTGCCCGTGGGGCAATTGCGCTCTATGTCCCACCCATTACGACCACCGCTTCTACCACGGACGCCTCAAGCACGCCCCAGGTAGTGACGAAGCCAGCGGAGGTAGAGGTGCGCTACATCGAACGGCAAAGTGGAAATATATACAGCTTCCGTATCCATGAGCGTACGGCGACTCGCATCTCGAATAAAACACTTCCCGGTATTCAGGAAGCGTCATGGTTGTCTGACGGCTCTCGCGCATTTGTGCGCTTTCTCGAGCAAGATAGCGGTGGTTTGGAGCACGTAAGTACCTACATGCTTCCTGCTAACGGGGAGGGGGGGTACTTTCTTGAGAAAGACCTTGCGCTAGTGCGCGCGGCGAGCACTAGCGTCGTTGCCCTCTATTCTTCAGGAAGCGGTTCGGTTGCTTCAGTAGCTGGGTCTGGCGGCACGGGGGGCAGAACTATTTTTTCGACCGTACTTTCTTCTCTCAATCTCGCCTTTGCGGGTTCGAATTTCATTGTAACGACGAAAGCGTCTGCGAATCTAGACGGCTACGCATTTCTCGTAGATCAGGCCGGCTCATTTACCCGCCTTCTCGGGCCACTACGCGGCCTTTCAACTTTGCCGAATGAATCCGGATCACAAGTTCTGTTTACGTATACCGATCGCAATAAGCTCTATACACAGGTGCTCGACACGGCTAATCGCACAGCGGTGCCGCTCCCGCTCACCACCCTTGCCGAGAAATGCGTCTGGACCTCGGACGAAACCACCGTCTTCTGCGCTGTGCCCACGTCGATTGCCGGAACACTTCCGGATGATTGGTACCAGGGCGCACGCACCTTCACCGATCGCATATGGCGTATCGACCTCGCTTCCCGCGTTGCCACACTCGTTATTGACCCCAAGGAGCTCGCCAACGAAACAATGGACATGGAAGCGCTTACACTAGACGTAGCGTCTGATGTGCTCGTGTTCATGAACAGGAACGACGGATCACTCTGGTCCTACGACCTGTAGAAGACACGACAAAACGCAGCATCTTCTCCGTTCCAGCCATCGTCCATCTTTTTGCTGTAGAAGCTTCGCTCGTCTGCGCCTCGCATCTATCTATGTTTTGTTGTGCTTAGCGTTAGGAAACGACCGAAACTACTGCGGTAGGTTCGATTCTCGGTTTGCCACCATTTTTCTGAACTTCTCGAAACACGCTATATTTTCTCGATTATTGAGCGATATGATATATCATATCACTCCCTCCGTGCTCAAAACATGCACTATATAGGGTACGCCTTTTTACGCTACGGCTACAGCTGGTAGTGTTTTCTTTTCGCGTCGGATATAAAACTCTTGCGCTATGGCGGCTACGTTGGTTGTAATGAAATAGAGTGCAAGCGCAACTGAGGTGTAGGCGAAAATGCCCATGACAATAGGAAGCACGTAACGCATCTGCACTGCCATAGCGCGTCCCATGTCCGCGGACATGCTTGGCGTATCACTCTTTGGCGGAATAGGAATCGAATACCAGGCGTGCAGAAGTTGGGTACCGGCGGCAATGATTGCGAGTGTGACACTCGCACCAGTAACGAGGAATATGCCAAGGAAGTACGGAGATATCGCTTCCGGAAACGGAATGAATGAATAGAGAATGCTCGTATCTACGGTGAGAAGGGTCTTGCTGTTGAAGACCCAGAACAAGGTAAGGATGATGGGAAGTTGTATGAACAACGTGAGGATACCCGCAAACGGATTCACCCCGTGACGTTTATAGAGCGCCATCATAGCTTTTGCCTGCTCCTCCTGCTTGTTCTTAAATTTTTCTTTAAGGGTTTTAAGCTCAACTTCCATCCCTTTCATTGCGTGCTGTGTGCGTGCTGCTGCGAGCGAAAGCGGAAGAATAAGCACCTTCACCACAATGGTAGCGATAACAACCGCAAGCCCAATATCTCCTCCCGGAAGAATATCCGTAAGGAAAATAAGTAGGTTATAGATTGGCGTATAGAGAACCGTGTGGAAGAACGAAATCATGAGCTACAGACTATCCTATAAAACGCATTCAACCTATCACTCGCGTAAGCAGTCCTTCAATTTCGGCACATACCTCTTGGTAGGGAAGGGCGAGCGAGCCGGGGCGGGCGTAGACCACAATAGACCGCGTAGGGGAGCACCACGGACGAAGCGCAGCACTCATGCGACGCTTAAGCAGATGGCGATCAACTGAGCGTTTTGCTACCTTTTTTGATATTACTGAGGCGCACCCCCCGTGCCCGTCGAGTAAGCGGTAGGTAACCGAGAAATGAGGCCCTACCACGCGTTTTTCGTGCGAGTTGGGCGCAAAAAGCGCCCGAGAGAGGCGCATGTTGCGTGGAATCATTAGACAGTGAGTTTCGCGCGACCCTTTCGGCGACGGCGAAGCAGAAGCTTACGGCCAGCGGCAGTCGCTGTACGTGCGCGGAATCCATGAGTTCGGGCTCGCTTCCTCTTTTTTGGTTGATACGTTCGCTTCGGCATAATCCACAGGATAGTACCAGGTTGACGGCTAAGGAGCAAGTAATTGGCGGGTGTAGGGGTTTATCCACAGGTCAGGGTATACTAGCTCGCGATGAACACAGTAAACCGACTTGATACGCGTGAGCTCTGGGAATACGTACTCACACAAGTCGAACTTTCAATCTCCCCTGCAAATTTCAACACGTGGTTTCGTGAATCCTCAATCATAAAAGTCGAAGAAGGCATTGTATACATTGGCGTTCCCAGCCAATTTTTCCGCGATTGGTATTTGAAGAAGTTCCATACGCTTCTCCTTAAGATCATCCGAACGGTTTCGTACGAATACCGAAATGTTGAATATCTGATCGTCAAAGACGATCGACGGAAGCCAAAAGTGGAGCGGCGTCAGCACATCACGACTCCGGAACTCCCACTCGATGAATTTTATATTAATAAAAGCGACAATCTCAACCCTCGCTATACCTTTGATACGTTCGTAGTTGGCGCTTTCAACGACCTTGCTGTTACGGCTGCCGAAGCGACTATTCGTCGTCCAGGAATCACCTATAACCCATTGTTCATCTATGGCGATACCGGAAGAGGGAAAACCCACCTTATTCAAGCGATAGGGAACCAGTACAAGAAAATGTATCCAGGAAGGAAAGTGTTCTATCTAACGTCAGAAAAATTCGGGACCGATTATACTGATTCGCTTCAGGCAGGCACCGCGAACCGATTTAAGGAGAAATATAGGCAATTCGACTTGTTAATCATGGACGACGTGCAGTTTCTCTCTAAGAAAGAAAAGATGCAGGAAGAGCTGTTCCATCTTTTTAATGCACTCTACGACAACAACAAACAAATCATTTTCTCTTCTGATCGCGCACCGGTAGCTATTCCTGATATTGCCGATCGTCTTCGCGGCCGTTTCCAGAGCGGTATGACGGTCGATATTGGAGAGCCGGAAATGGAGTCAAGAATGGCAATTGTACGCAAAAAGGCGGCGATACACGGCGTAACGCTCTCTGATGAAGTAGTTGAATACATTGCAACCTCTATTTCTGGTTCTATCCGCGAACTCGAAGGTGTTATTAACTCAGTAGTCTGTCATACCCAAGTTAAGGGCGTGCCCCCAGACCTTGCTGAAGTGCGTCAATCGCTCCGTTCGTTCTCACGTCCACAAAAAACCGTATCAGTGAAGCATGTGGTATCAAAAGTCGCTGAATTCTACGGCATTGATGAGGAAAGTATCTACGAGAAAACTCGCCGCAGGGAAGTGGTGCGTCCACGTCAGGTCATTATGTATATACTCCGGGAAGATTTTAGCGTCTCATATCCAACTATTGGGTCTAAACTCGGTGGGCGCGACCACACTACGGTCATTCACTCCTGCGAGAAGGTAAAGCGAGAAGTCATAGTCGATACTGAGCTCGCCAAAGAGATTCAGGATATTAGAACACTATTGGTATAAGTCTGTTGGTATAGTGTGGATACTCTATGGAAAAACATCTGAAACACGTGGGGACAAGGGTGAGGATAGTAGAGACAGGTACTCGAAGCATAGCTACTATCCCCGTATCACTTACTTGTTTGAGTAGAGTTTTCAACAGTTTCTGTAGTATTCAAAATTCAATACACCTTGTAGATAAAGGTTCTCGCACGATATCCCCGGTTTCCACACCCCTAATAATAGTAGTCGTATGATTTTAACTTTAGACAAGAAAGGATTCGGAGAAGCAGTAGCGATGGTTGCACGGTTTGCTGAGAGAAAGGGCGGGAGCTTACCAGTACTTGCAGGTATCGCACTCATTGCAGGAGATGACGGTATTAAACTTCGCGCTACGAATCTCGAGACAGGTATTGATCTGAAAGTAGAGGGTACAATTGAAGAAACAGGCGTGACGGTACTACCAGCCGCTGTACTTCGCGAAATTACCGCATCACTTTCAGGAACGGGAATACTAAAACTCGAACATCGTGGTGACATCGTTACGATTGCCTCAGGATCTGCTCGCAGTACGCTTAAGACGCTACCTTCAGAGGATTTCCCCATCCTTCCTCTTCCTGACGCTCCTACGGCAAAATTTACGCTTCCAGGAGCAGTACTTGCAAACCTTATATCCTCAGTCGCGCCATTTGCTTCCACTTCGACGGTGCGACCGGAGCTTGCGAGTGTACTTTTGACTGCAGAGGGAGGAATAATTAAAGCAGTAGCGACTGATTCATTCCGTCTCGCAGAGAAAAAAATATCGCTTCCTGGTGCAGTGCCTCCGTTTACGATGCTTATCCCTGCAAAAAACGCTATTGATATCATTCAAACGCTTCCTCAGGGTGATATTACGGTTACGCTTGATGAACATCAATGTGTGTGTACCTTCGAACAGGGCTTGGTAACGACTCGGCTGGTAGGCTCGAGTTATCCGGATTACGCCCAGATAATTCCTAAAGCATTCGTCGCGGAAGCGAATATCATCAAGAAAGATTTTGAAACAGCGTTACGCCGCACTTCAGTGTTCTCTGATAGTTTTCAGAAAGTACGAATATCGTTTGACGCATCAGGAAAGAAAATACGTCTTGCGGCGCAAAATGCTGATATAGGCGACGCGATAGAAGAGGTAGGTGGCGCTGTTTCTGGCGACCCTGTGGAGCTTTCGTTCAATCATAGATATCTCTCAGCACCTCTTTCAATAATTCCTGGCGAGAACATTTCACTTTCAGCAAGCGGTATCGGCCGCGCACTCGTGATACGAGGCTCTGGGGACTCTTCATTCTTGTATCTTGTGATGCCGATGAATCAATAACGAAGCGATAGAGAACTTATCGATTTTGTTGCGGGGCCCGATCGGGCCCTTCGTCGTACTCAAAGTACGTCCCTGAGCCCGGTCCACCCGCGTTGCGCACCTAAACCCCTCTATCGCTTCTTAGTGAATATTGTTTCTTTCTAGTGGTATCGCATTAGAAGCGAGATGTAAGAGTAATTATTCTGGGGCTGGGTCGGGACTGGCCAGAATAAATACTCTTACAACGAGTGCAGCGCTACTGTCCGCCGATATCAGGACGTTCCTTCGCCTGCTGCTTTGCGGCTTTCTCGAGGAGCTCATTTAACTGCTTGATGAGTTCTTCTGTATCTTGCTCGGTCTGTGGATTCACCGACCCTTGTTTTTGTGGGATACCGCCACCTGAGGCGAGCCACTCACGAATAGGGTACTCCCAGTACTGGAACTGAGAATCACTCGCGGGGCTAAGCGGGAGCCCTCCGCGTGGATTGTCCTTATCGGTCCAATAGAGGAGGCTGTGTGCGGCCACTGTTCCGTCTGCCATAGGGACCATGGATATTCCGCGAAGTGCAGGAGCTACGTCGACTGGCGTTGTCGGAGGTTCTTTAAAGAATTCTTCCGGATATTTGCTAAGGGCGCGTTCCATGAATTCGTGCCACATTGGCGCTACGATATAGCCAGCTATTTCCTTTACCATAGGCCGATTGTCATTGTTGCCGGCCCATACGCCAACCGCAAGTGTCGGGGTATATCCCACGGTCCACGCGTCTCTTGATTCGTTCGTGGTTCCGGTTTTGGCAGCGACATCATATCCCGGGAACGTAAGCGGGTTATTGGGCGCGTACACAGGAATACGAGCCTCGTTGTTTGACATAATGGATGCCATTTGTCGGGCCACGCCGGTATCGAGGACTAATTCAGGTGCAGGGATGAATTTCTCGAGCACTTTTCCGTTGCGGTCACGCACCTCAAGGATTCCGGTAGCTCTATGTCTAATACCGTCGTTACCGAAAACACCGTACGCACTTGTGAGATCGAGAAGGCGAACTTCCGCCGCACCAAGTGCAAACGATAATCCGTACTGCTTTGGGTCGCCGAGTCCTTCAATGCCCATACGAGACGCAAGTGCAATCACATTTTTAATGCCTGCTAGGTACAAGGTCTGTACGGCAGGGATGTTAATCGATTGCTGAAGCGCGGTTGTGAACGTCATAGGACCTCTGAAACTGTGGTCATAGTTCTGAGGCGCGTAGCAAGGCGCTTCACTGTTAAACACGTCTGCAACACCGCATGCGGTTGAAAATTGCGTCGGAAGGTCAAAGAGAATGGATTCAGGCGTGTATCCTTTAAGGAGTGCAGCTGCGTACACGAATGGTTTGAACGAAGACCCCGGCTGGCGGGGAGCGACGGCAATATTGTAGTTACCATCTATGTTGGGATCAAAGTAATCACGGGAACCTACCATAGCGAGTATGTGCCCGGTCTTTGGATCAATCGCCACTAGTGCCGCGTTTTCGGCGTTAAATTTTGTCGCATTTATGAGCGCATAACGCTTTACTATTTCCTCGGCGTCATTCTGAAGGTCGGTATCAAGGGTGGTAATGATTGAAAGTCCTTGCGTCACAACGTCCGTACCATACTTATCTTCGAGATACTGCTCCACAAAAAATACGAAGTGTGGAGCAATGATTGAGCCGTTTTGCTGACGACTAAAGGTTATGCTCTCGCTGCGCGCTATGTCGTGCTGTTGCTGATCGATATACCCAAGGAAAAGCATGCGGGAAAGCACGTGATTCTTTCGTGCATCGAGCTTCGCTCGATTGTTTCCATATGGCGAGAAGAAGGTAGGTGCTTGCGGGAGCGCGGCCATGTAGGCGGCCTCGGCAAGCGAAAGATCCTTTACAGATTTTCCAAAGAAGTTCCGACTCGCTGCCTCGGCGCCATAGAGAGTGCCACCATAGGGTGCGACATTTAGATAGAACTCGAGAATCTCGTTTTTTGTGTACTTTCCCTCAAGCTTCCATGCAAGAATCCATTCCTGCACCTTACGGATAGGACTTTTCTTGCCGGTGAGTATCGTATTCTTAACTACCTGCTGCGTAATGGTGGAGCCGCCCTGCACAAAAGCTCCTGCTTGAATATCGACGATAAGTGCGCGAATAAGCGAGGTAAGCCTCACCCCACTATGTTCATAAAATTTGTCGTCTTCAATCGCGAGGGTGGCCTTCTGCAGAAGTGGCGACATGTCGCTAAGCGGCACTACATTGCGACGCATGTCATGGTTCAGGTCGTAGAGGACGGTTTTCCCCTCACGGTCATATATTTTCGTGGACTCTGAAACCTTGCGGGCATCGAAAGAATTGAGGTCAGGAATGGGAGTGAACGCGACAGACAGAACCGCGATACTGCACACGAGAAGAAAGACGCCAATACCAATATATAGGGCGCGCAAAAGCGGGTGGGGGTTTTCGATATGCTTCTTAAATTTCTTCCACGGATTCTTTTTCATGGGGGTATGCTAGCACGGAAGCGGCCCCCGGAGGGGGCCGCTGATTACATATCGTCTTCTTCTTCCTCAAGGGGAGGATCCTTCTCGTCTTCCTCAAGCTCGTCGTCCTCAAGGGGACCTGTGTCGCTATCCTTGGTTTTGTCATTGTGCATGATGTCGTCGTCGTACATAGTCAAAAGTTACATTACAAATGCTCGCGCGAGGCGCCAAGCACCTTTATTTGAGCAGACGGTACATACTTTGCAACCTTACCGAGCGGGTCGTTGTGTGGACAATGCGCAAATCGCAATTGCGATTGCGTCTAGTTCATCGTCGAAACGTTTCTTCGGTGGAAGGTTAACGAGTTTCGGGACCATGCGAGCGATTGCTTTTTTGTCAGCACGGCCGTTACCGGTGACTGCAAGCTTAACAGTGCCCGGAGAATGCTCACTTACGCGTACCTTGGCCTCTCCGGCAGCAGAAAGTACTGCGCCACGCGCCTCCGCAACCCCAAAAGCAGTTTTCTTGTTGGTGCTAAAGAAAAGCGTCTCAAGAGCAACGAGATCGGGTGCATAGGTCAGAATTGCTTCGACTACTGTCGCGTGCACGACCGCAAGGCGAGCATCAGCCGTTCCTTTGGGGGGAATAATACAGTCACTCCATATATGGATGGGACGCGACGGGTCGCCCTCAAGTACGGCGAGCCCGAGTCTATCGAAGCCCGGATCAATGCCAAGTACACGCATACTCATTAGTTTCTCATAGCGACAGCCTCACTCCCCTAAAACAGCTGATATGATATATCATATCGGTTAGTTCTCTCACTAGTGCATTACTCACGGGTGGTTTCGTACCCACGAGCGTTGGTATAGACCTGCTGCACGTCTTCGTGCTCGTCAAATTGTGTAAGGAGGACGCCGAGCAATTCCTCGTCTTCTGGTAAGACCTCCAAAGGTTCGTTTGGAGAAAAAGTTCCGTCAGGCGACTTCGTAAATGCCCACGCGGCGCCCCCGGGTGTCCCGAGCTCGTGTCCAGCCTTAGAAATCATGTGCTTAATTTCCTGCGTGGTTCGATTACGGTTATCGGTAAGCGCGTCCACAATAAGGGCGACACCACCGGGCCCATAAAACTCATATACTACGGTTTCAAGCAGGGCAGCGTCTTTAGAGGTTCCTTTCTGGATCGCGCGCTCAATGTTTTCTTTCGGCATGTTTACGGCCTTCGCACGCTCAACAGCCGAGACGAGCGACGGAGACGTTTGATTGCCACCCGATTTCTTGGATTCAATCGTGATAAGGCGAGCAAAACGAGAGAACGTTCGTGACTTAGCGGCGTCCGTGACCCCTTTCTGCCGTTTAATTTGCGACCATTTACTGTGTCCGGACATAGGTTATGCAAGTAAGTATTCTTTTCCTTTTTGGGTAAGGATACGTCCGCGGGCAGAACGCTCGATGAGTCCGAGGCGAAGAAGGTACGGTTCGTAGACGTTCTCGATGGTGTCAGGGTCTTCGTGGAGTGCGCTTGCGAGTGCGCGCACTCCCGCGGGGCCGCCTTTGAATCCGTCGCGGAGCATCTCAAGGAATCTCCGATCGTCTTTTGTCAGGCCAAATTCATCGATACCAAATAATGCACAGGCAAGATCGCAGACCTCAGGGGTGATGGCGCGCTCCTCGACCTCCGAGTAATCACGAACTCGTTTTAAAAGGGCATTGGCAACTCGCGGCGTTGCGCGACTGCGGCTTGCGATACGCTCAATAACCGCAGTATCAACGTCAAGATTAAGCACTCTAGCTGAGCGCTGGATAATCTGTTTCAGATCCTCCTCGGTATAGAAATCGAGCTGATACACGCCACCCCCAAAGCGAGAGCGGAGCGGGGAAGAGAGCTGAGCAACCCTTGTCGTCGCACCTACCAAGGTAAACGGCGGAAGGGCGAGCTCGACGGTGCGGGCCGAAGGCCCCTTACCAAGCACGATATCAAGCGAACCATTCTCAAGGGCAGGGTAGAGGAGCTCTTCAATTTTATGGGAGAGTTGGTGTATTTCGTCGATAAATAGCACCGTGCCGGGCTCGAGATTTGTGAGTATGGCCGCGAGGTCGCCCGCCCGCTCTATGGCCACCCCAGAGGTGCTTTTAATGGGTGCTTCAAGGGAGGCGGCCACGAGGTGGGCGAGGGTTGTTTTCCCTACGCCCGGTGGCCCATAGAAAAGGATGTGCTCGGGCATATCGCCACGCTTTTTGGCCGCAGAAAGCACCACCTCGACATTCGATTTCACGTGGCTCTGTCCTATGTAGTCGTCCCACACCGAAGGGCGCAATGCAGAATCCAGAGACTGGTCTTTTACGCGAATCGTGTCAGGGGTACTTGACATAAAAACTAGGTATGCTAGTATTGTAGCACATGAGGGTTGGCCTCGTGAGGACCTTTCTCGCGAGGTTTTTCTTTTTGAAATCGTACATACCACCCTCTAGGCAAGGCTTGACGGCTCTAGGGCGACTTCCCAAGGACCTTTTGGTACCGCGCTAGTACGCGGAACACTGGAAGCATCCTCAGGCATTTCGTTCTGCCTGGAGGGTAGTGTGCATGATTGTTGCAAGCAAAACGCACCCGAAAGGGTGCGTTTTGCGTATAGCTTAATCGCGGGGAAGGTCAACGACCCGAAACACTTCTTCTAAGGAAGTGAGTCCATTCACTGCGTTAAGTACACCCTGCTGCGCCATGGTGAGTGCTCCTTGGCGCACCACCTGTTTTTGAATATCGTGCTCGCTTGGATTGTCACGCAAGAATTCTCCGAGTGTATCGTCCATAAATATCGCTTCATATACGCCCACGCGTCCTTTGTAGCCGGTGTGTTCCTTGCTTGGGTCAGGCACCCAGGTCGTTTCAATTGAGGAGGGCAGGAGTGAAGCGTCCTCTACACCCGAGAATACTCTTTCAATCATGCGCTTCTGATCATCCGTGAGTGGCACTTGCTTCTTATGCTCGGGATCAAGGGTGCGCACGAGCCGCTGGGCCATCGCGACGGTGATAGCCGAGGAAAACGACTTTGGGTCGACGCCGAGATCAACGAGGCGCGGGAAGGTGCCCGCCGCATTGTTGGTATGGAGCGTAGAAAACACAAAGTGTCCCGTGAGTGCTGCTTGGATAGCGGTCTCCGCCACTTCGGCGTCTCGAATTTCGCCCACCATGATCACGTCCGGGTCTTGGCGCAGTATAGAGCGAAGTCCCGCTGCGAACGTGTACTCCGCGCCATTGGTTTGAGTCTGCACAATGCCCGGCAGGTGGTACTCGATAGGATCTTCAATCGTGATTATTTTTATCTCGGGCGTGTGGATGTGTTTCAAAAACGTGTAGAGCGTGGTGGTTTTACCCGAGCCGGTAGGTCCCGTGGTCAGAAGCATGCCGTTGGGTCGCTTAATTTCGAGCGCGAGACGCGCAAGAACTTTTGGATGGATAGTCAAACTTTCAAAAGAAAATCCTATGGTCGAGGGATCGAGAATACGCATGACGATTGATTCGCCGTACCCGCCGGGGATAAGCGAGGTGCGTATTTCCACTTCCGCACCGCCAACTTCGATGGAAAAACGCCCATCCTGAGGACGGTCGTGCACATTTAGCTTAAGTCCGGACAGAAGTTTAATCCGAGACACAAATAGTTCGTAGGCATGGCGGTCAAACACGTAGGTGTCCGTGAGCATGCCATCAAGACGCAACCGCAACCGCACTCCGGATTCTTCAGGCTCGATATGGATATCTGACGCCTTGAGTGCGAGGGCGCCGGCGAGCACTTGCTCCACCACTTTCGACATCTGGGCGCGGTGGCCGGCTTCCATACTCACTGCCAACCCTTCTTTAATACTCGCAATACTCGTCAGGTTCTTGGCTAACTCACCCAGCTCACTTCCGGAGAGGTCAAACACTCCCTCGCGATTCTCGGTCGCGTAAGAAAAGTCCTTATACCGCTCAAGCGCTTTCTCAAGACTTATGCGGGAAATAAGAAATCGCTCAATGATGAAGCCCTGTTCTTCCAGTTCATGCACTACGCTCGGTAGGGAATCGTTGTTCGGATCGCGTAGCGCAAGCGAGAGGTGCTTACCGTTCTTGTCGAAAGCGACGGCCTGCGCGGCGCGCGCGCTTGCCTCCGGTACAACGCGCAATGCATCGAGATGAACGGGAATTATAGAAAGGTCGGTATAGGTTAAGGCGTACTTTTCCGAAAGAATGCGCGCAAGATCTTCTTCCTCTTGTTCGCGTATGGCGGCAAGCTTCGCATCTTCCCGGTCAGTATCGAAATGGGCTGGCATATACGCCATATAGTAGCATCGCGCTTTTTTATCAGACGTATTGACAATTCATATTTATTTTGCTACAATATATGCAGGAATTCAACCAAGAAGGAGACACACTATGCGTTCCGTCAGCATCGGCATCTTCGCTTTGGCCGTCCTTTCAATTTTCGCCTCGCCTGCGTTGGCGCAGGACTGCAACGACCCCACCTCGCGCTTTAGCTGCGACCACCGCGGGCGCACAATGGGTGCGGCCGGCACCGGACCCGAGGGCGGTCTGGTGATCGACGGCAATCGAGTATACCTCCCGCAGTACAACCAGCAGCGGTACGGCTACGACCAGCGGCGGTATGGCTACGGCCACAACTACGGCCAGTACGGCGGCTACAACCAGCAGTCGGGCTACGGGAACCCGCAACAGCGCGGCACCCAGCTCTACGTTGTGACGCCCCACGGCGCATTTCCGGTAAATGCTGACGGCCAACTCACCTGCGTCTTGAACTCGCCATCCGACGTCTGTCGGCTCGGCGAGCGCAAGACCAACTGGGGAGCCGTGCTCGCGGGGGCACTCGCCGGCGCAGTGATTGCCACCGTGGTTGACACCGTGGTTGACAAGTAGCCCTGTCCGCACAGAAACGGCGCCCACCCTTCTCAAGGGGTGGGCGTTTTCTTATAAAGAGCACAACCCTCTAATATTGTTACAATTAGATATATGGAGAAGGAGCTGCCCACCGTCGAATCCCTCACACTTGAAGCAGAATCCTTTGTGCGTAATCTGTCGCCCAAAGAATCAGGCGCAACACTCGTGACGCTCTCAGGCGAGCTTGGCGCCGGGAAGACGACCTTCACCCAAGGCATCGCACTCGCACTTGGGGTAACTGAAACTGTCACGAGCCCGACATTTGTACTTGAAAAAATATACGAGCTTCCGGAGGATGCATGGTTCTCGCGTCTTGCACACATTGATGCCTATCGACTTGAAGGTGAAGCAAATCTTCTGCCGCTTGGATTCTCTGAATTAATGGAAGACAAGAACACACTCATTGTGCTTGAGTGGCCCGAGATGGTAGCAGGCGAGCTCCCGGCAGTTGATATAGCCATTACCCTTGAAGTACTCGAAGAGGGGAGAAAGATTCGGTATGCCTAAACTAAAAAATTCGAAAAAGACGCGGCTTGTGCTTTTGGATGCGCACGCCATCATCCACCGTGCGTATCACGCGCTCCCAGAATTTACCGGACCAGGGGGTGAGCCAACCGGCGCACTCTACGGCTTGTCCTCGATGTTGCTCCGCATCATGAGCGAGCTCAAGCCCGATTATTTGCTTGCGTGCTATGACCTTCCGAAGCCTACCGTGCGTCATGAGGCCTATGCGGAGTACAAGGGTACGCGCGCCAAGCCAGACGACGCACTCATTGCACAGCTGAAAACCTCGCGGGAAGTGTTCGAAGCTTTTGCGGTACCTATTTACGAACGAGAAGGATTTGAGGCCGATGATATTTTAGGAACCATCGTTGAGCTTGAAAAGAACAACAAAGATTTGGAGATCATCATTGCGTCAGGCGACATGGACACGATGCAACTCATCGAAGGGGAACGAGTGCGTGTCTACACCCTCAAGAAAGGACTGAACGATACTATTTTGTATGACGAGAAAGCGGTTGAGGAGCGCTACGGGTTTCCGCCCGTGCTCATTGCGGACTATAAAGGGCTGCGCGGTGACCCATCTGACAACATCAAGGGTGTTCCTGGCGTAGGAGAGAAAACAGCCACCGAGCTTATTCAGAAGTTCGGAACCATGGAGGATATATACAAGGTTCTCAAGAAGGGAGATGAGGCATTCCTTGAGGCAGGAGTGAAGCCCCGGATTATAAAGCTCCTGCGTGAGCACGAGGAGGATGCGACATTTTCCAAAATGCTCGCAACGATTCGTACCGATGCACCGATTGCATACCATCTTCCGGAAAAAGATTGGAACGCCTGTATTTCGCTCACGGAGGTTACGCAGCTATTTGAGAAATTCGGATTCCGGTCACTTCGTCCTCGAGCGGTCGCACTCTTCGGCGAGGGCGGGGAAACTGATGAGACAGTATCAGAAGAGGAACAGGGAAGTGCGCGAGTCGAAGAGTTGATTTCTTCCGATCGCTCTGCTGAGGCACGCGTCATGGTGTGGCTTCTATGCTCAGATTTTACCAACCCCACCATCGATGATGTGCTTGCCTACGCAAAAGCACGATCGTTTGATGAGGCATACGAAACACTTGCGAAGAATCTTGCGGAGACGGGCAGACTTAAGGAGGTATACGAGAGCATCGAACGACCACTCATAGAGATTGTGCGCGCCATGGGTGAGACGGGTGTAAAGATAGACACAAAGGTACTTGAAACGCTGAGGAAAACCTATCGAGGTGAGCTCGAGCTCATCGAACAAGGAATCTTTAAAGTCGCGGGGCATGAATTTAATGTAAGCTCGCCGAAACAGTTGGGTGACGTCTTGTTCGATGAGCTTGAGCTTGTAGTGAAGGGCCAAAAGAAGACCGCGGGGGGGCAGAGATCGACGAAGGAATCGGAACTTGAAAAGATTAAAGACCTGCACCCAATCGTGGGAGATGTGCTCAAATATCGTGGACTCCAAAAACTGTTGGGAACCTATATCGAAGCCATTCCGCCACTGCTTGATAGCGAACACCGGCTCCACGCAGAATTCCTGCAGACGGGTACGGTGACCGGACGTATGGCAAGTCAAAATCCAGGACTACAGAACATTCCGGTCCGCACGCCCGAAGGTCGTGCCATCAGGCACGCATTCATACCGCGTGAAGGGTACGTGCTCGTTGGGTTTGATTACTCGCAGATAGAACTGCGCCTTGCTGCACTCCTCTCGGGCGATGAGAAGCTCATCGCAATATTCAAAAGCGGTCGCGACGTGCACCAGGAAGTGGCTGCGGCAGTGTTTGGCGTTTCTCCGCAAGACGTTGACGCGGAAATGCGTCGTCGTGCGAAAATAATCAACTTCGGCATTTTGTACGGCATGGGCGTACACGCACTCAAGCAGCAGCTCGGCGTGTCTTCCGGGGAAGCACTCGCATTTCATGACGATTACTTCGCGACATTCGACACGCTTGCAAAATATCTTGAGTCGACGCGGGGCTTTGCGCGCAAGCATGGCTACACGGAAACACTCTTCGGCAGGCGGCGGCAATTTCCGGAAATGAAATCCCCGCTCCCGTACGTTCGCGCACAGGCTGAGCGCATGGCTATTAACGCTCCTATCCAAGGCACGCAAGCCGACATAATAAAACTCGCCATGGTACGCATCGACGCGATGCTTCGAAGTGAAGGGAAGCGTGAGGACGCGCACCTCCTGCTTCAGGTGCACGACGAACTGGTGTACGAAGTGCGCGATGTCCTGGTGCCTGCGGTTGCATCCATGATTAAAAAAATAATGGAAGAAGTGCTTCCACCAGATCAGACCATGGGCGTACCTATTATTGCTGAAGGTAAACGCGGTATGAACTGGGGCTCGATGGAACCTATAGAAACCTAAACAGAGAACGCTATATACTGGAGGGGTGATATATCTCTTTACTGGTACTGATAGTGCAAAGGTGCGCGCGAAGGCGTTTCAGTGGGTTCTGGCTGCTCGCGGTAAGGCGCCTGACGCGCCCTATATTCGTCTGGGAACGGACCAGCTTACCGAAGAAGCACTAAACGAAGCCATCTCATCTCAAGGCTTATTTTTTCCAAAAACCTTAGTAGTTCTCGACGATCCGTTCGCGGAAAGCGAAGCGGCGGAGGTAGTGCTGGCCAACCTTATGGCGCTTAAGGAGTCTCTAAACCCGATTGGCATCATAGCTCCCAAGCTTCTTGCGGCGCGAATGAAAAGGCTCGAGAGTGTTGCTGAAAAAGTATTTACGTTTTCTACCGCCCCAAAACAAGCGCGCGACTTTAATAATTCACTCGTAAACGCGCTCGGCTCGCGCGACCGCGCTACGGTATGGAAAGAAGTGGTACTTGCTCTCCGGAGTGGGGAGGCGCCCGAAGCGATTCATGGCCTCTTACACTGGAAGGCGCGCGACTTGATGCAGAAGGGAGGGCGCGGTTGGACTAAGGAGGAAGCGAGAGCTCTCTCAGTGAGCCTTATCGAACTCATTCAGGATTCTCGTGGGCGCGATTTGTCGCTCGATCTGTCGCTCGAGCGATTCGCGTTGTCGATTTAAAATCTCCCACGCACGCTTATGCGCACAACGTTGTTGTGCGCCCACCTGGGACCGCTTCGCGTCTCGATTCTTACAGAATCCTGTTCACGTTGCGGATAATTCATCTCGCTTCGCTCATGAATTATGCTTGCAACATCTTCTCGCCCAGGACACGTGCGTCCCACGCACGCTTATGCGCACAACGTTGTTGTGCGCCCACCTGGGCTCGAACCAGGGACCTTATCCTTAAAAGGGATCTGCTCTACCAGCTGAGCTATGGGCGCAAGGTACTGCACGAAGCAGTCAGAACGTTATACCTTTAATATGTATAGAGGTCTACCGTCTTACCGTTCTCATCAAGAAGTTTAATAGCCTCGCGATTTGATTTCCAGAGTTTTGAGCTCCGATCGAGGTACACGCGATAGCGGTTGCTCTCGAAACCGCTCTCATAGCGATGCGCAGCAACACACCCACTATAGTCGAGATACGTATCGACGAAATCTTCGCAATCACTCGTAAGGCCAACAGGAAGGCTCTTTGCCGTCGTGCATTGTCCGAGGGACTGCACATACGCGTAACAACGGTCATCACGCAACTTGTTGCCGTCATAGAATCGCTCAAATTCAGTGTAGGGACTAGGGCAGTTACTATAGAGCGAAGGATAGAACGTTTGTCGAGTTCCGAAATACCCTACACACATGTTTTCACGGAACGAGACGCCGATAGGGGACTCGCCTGAGAGCACGAGTGCTTGATCGCCGGGCTTGAGGGTAAGTGGAATAGTTGTGTTAATACCGCTTTTCGGAAGTTCCGTAGCTTTTGGAATGGTTCCTGTTTTACCAGACGCGGTGCTCCGCACCCGCCAGCCGGTAATAGTCACAGGTGCAGGTGCGTTAGACGCAAGTTGAATCGTGAAGTATTCGTCTTTCGCAGTTGTGCCGGGCGATACTCCCGATATGCTTACCTGATCTGTGTAGGGTGAGGGCTCGCCGAAGGCTTCCTGTTCGCGCACCATGCCCTCAAGCTTTCGTAGTTCTTGTTCGATACCGAAAATTCCTTGCCCGTAGCTTTGGGTAGTGCCGCTCGGGGAAGATCCGCCAAATCCCGGAACGTTGATCCACCCCTCTGTGGTGCCGTAGCCTTCTTGCGTCTGGTTCACATCAGTAATTGGGGTGATGTACGGACCAGCGAAAGATATGGGACGGGCGGGGCCGCCGGTAACAAACCATACGAGAAAAAAGAACAGAAATACACCGAAAAAGAAAACTCCGTCGCTTGCCATACGCACATAGTATCAGGCGTTTACCGTAGTTTGATAAGCTCTTCGCGAACCACCTGTGCATCACTCCAGGGAGTTTTCTGGCCACCAGCCCCCATGATGTAGGGGTCTGTGCCCTTGCCAGTGATAAGGACCGCATCGCCCGCGCTAGCCAAGGAAAGGGCTGTACGTATCGCTTCGGTGCGATCAAGAATTATGCGCGGTGCCTTTTTCATATTTTTCGCCATGGCCTCGAGTATTGCAGTTGGGTCTTCGTCGTACGGGTCTTCGTTTGTTAGCACCACTTCGCTACAGAACTCCTCAGCGATGCACCCCATTTCCGGACGTTTCCAGGTGTCGCGCCCACCGCCCGTGTTTCCAAGTACACAAATTTTGCGCCGCGTGCTGTAGGCCCCATAGAGCGCACGGAGCGAATCAGGGGTGTGTGCGTAATCCACGACCGCAAGGAATTTTTGTCCTTCGTCGATATGTTCTGCACGTCCAGGAATGCGGGTAAGGCCGGCAAGCGCGACTGCCGTTGTGGCGAGCGGTACGCGGAAAAAGGCGGCAGTTTTTATAGCAGCAAGTGCGTTCATGACACTGAACGCACCTGGGTGGGGAAGTGAGAAGTGCGTACCTTCGTACTCGAATTCAGAACGCTCGTTGGCGAGCGAAAGGTCTTTTGCATCGCTTAGCATGAACGGAATATGCGATTCAACCTTTAAAGTAAGCATGCGCCGCCCGTACACGTTATCCGCGTTCGAAATTATTGCTCTTGGTCGCTTTCCCGAACGGGAAAGCGACCGGGCGATGCGAAACTTCGCAGCAAAGTATTTCTCCATACTGCCGCCGTGTGATTCGAGATGCTCCTTTTCTAAGTTCGTGAACACAAGTGCATCAAGAGAAAGAAGAAGATGGCGGTATTGGAGCGCGCCCTCTGAGGTGAGTTCGACAACAGCGAAGTCCGCGCCTTTGGCTACTGCCTCCGCTAAAAACTTCTGAATGAAGCCGTGGCCTGGAAGTGTCATCTTGTATTTGTTTGGTCGCACCTCATCTCCTATTTTGAAATGAATGGTGCTTGAAACAGCGACGGTGTGTCCAGCTTGAGTAAGTGAGGCCGCAATCATTTCAGTTACCGAAGATTTACCTTTGGTGCCGGTCACCCCAATGACGGTGAGTTTATTAGCCGGAAATCCATATTGTAGTGCGCGCACAAACGTATAGACCAGGTGGTACGGCACAACGAGCGCGCGGTAAAGTTTTCGAGAAATGAGTCGTTCGAGTGCTCGTTTAAGTGTGTACATAGTTAGCGAGATCCTGAAGAAAGTGCGGCCTTGAGGCGCGAATCTTTCCCCACTACGTTTGGCGGAATAGCGCCGAGCGTCTTCCTTGCTTCGCGCTCAGTGTAGCCGAGCGCGATAAGGGTGTCGAATACTTCTGCGTCTTGGTCGTCATGCGCGCTCCCGTCGCCAACTTTTTCCGAAAGCTCGACCGCAAGTTTCTCTGCAGCCTTCTTGCTCATGCCAATTACTCGCGTGAGGTAGGTAATATCGCGAGACCCGATCGCGCGCGAAAGCGCTTCGCGCGGAGCCTTCCTAAATATGGAGAGCGCGGTCTTTGGCCCCACTCCTGAAACCGAGAGAAGAAGTTCAAAGAAATGACGATCTTCTTCGTCAGGAAACCCATATAAATCGACTCCATCTTGCTTGATTACGAGGTAGGTCTTTAGGCGTACCGTCGCTCCTTCTTTGAGGATGTCTGGAGTAGCGAGGTGTACGAAGACGCCCCAGCCCGCTACGTCTATGGTCGCCCCAGTGAGCTCGACCCCGAGAACGGTCCCTCGTATTTCCCTGATCATAAAAGTATCGTACCACTTGCTAGTGGGGAGTGGAGACAGTAGGACCTGGGATGCGTCTCCTGCGTACGGGAGCCAAAACCCTGGGAGCTTGTATTTCACTCGCGTGGGTAGTACTATGCGCGGGACATGGCAATCACTAAATCAGCAAAAAAGGCCCACCGCGCTTCTCTTAAGAAGCATGTTTTTAATATCCGTCGCAAGCGCGCACTCACGGACACGACCAAGGCGGTCCGCAAGTTCGTTGTAACAAGCATTAAAGATGCTGAGGCATCACTATCGGCTGCATATAAGGCTATCGATAAGGCTGCAAAGTCTGGCATTATCAAGAAAAATGCAGCGTCTCGCAAGAAATCGCGCCTCGCAAAAGCAATAGCGCGCGCAAAGGCCTAAAGAAAAATCCCAGACACTGTCTGGGGTTTTTCTTTGACACTTTTGAGTCCTGGGGTAGGGTGGCGATTGCGTTTATCGATCCCAAAGGTGTCTTCCTTAAGAATTGCAGAATCTGTGTCAAGGTGACACCTTGACACAGATGGGCGTGCTCGGGAGCAATCTCTCACTATGTGCTCCGTATCCAGGTCAACCTTGAAAACGGCGACGCTCTGTACCGAGTGCAGATGGCGGATATACTTCAAATAATATGGAGAAAGCCGCGCTCGTAGTAGCCTGTCATCGTCTTATGGCTGCCTACCATTCTGGCAAGCTGGGCCAGACACGCATGCCGGAAGATTCGAGCCCAGAGTTTACTGATAACGAACGCGAAGCCCGTCTCGCCTACTTCACACTCCCAATGGCTCTCAACTATCAACGCGATAGCTACAAACTTTGGGAAGCCGCGCTTGCGACCTATCGCGATACAGAGACACGCTTCCTCTTTGACGTAGATGAAGTTGTGGAGCGATCCGGAGAAGATGTCCGAGCAGCGCTTCTAAAACACCGTCTCGCTCTGCAACCAAATAAACACACGCAGATATGGCGGACGATCGCACACAGCGTGCATGATCGGTGGGGTTCTTTCGAAGGTCTCATGGAAGCCTCGAATAGCGACTTCCTCACACTCAAGCGTCTCGTCCAGACTGACTTCAAAAAGGATTTTCCCTATCTCTCCGGCCCTAAGATATTCAACTACTGGTCTTTCATACTGAGTACGTACGGCAGTGTGATGCTCCGTAATCGAAACCACATTGATATTGCGCCGGACACTCACATCATCAAGTGTTCTGTGAAGCTGGCTGTGATCACTCAAGATGAGGCTGAAAATCTCACACGCGAGGAGATTTCCGAGCGTTGGCGCCTCGTACTTGCGGGTAGCGGCATCGATCCCATCGATATGCATCCACCGTTATGGTTTTGGAGCCGAAATGGTTTCGTCTTCAATGCGTCTTCTTGTGATTAGTGCTCCCGGTAGGACCGCGATTACGTTTATCGGTCGTTACATGACCAGTATGTGATCTATTTGTGGTCACGAGTAATGCGTGGGCCGTCGCCCACGCATTCTCTCGACCCCGCCTCGCGGTTCGGTCTGCTGACCGAACATCGCTCCGGCTAGCCCAGCTAACAAATCATGCGAAGGCATGATTTCTCTTAACGCTGTGCTCCCGGTAGGAATCGAACCTACATCATATCCTCCGCAAGGATACGTCCTATCCATTGAACGACGGGAGCGTAGCAAGACTCTATCGTGTGAGGCTTCGCTTCGCAAGAAACTAAAGACGGAGCAGGTCTACGACATGATCGATGACCGATTCATCATGCCGGCCTTCTTCAACATGCTCAAGAAAGAATTCGTATATCTCCACAGGATCGTGCCCTACGATAGGTATCAGTAAATGGGGTGCGAGAATATGGCGAGTCTTTAAGGAGAGTGAAGGGGGAAGTGACTCGTCTGCATACTCAAGCACTGAGAACGAAAGCAGATCCTCATACGGGTAGAGGCGCTCATCAATGGCCACTCCATGATCGTATATTCCGAAACGATGCTGGCGAGGGTGTTTTGCTGCCTGGAGCGCGACTGCGAGCGCTGCCGCGAGTACTAGAAGCGCAAGAATGATGTTGTTGAATAAGATGCACGCAATAATCGCAGCAATCGCGATAATGCCGAGCGCCCAATACCAATCGGCACTTTTTTCTTCAAACGCGTATTCCGTTCCTTCCCATTCGTATAAAGCGGTGCGAGCCATATCAACACTATGATATCACTCGATGCCACGTCTTTGTGCAGAGTGCCTGCGCATTTTCATCTGCGTTTCAAATGCGGAGGAGGTGAGATTCGAACTCACGGTGCCTTGCGACACGGCGCATTTCAAGTGCGCTGGAATAAACCACTATCCGACTCCTCCCTGATTTCGCACTTTATCACCAAGCCAGCTTTTTTCTAAATAATGTTCCTCGTAGTGACAGTTAGGGCAAATAAGTTCTAAGTTAGAGAACTCATTGTTTTTATGATTACGGTCCCGGTGGTGAACATGTAAGATTTCGATTTTACTATACCCACAACGTTCACACACAGGACCTCTTAGTGCAATTATACGCAACTTTATAGCTTGCTTGTTTTTCACCTTGTCTTTTGGAGAGCCAATTTTGTACTTAATCCCGGAACGGTTGGTATTTGAACAAGCTCTGCTACATGTCTTCTTATTTTGCGAAGCAAGTATTGGTTTATCGCAAATAACACAAGGACTTTCTCTCCTGTTCGACCTTCCAAAGCAAATCTGGCTACAGAAAACCCGACCTGCCGCCAACTCGACCGGTCTGCGATATATGGCTTGCTTACAAAGGTGGCAAACAGTATTTGGTTTTCTCACGTACGGTTCAGTCACTCGTATAGTATACCGCTCAGTTAGTAGACCAGTCGTGGTCTCTGGAGTTAAGGCCGTGTAGGATGCAGGTATGCGATACATGGGAATTGATTATGGTACGAAAAAAGTCGGCACCGCGCTTTCGGACGATTCTGGGGCCATGGGCTTCCCCTATAAGGTGTTCGGAAATGACGCCCGCCTTCTCGATACGCTTATTTCTATTGTCTCGACCGAGCGAATAAAAGTCATTGTTATTGGAGAATCGAGAAATTACGCCGGAAACGATAACCCGGTCGCCCTCCAAGCTCGTGGTCTCGGGGATGTGCTCGGCCAAGCCACCGGGATTCCGGTTGTCTATGAGCCTGAAATGTTGACGACGCAGGAAGCGCGCAGGGGATTCGATGGAGTGCGAGAGGCCGGAAGCGGGCGCAAAGAAGTCGACGCTTCGGCAGCCGCACTCATCCTTACTAGCTATTTATCCCACTCGGCATGAACGACGAAAAAATCTCCATCGATGATTTTGCCAAAATAGAGGTGAAGGTAGGTACCGTGCTCAGGGCGGCGTGTGTGCCGGAGACCGATAAGCTCCTGGTGCTTACGGTAGATGTGGGCGAAGCCACGCCGCGCACCATCGTTTCAGGCATTAGGGAGTATGTGGCGGAACCAGAATCGCTCGTGGGACGCCAGCTTTCGTTTGTTACGAACTTAGCACCCCGCACGCTCAAGGGCATAGAATCAAACGGTATGCTTTTTGCCGCGGGGAGTGGAGACACGTTCGCGTTCATGGTTCCTGACCAATTTGTTCCACCGGGTACCGGCACTCATTAGGGACGTTCTATCAAGGCGCGTGCATGCAGTATAATTTCTCTAGCATGTCGCTCAAAGAAACATTTACACGATTCGCTCGAGTCGAACTCCCTGCACCGCGGTATCTTGCGCCGCTTTCAGCTGGAATAGATATCTCTGCAAGTGGTATTAAACTTGCAGTCATAAAAGAACGTTTGCATGGGCTTGAGCTCATTGGTTACGGGGTGGGACCACTTGAAATTGGTGCCATGAACGGAGGGGAGATAGCGGACCGGACGGCCGTGGTCGGTGCTATGCGCATGCTCGCTAAAGAGCACAACATTCGGTTTGCGAACGTCGCGCTCTCGGAATCGCGGAGCTATCTTTTTGAAGCTGATGTGCCGGGACACAGCAAGAATGAATGGCGTACCGCGGTTGAACAGCATATCGATGAATTTGTACCGCTTCCGCCTTCTGAAACTTCATTTGATATTACGCCCACAGATATCGGTGGCGAACTCACTCACGTGGCCGGTGTCGGGTACGCCTCTCGAATCATTGATGAATCACTTCTTGCGCTTGATGAGGCGGGCATCGAAGCTGTTGCGATTGAAAGTGAAAACTTCGCACTCCCGCGCGCGCTCCTGCCCGTCCTAAGCGACGAAACCGTCCTAATCATCGATCTTGGGCGTACCACAACCAAGCTCGTCATTGTCGAAAAACGCGTGCCTCGATTTGCAACGACGCTTGATATTGGCGGACATGCACTCACCCTCGCGGTCATAAAATATTTCGGCGTGTCGGAGGAAGAAGCAAAGCGGGTGAAGGCTGAACGTGGTCTCGTGGGTGGTCCTGGTAACGAGGAATACCTTGCGGCGATGCTTTTGACCGTTTCGGTCATCAAGGATGAGATTGCTCGGCGCGTAGAATATTGGCAGGCACGTGCAGGGGAAGGTACTGGACATTATCCCGTTGCGCGGGCGGTTCTGGTAGGAGGAAATGCGACTCTGCGTGGTCTCGCTGAATATCTAGAAACTAACCTACATATCCCGGTCGAGCTCGGCAATGTGTTTGTAAATCTTGCTTCTCGCGACCACTGGCTACCGCCCATTGAATATATGGAATCGCTCGCGTACGGGACGGCCATCGGTCTCGCACTACGAAATCATGAAAACTGAGCTTACCAATCTTCTCCCTGAACACCGCAAGCGCAAACTTGCACATGGATATCTATTCCGCGTCTTTGTTGTCGCTTCTCTATTGGTCACACTTTTGGTAGTTGCACACGCGCTTCTACTTATTCCCACATATCTCTATGTCGCTGGGCAGGCAAGCGCAGAAGAAAAGCGGCTCGCCACGCTGCAAATACCCGCGCTTGATTCTCTCGAGAAAGAAATAGAGGCCCGCATACGTGCCTTAGAAGGTAACGAAAATCGCCTCATACAGCAAAGCGACCGACCCACCGCTGCGCGAGCTATTGGTGCGGTGTTGGTTCCGCCTCGCACCGGAATACGTATCACCGGATTTACCTTCTCGCCCTCAACCACTGCGGAGTTAACCAAAATGACCCTGACGGGTAGAGCCGTAAATCGTGAGGCGCTACGAACCTATGTACAGACACTCGACGATTTGATATTCGTCGAGAAAGCAGAACTTCCAATTAGTGCATATGCGAAAGAGCGTGATATCGAATTCATCGTCACCCTTACGGGTTCTTTCAAACCATGACTCGCTCACTTACTCACTTACTCATAGCTCTTGCGTTGCTAGCGGCTAGCGTTGGGACGTATGTGATGTGGTATATAAGCGTTGTTCGTGAGAGCGATCGCGCGCTTAGTCTAATTACGGAAGTAGAACGAGCTAGCGATGCTGCCGCGCGAGCGTCCGAAACGAAAAGTGTTCTCGCCTCTCTTGCTGAGGATGAGAACTCAATACGCACGCATTTTGTAGTCGCAAGTAATATCTCACTCTTTCTTGAAGAGCTTGAAACCACCGGAAGATCGCTTGGGGCGGTGGTTGAAGTTATCTCAGTTGCGGATACTCTGACCAAGGAAGAACGCGTGAATGTTTCACTTAGGATTGTGGGTACCTTCGATTCCGTGCTCCGCACGTTGGGCGCGATTGAATACGGTCCGTACGATACACGGCTTGAGCACTCTACATTTGACGCAAAAGGGACCGAAAGGGGAGGAGTGTGGACCTCATTCTCGCAGTTTTCTGTCGGTGTAGTGCCCACTGCGATCGCGCCAAAAAACATTCCAGAATAATTCTATGAAATTTAAGCTCCCCGTATCAATTAATTTCACACGTATTTCACAGCAGGGAGACTGCTCACGACCGTTCCGTGATTGGATGACCCTTGTTCTTTTATGTGTACTCGCGTTTCTTGTAAGTCTTGCTTGGAACACGTGGTTCTTCTATAAGATTACCAATCAAGAATCTACCGATACTGGTCAAATGTCTATTACTGCGCCGGCAGCCGAGCTTATGGTGCAGGTGCGGGAGATATTTTCCGAACGAGCGAAAGAGGAAATGCGCTACCGTACCGAGTATCGCTTTGTTGACCCAAGCATATAGGGCGGTAAGGTAGAGAGGCCCCCATAGCTTAATGGATAAAGTTGCGGACTTCTAAGCCGTTGATGTTGGTTCGATTCCAGCTGGGGGCACAGCGAACGTAGTGAGAGATTGCTCCCGAGCACGCCCGGGAGGCGTGCGGGTAGGAATCGAATCTTCGCACTAAAGAACCAAGTGAGTTAGATCTTAAGAAAGTTAGGTACAGCACTACATATGAGATCACAAACCGTGCCTTCTGAGGTGAAATCAATCGGCGTCTACATGCCGCGATGGCTTTACCGGTCTGATACGTCGGACCGTATGTTCTTCGACGAATTGCTGCAGACCATACATGAAAGCGGTAGGTATAGAGCACTGCCCCTAGACCTGCCGAGCATGCGCCTTGGTTCTGATGTGGATGCAAAAACGTTCTGCGACCAGCACAATCTTGTGCTAGTTCTTCAGCACGATTCCAATTTATATTCGTCGCTTAAAAGATATGGAAATACTGTAAATTTTCTTGAGCCCCATGTCCGTTTCGTGAATTCGAAGGCGAGCCAGGAGATAGGACATGACAAGCGGACGACGAAGGCCTTGTTGAAGGAGCGAGGCATTCCAGTGCTGGAAGACGCTGTCATTGATTCTTCTCTAGGACTGAGTAATCACTTAGAACTGGAGAAATGGTATGTAGTAAAGCCGGTTAACAAAGGCGGCGGTGCGGGTGTGCGACTTATCAGGAAGACTGGCGCGAAGCTTTTCGGACATCATCGTGGCGCATGGCGGAGCTTGAGTGTGCTCGAATCAGGAAATCCAAATAGCTTCACGCTGAAGCACCCACTAGCGCCATCGCAAATAACCGTACTCGTTTTCTTGGCACTTGTTGCGATTACCATTCCTCTCGTCATGTCTACTCTCTGGGCCCTGAGTATATTGATCGGAATAGGTGCGTTCCTATTTTTCATACATATCTACGACCGCGGATTTACGTACATGCCCATGCTTGTTGAGCCGTACTTCAATGACGACCCAGACGGTTTTTCAAGCTTGCGCTGTACGGTTATTGGCGACGAAGTGGTCGAGGCAGTTAAGAGAACGAATCGTCGAAATATAACTTCCAATGTCTCTAGCGGTGGTAAGGCACAGAAAATAGAATTGACGGTTCGGCAGAAAGAAATCGCGATAGCTGCAAAAAACGCTATCGGAGCGGACTACGCCGGTGTTGACATGCTGGAGTGCAGAGGAGAAACAATTGTGGGCGAAGTTAACATTGGTCCGTTTACGCTCTTTTGCACGTACACCGGCGTGAACGTAGGAAAGATACTGGGAGAGTACCTTATACGTACGTGCGATGAGCGTGCGGTCCTGCCACGCCACACGTAAAAAATATCTGGGTATGTGCGGAACTGGTATACGCGTACGCCTCAGAAGCGTATGGAGCAATCCTTGGAGGTTTAAACCCTCTCATACTTACAAAATGAAGAACCCGAATGCTACTGCGTCCGGGTTCTTCATTTATGTTAGTGCGCGATGCAAGACTCGAACTTGCGACCTTCCCGGTGTAAACGGGTTGCTCTACCAACTGAGCTAATCGCGCATATTCAACAACACTAAAGCATTAACGTCGGAGTACCGACTCCACCAACTACGCACAGCTAATCGCGCGTACCGGCACTATACCGTATCTTCCATATTTTTAAAGCAACCGAGACAGCGTATGCTAAGTTCTTATACTCTATGGAACGTCTTGAAGCAGTAGTCTCTGGTCGCGTACAAATGGTGATGTATCGCGACTATACGCAAAGAAAGGGGAGTGGTCTCAAGCTCGTCGGAGAAGTGCAAAACCTGCCAGACGGGACGGTGCGCGTCGTAGCTGAAGGGTCGAGGCAAGTGCTTGAGGCATTTCTCCAAAAACTAGAAAAAGGATCGCTCTTGTCGCGCGTGGAAAGTATTGCGCCGGCATGGACGAGTCCGAAGGGAGAATACACCCGATTCACTATCAACTATGACTAAGGGACCAAGAGCTATCGGTATCATCATGGACGGGAACCGTCGCTGGGCGCGCGAGCGGGGTCTCGCTTCACTTGAAGGTCATACCGCAGGACTCGAAAAGATTGGTGAATTACTTTCTTGGGTACGCGCGCGCGGCATTAAGGAGGTCACCCTGTATGCGTTTTCGACAGAAAATTGGAACCGCTCACCTGAAGAAGTCGCGTACCTAATGAAGCTTTTTAATTACGCATTCGATAGTAATTTTAAAAAATTCATACAGGGAGGAGGCCGGGTTCGGTTCATTGGCGACCGCGCGCGTATGCCTGAAAAGCTTCAGACGCGCATGCGGGAAAGCGAAGAAGAAAGCAAAGAAAACACCGAAGGCACGCTTGTGGTGGCGCTTTCGTATGGGGGTCGCGCGGAAATACTCGCGGGCGTAAATGCGCTTCTCCAAAGCGGAGTCGAGCGTGTAGACGAATCGGATTTTGGGGCATCACTCTGGAGCGCGGGACTCATTGATCCTGACCTTATTATCCGGACAGGAGGCGACATGCGCCTCTCAAACTTCCTTACCTGGCAGTCGGTATACAGCGAACTCTTCTTTACTGCTACGAAATGGCCGGATTTCTCGGAAGGGGAGTTCGACAGCATCCTAGCGGAGTACGCGAGTCGTGAGCGCAGGTTGGGAGCGTAGCAAACTCTGTTTGTGCTAGGGTGGTCGCATGGAACTTCCGGTCATCTATGAAGACGCTGATATGGTTGCGGTCGCAAAGCCTGCGGGCGTGATGACGCATCCTGATGGCCACACAAAGGACGAGACGGCGAGTGACTGGTTTTTGAGAGTCTACCCTGCGAGTGCTGCCGTGGGTGAAATGCAGCGTCTTCCAAACGGCACCGAGATAGCACGTCCTGGTGTTGTGCATCGTCTTGATAGGGACACGTCAGGAGTCTTGGTCTTCGCGAAAACACCCGAAGCCCATGCACACCTAAAGGCAGTGTTCCAAAATAGAGAAGCGAAAAAGACGTATCTTGCGTTTGTGTATGGTGTGCCGAAAGAACGAAAGGGAACCATTGAGTTCTCAATAGGGCGTTCACGAAAGGACTTTCGTCTGCGTTCTGCGCAGCCAAAAGCGCGTGGCACCATGCGCGACGCGCTTACTCGCTACGAAGTCGTGAGCGACATTGGCACTCACTCACTTTTGAAGGTCATGCCGGAGACCGGACGCACACACCAAATCCGTGTGCATTTAAAAGCCATACATCATCCCGTGGTCTGCGATCCTTTGTACGCACCAAACCAGAAATGCGATCTCGGATTTGGAAGGATGGGGCTCCACGCCTATTCGCTCGACATACCGCTTCTTTCGGGTGAACGAATCCTTCTTACGGCACCAATTCCTGAAGATATCCTTCCTGCGCTCAAGCAGTTTCCGCACAGTGACGTCTTTACACCACCACCCACTAGCGTCTGAAGTAAGTAAGGACAGAAGGAAGGAGCTCGAGCGTTTTGCTTTTATTTTACCTCGTGTTACAGTACCCCGGTCATGCAAAACGTCATTACTCCAGTCGCGGTCAACGAGCGCGTACAGCTCGGTATTCGTGCCGGCGACACCGTCCGCGTCCATCAAAAAGTCGTTGAAAAAGGAAAAACGCGTCTCCAGACGTTCGAAGGTCTAGTACTCGCCGTTAAACACGGTCATGAGGCTGGCGGCACGTTCACTGTGCGCGCAACGCTTTCTGGTATCGGTGTTGAAAAAATATTCCCGCTCTACTCACCAGTCATTGAGAAGATAGAAATCGTTCGCCGTTCTAAAGTGCGTCGCGCAAAGCTCTACTTCATTCGTGAGAAAGTTGCCCGTGAAGTGCGTCGCCAGCTCCGCAATATGCGCATGGTCAACATTTCGACTGATGATTTTAAACAAACTGCGGTTGAGGAGGATGAGAAGGTGCTAGAAGACGAGACTGAGACTATGGACGCGTCAATTGTCGATGCAGAAGTAGTCGATGCGCCGGATGAGGGAGCACCCGAGGTTGTTGTCGAAACAAGCGAGGAGACAACGCCAGTTGAAGAAGCAATTGCGGAAGCTTCAGAAGAAGCAGCCGACCGGAAGAAAGAAGAAGTGGCGTAAAGCGCGCATTTGAAAATAAGGAACAGGCCCGCTATAGTAAGCGGACCCTTTCTTTTGAAAGGGGAGCCTATATGCCCAGGTGATGAAATTGGTATACATGCATCCTTGAGGTGGATGTGCCGCAAGGCGTGGAGGTTCAAGTCCTCTCCTGGGCACCAGATAGGATAAATACACAAAATGACCGAGCAAACATCGGGTCGTTTTGTGTGTTTGGGTTAGTAAAACTAGTGCTATACTTTCGCCATGACTGAACGTTTTCCAGGGCCCGGAGAATCAGCACCTCAACCCCGCTCATTCCAGGGATTTACTCAGATTCTTGAGCAATTCGTATCCAATCGATTGGATATCAATAAAGTCCAAGAATTGACTCGGAACCGCGTGAGCCTTGATAGTGACCCTTCTACTTGGATTTCCTCTGCACGTACTGTGGAAGAGGGTACGCATATACGTATCGGAGAGCAGAAGGTGCCGGAAAGTATCGCTCAGCAGTTCAGGTGGGGAGCTGAAACGGTCGAGCATGAGTATGTAGTCAAAGTTGCTCACGAATACGCGCACGTCGTACAAGAGACGTTCGACCAGCACTTGCTGCGATGGCTCGACGGCTCGAGCGATATTCCTGAAGACGCACTCCCATATATACAGCTCTACGCATCCCTTGCGACTATTGGTGGCTTGCACGGACTCTCGCAAATGGATGTGTACCATGAGCAGAGTCGTACCACGGGCAATCTTAACGTCAGTGTCTACGAAGATATGGCCGAAACGATTGGTAGCTACCTTCTCGGAAACGAATACTTCCTCTACCGTATACAGAATGTTCAAGGGCAGATCACGCAGGAGCAGGCGAAGGAACTTGTCGAGCACGTGGTTGCGGTAGTCGATACGTGGAAGAAGAAAGAGAGTGAGATAGAAACCTGAGTCATCCAAAAATCCTCCATACTCTCCTTGGCCGTTTTGTAGATAGTAGGGAGTTCGGAAAACAATTAGTCCGGAGCACCTATTCATTGAGAAAGGCCGCGTCCTAAGACGCGGCCTCAAACCTAGTGCGTGTGCCCCGTCTGCGGATTCAGTAAGAGCACTATGGTGCGGTATCCGACGAACAGAACGATGGCAAGCGCAAGAAGTGGATCGACGAGTGACCATCCGGTGATTCCCATCAAGAGTCCACCGAAGATAATGGCAATGCTTGAATACAGGTCACCCTCGATGTGGAGTTTCTGGGCGTGGCTCGTGGCGTCCGTGTGCTTTTGTGGTAGCAGACGGTGTTGCCAGATATTGCCAAGCGCGCCTATAGACGCGATCACGAGTACGCTCCACCCACGCACCATCTCGGGATCCTGAAGCCGTCGTATTGCCTCGAATCCTATCCACGCGAGACTTAGGAGCAAGAGTCCGCAGCTCACCCGCATCCAGGTGATGCGGAATCTGTCCTGATCCGTGTGTCGCCTCACCGTAAGGGACACGTAGATCGAGATAAGCGCGGAGACGCCGTCGAGCGCGACATGCGCAGAGTCGGCGAAAATAGCAACGCTTCTCGCATACGTGCCGCCCACGATTTGAACCAAGAGAATGCCGAGCGTAATCAGGAAGATAGCGATGTATCGTTTCGTTTCCGAGACGGAGCCATGCGCTTCGTGCGTATGGGGCTGCGGCATGGCCGCTCCTTTCTATTTACGTTGTGTATCCAGTCGGACCGTAGCACGCACGCCTGAAACTGCAACCCACGCCTTCCGTGCACTATCGACGCGTGGTATAAGTGGCGAGTGCACAGATGGCGGCTTTAGCTCAGCTGGTAGAGCACTCGGTTGTGGTCCGAGCGGTCATGGGTTCGAGTCCCATAAGTCGCCCCATTGAAATCCGCGTCAGCGGATTTTCGCATGTATGTAAGGTGCTCTTGCTTCAATCTATAAACAAGACCTTTTGTTTTTGCTCCATTCGGGTGTATACAGAATTATATGAAATCCTTTTTCGGAGAATTTAAAAAGTTTGCCATGCGCGGAAACGTCATGGATCTGGCAATCGGTGTCGTCATTGGTACGGCATTCAATAACATTATTAACTCGCTGGTCGCGAATATCATTACGCCGCCCTTGGGTCTTCTTATGGGCAAAATTGATTTCAAAGACATTGTATTTAATCTCGGAGGGACGGTTGAAATAAAATACGGACTTTTTATACAATCCGTCATAGATTTCGTTATAATCGCGCTCGCAATCTTCCTCGTGATTCGCTTCGTAAATCGTCTGCAGCATATTGCCCGTCGTGAACAGGAGGCAGGAACAACTCCGCAGTCTGAGAAAACGGCTGAACTCGTCGTACTCGAAGAAATAAGAGATTCATTAAAAAAATAGGAACGAACCGGCACCTTTAACCGTCTGCTTATCTGAACCGTTATCTCACTACCCGTATCTATGCTTTCAATTAAACAACTTATTGCTGGTCTCGTTCTGCTCGTTATCATAGGTGTCGGCGCATTCTTGTATCGCAACACCATGGAACGTCCGGCCATCAAGGATACTTCTACTAGCGGAGCTTGTACGGAAGAAGCGAGGGTGTGTCCTGATGGAACGGCTGTAGGACGCGAAGGACCGTCATGTGCCTTTGCTAAGTGCGCCCCGCCAAACGTTGAGCTTGAGGGAGGTATTTCGTTTGTGACTCCAACCGGGTATGTACGCACACCTGCTACTCAAGGAGCCGTCGCGCAGTTTGAGAAACCATCGTTATCAGGTACTCCGTCTCACACCATACGGGTACAGCGTATTCCTGTTCCAAGCGGACAAACGGTTGACGCAGTTATTCTGGCTAACACTCGGTATCAACCAGCTGATATGCAGGCGGAAAATTTCAATCGTTTCTTAAACAAAACAATCGAAGTAAAGACCTTCCGGACTACGGTCATTGAGCGTTTTGAGGCACAAATACAAAGTGTGTACTATCTCGCACGATCGAATGAGGTGCTTCGATTTGAAGTCACTGAACATGATGTAATTGGCTGGATGGACCCGAATCTGATTGTTGAAGAACTGCCGGAGCACCGAGCGCTCCTCACCACGTTAGGGACACTTCAGGTTACAAACTAAGAAGAGTACAAAGCAAAAAGAATGGCACGCTGGGTCGCAGCGTGCCTTTCTTTCTATGCTTCAAGAGCGAGTAGGGCGACCATAGTCAACACACCGACGAGGATCATCACCAACTGGATGACTGAATGCCGAACAGTTTTTGTCTTATGGAGTTCAGGGATAAGATCAGTGAGCGCAATATAGATGAAACCGCCGGCAGCAAGCGGTACAAGTATGGTGGTGAACACTTCGGTCATGTTGCCGAGAAATAGGGCAGTGATTGCTCCAGCGACGGCTGCGAGTGAAGATAGAAAATTCAACCAGAGTGCTTTTAGCCTGGAATAGCCTGCATGGATGAGTACACCGAAGTCACCAAGCTCCTGCGGTATCTCGTGAAGGATGACTGCGATGGTGGTTGCGATACCTACTTCTGTTGATACGAGGAAACTTCCCGCAATGATAAGACCATCGATGAAGTTATGAACGCCGTCAGAGACAATGACAATTTTCCCTACCGGATGCACTGCAGGCTCCGAAGCCTCAAGTCCGTGATGATGATGCCAGTGCAAGAACTTTTCGAGCACAAAGAATATGAGAATGCCACCTATTATCAGGAGTGAAGTCAGTGTCGGATTCACGGTCTCCGCATAGGCTTCGGGAATGAGGTGAATAAAAACATCACCGAGAAGGGCACCGACCGCAAGAGACACTAGTGCAAATACACTCGCGTTCAAAAACTTCCCTTTAAGAGAAAGGGTAACGACACCAATAAGAGAGATAAGGCTTACGAGTGCGACGGCCCCGAGAGAATAGAGAACGACTGTGGTCATGTCACTACCTTAGTACACTCAAGGCTTAGTTGCAAACGGTTCGCATGTGGAAAGCAAAAAGATGCGCTACTATGTGCGATATGTCCGCAACAAAAGATTTGCAGGAGGTTGGTTTGCGCGCAACGCGGCAGCGCATTGCGTTACTCGAACTTTTAAAATCGGAGCGGAATCCTGTCGACGTCGAAACCTTAACGGAGAAGGGTGGGGGTCAATTCGATACGGCGACGGCGTATCGGATACTTGAGGCATTTAGAGAACATGGTTTAGCGCATCGTATCGATCTCTCTAAGGGTCGTGCGCTCTACGAAGTGGCGGGCGTACACCATCACCATGCCGTATGTCAGTCGTGCGGGAACATACAAAACGTAGATGCGTGTGTGCCTGCCGCGCTCGACGAACGTGTGCGTAAAGCAACCGGCTTCAAACTCATTGAGCGACATACGCTTGAATTTTTCGGACTTTGTAAGAAATGTGCCAATGCGTAACATGCGAATACTGACGATTGTCTCTCTCTTGCTACTCATCAGCATTCCGCTTAGTGCGGGCGCACAGATGTACGTGCCGGATGTCGAAACGCTCGCCAAGGCGCGCGTAGTTTCTACTTCTAATGAACGGCTGGAAGAGATAGTGGGTACTGGCGTGTCAGCCGAGGTGCAGATGATAACCGCTGAAATTCTTGAAGGTGATGAGAAGGGCAGAGTAGTTACGTTCAGCAATGATTTCTCCCAATTAAAGACGGGAGACGTGTTCTATCTACGTCACCTTGTTAGTCCTTCCGAAGGTACTGAGGTCTATTCAGTGGCTGATATATACCGGCTTCCGGTCCTTGTGGGCGTTGCTGTGGTGTTCCTTGTGCTCCTGTTACTGTTTGGCGGCATACAAGGCATACGAGGACTCGTCGCGCTCGCGCTCAGTCTCGTGCTTATTTTCTATTTACTCCTTCCGGGAATTATCAAAGGCTACCCGCCCATGTTGGTTGCGGTGGGTGTATCCTCACTCATCATCATCGCCGGGTCCTACATAACTCATGGTTTTACACGCACTACGAGTGCGGCAGTTCTGGGAATGATAGGAACCGTAGTGGTGACGGGAATAGCAGCTGCGGTGGTGGTCGACATGGCTGGACTTACTGGCTACAACTCAGAGGAAAGCACGTATCTCTACTTTCAGTCTCAAGGAGCTCTTGATTTGGTAGGTATTCTTATGAGCGCCATACTCATCGGATTATTGGGTGTTTTGTATGATGTCGCAATCGGACAAGCGGTTTCAGTTGAAGAGTTACTCCGAGCCGATCAGCACCTTTCACGTTCAGATCTGTATCGTCGCGCGCTTCGCATTGGCAGGGAACACATTGGTGCACTCGTAAATACTCTTGCCATCGCCTACGTCGGCGCCTCGCTACCGCTTCTCCTACTTCTCGATAATGCGAGTGCTCCTATCGGTTACATTCTGAATGGAGAGGTGCTGGCGACTGAAATAATTCGCATACTCATAGGTAGCATGGGGTTAGTCCTTGCGGTGCCGGTAACCACCGCTATCGCTGTTTTCATGATTCGTTCAGAAGGAAGTTCTGCCAGAAATGACGCCCCCGTCCGTCATAGTCACTAGTGATATAGTTGCTGTATATCCTGCCTATAACTAATCCATGAATGACATGTTTAATGAACTGACTGGAAATAAAACTTTGCGCTATGCGCTTTTGGCCGTGCTCGCACTCCTTGCGCTCTTTCTAGCTGCTACTACGTGGGATACCGCGTTTGGGCGCGGACCAAACGAGCCCATGAACACGATTACGGTTGAGGGTACAGGAACCGCAGCCACGGTACCTGATATCGCGCAGATTACCTTTACGGTGACTGAGTCAGCTAGTGGAGTAGCGGATGCGCAAAAGGCTGCGACTGATAGGACGAATGCTGCGCTTACGGCACTTAAGAATGAAGGTATTGAGGAAAAAGACATTAAAACCCTCTCGTATACCGTACAGCCTCGGTACGAATACAATCAGCCATGTGCGCCAGATCGCATGTGTGCGACGGTGGTTTCGGGCACCCCACGCATTGTGGGCTATGACGTATCGCAGTCAGTTGAAGTAAAGGTGCGCGATACGGCTAAGGCAGGAGAACTGCTTGGGATCCTTGGTGACCTTGGGGTACAAAACATCTCAGGACCGAACTTCATGGTTGATGACGAAGACGCCGTTAAAGCAGAGGCGCGCGGGGAAGCCATTGCTGAGGCAAAAGCAAAGGCAAAAATCCTTGCTCAGCAGCTTGGTGTCCGTATAGGCGCCGTCGTCAGCTTCTCCGAAAACACTGGCGGATATCCGGAGTACAACTCGTACGGGAAGGGGGGCAACATGATGGACGCCACTCAAGCATCCGCCCCAAATCTTCCGGTTGGTGAGAATGAGTCGGAAGTAACGGTCTCGATCACCTACGAAATCAGGTAAGTGCATTAAAAGTTCCATCTACAGCGTCGCAGTTCCTTGCGATTTCTTACACCGTACTGCGAGTCACGCTTCCAGAAATCTCAGTCCTGCTCCTTGTATCTGAATCCTTTTCCATCGCTTACGGAAACAGCACGAGACCCCAGATGGGGTCTCGTGTCATTTGACATAGAAACAAGGCCGTATTATCCTGTGGACACATAAAGCCCGCGGGGCTTTTTTATTTAGAAGCGTAATCGCTCTCAGATATGTCTTCATTCATCACCTATCTCAAGAATGTCCGTGGAGAAATGGCCCATGTGGTGTGGCCTAGTCGTCGCCAGACTATCATCCATACGGTTCTCATAATCCTTATCTCGACGCTGGTTGCGCTTCTCATCAGCGGGTTTGATTACGTATTCACCAATATCGTGGATCGTCTGGTATCGGGCTTTTAATCTTTCATTCCCTTAATACTATGGATATTAAAACCGCCCCGCATTTTTCTGACGAAGGATTGAGTACCGAGCCTCGCTGGTACACCATTCATACCTACGCAGGATACGAGAACGCGGTGGAACGCAACTTGCGACACCGCAT
>Ga0163151_10001545_pt1 | contig 38336 bp, 27 predicted proteins | sample OliLakLV19MP5IB2_FD_145596 | JGI IMG/M metagenome (GOLD analysis project Ga0163151, IMG submission 145596) | Freshwater microbial mat bacterial communities from Lake Vanda, McMurdo Dry Valleys, Antarctica - Oligotrophic Lake LV.19.MP5.IB-2 | ecosystem: Environmental > Aquatic > Freshwater >... | reverse complement strand
CGGCCGCGCCGAGGAAGATCGCGAGGAGGAGGAGGCCGATGCCCATGCGGGCGGAACGTACCTCAGGACGGCCGCAGCGTCGGCTGAGGATCCGATCTTGGACTCCGGGCTCGAGGGCTTGTGCCGTGCGAGCGCGTGAGTTGCGACGAGCCAGCGGATCTATCGGTCGGAAAAATGCCACGCCGCGCCCGTGCTCCGAATACCGGCGTGCAGTCGGGGCCCTCCGAAGCATTCCGCACTTGGGATCCCGCAGATCCCGGGTGCTCGTTCATGATCTCTGCAGGTGCCGAAGCCGCGACCGGAGAGCTTCCCGATCGCCGGAAGCTGACCCGGTGGATCCTGCGGGTCCACCATCCCGAAGTCCTCGACTCAAAGCCATGTACACACGAGCCATCTCCCTTCTGTCATTCCTCGCTTTGGCGAACAGCGCATCGGCGCAGATCACGCTGACCGAGATCGCGCCGCCCGTCGACTTGAACGCGACGTTCTTCACAGGCTCGCCCGCGGGGATCAACCCCTCGGCGATCGCGGTCGAGGGCACGACGCTCTGGGTCGCGGGCTTCAACAACCAAGGCCTCGTGGGCACGACCGGAATCGTCCGCGTGGACAACGCCACGACGACTCCGGCAGTCTCCACGGCGTTCGCCGTTCTCACGACGCCGGGCCAGCGCGGCTACAGCGGACTGACCGTCAAGAACACGATCGTCGGCGCCGCCTTCGACAGCGGTGCCACGGATCTGAACGGCATCGCGGCCTACAACGGCACGACGTTCGCGCCGCTGTGGGCCGCGAACACGCGCGGGATCTGCGGACCGGGCTTCGACCCCGACTTCAATGCCGCGGGCGGCCTGACGGGCATCGGCTGGACGACGCTCGGCGCCGGGCGCCGGGCGTTGAACGACCTGAACAGCGGCGCATCCTACTTCGACCTCACGAACGGGATGATCATCGCCGTCACGGGTCAGCCCACCGTTTGGCGCTGCATGGAGTTCGATCAGGCGACCGGTGACGTCTACCTGCGGATGGACAACTTCCTGGTCAAGGCCGTCCGTTCGGGCACGAACGCTTGCGCTGCCGGCGTGACCATCAGCGGCTTGGTGACCGCTGCGGGGATCGCGGGCCAAAACGTGGCCGTGCTGAACACGAACTTCGGCACGTTCCTCTTGGCGAACGATCGCACCGTGGCGACCGCGGGCCAGAACTTCTTCTCCGTCGTCCAGGCGTTCAACACGAACGGCAACGCGACGACGGTTCAGTGGCCGGGCACGTTCACGCCCCCGACGAGCGCGGGCTGGTACGACTTCTCCTACGACCCCGCCTCGAGCACGCTGGCGATCCTCGACTTCCTGAACCGCAGCGTCTTCCTGTTCTCGGTCGGCTCGACCCAGGCCGGAACGACCTTCTGCTCGGGTGACGGGACAGGCACGGCCTGTCCGTGCGCCAACTCCGGTGTGGCCGGGAACGGCTGTGCGAGCTCGGTCAACCCGAGCGGTGCCAACTTGGGCTCGACGGGAGTCGCGAGCATCGGCAGCGACAGCGTCGTCCTGACGGGGAGCGGCATGCCGAACAGCTCGGCGCTGTACTTCCAGGGCACGTCCCAACAAGGCGCCGGCGCCGGTACCGTGTTCGGTGACGGACTGCGCTGCGCCGGCGGGACGATCACCCGCCTCGGCACGAAGACGAACGTCGGCGGTGGGTCGCAATACCCCGCAGCGGGTGACCCGTCGGTCTCCGTGCGTGGTCTCGTGAGCGTGCCCGGCACGCGCACCTACCAGATCTGGTACCGGAACGCAGCCGCCTTCTGCACGGCGTCGACGTTCAACCTCTCGAACGGACGCGAGATCGTCTGGTCGCTGTGACTCCACCGAGCCGAACCGGTCCACCTGAGGACGACCGGTTCGCGCCGAGCAGTCGAGCGAGGCGGGCCCCTGTGGGTCCGCCTCGCCGCATTCTCACCAGTACCTTGGACGAGAGCGTCGCCGCGCTCGACGTCACGAGCATCGATGCCCGTCGTCACCCAACGCAACCTGACGTCGCGCTACTTCGTCGGCCTCGTGACGCCGTGCTGAGCGGCCAGGAAGGCCGCCTCCGCCGTCGTTCCGTCGCCCGCTTCGCAGCGCGTTGGGTAACCCGACTTGTTCAACGCTAGCGGGTGATCCCGAAGTTCGCGGCATCACTCAGGCCGCCTGCGAGTCCCTGGACTGCGCTGCAGCTCCTCCGAGAACCTCCGCGCCGACCGCATCGACGTGCGTGTCGACCTGCGAGTCCCTGGACTGCGCTGCAGCTCCTCCGAGAACCTCCGCGCCGATCGCATCGACGTGCGTGTCGACCTGCGACTCCCTGAACTGCGCTGCAGCTCCTCCGAGAACCTCCGCGCCGACCGCATCGACGTGCGTGTCGACCTGCGACTCCCTGGACTGCGCTGCAGCTCCTCCGGGGGGTGCAACGGACCTGCGTCGTCGCTGCGCCTTGCCAGGAAGGCGCATTCAGCCTGAGTTAGGCCGCGAACTTCAGAATCACCCGGCTAGGGCGTGAACGTCAGCGCGATCGCGTCCGACAGGTTGAAGCCCGCACCCCCGGCGGCCGCGTTGCGGTACCACAACTGGAAGCGGCGCTGGATACCGGCCGTGATCGCGCCGCCGCCCGCGCTCATCGGCGGGCTCGTGTAGTTGACGAAGCGCAGCGTGTTCCCGTTCGCATCGAGGAACTGCGGAGGGCCGAGGCGCCAAGTGGTCCCGCCGATGCACCGGAAGCCGTTCCCGAAGGGGACCTGCGTCGCGGCAGCTCCGTAGTAGAAGAGTCCGACCGAGTTCGGCGGCCCGCCCTCGGCGACGAGGACCAGGTTGTTCGCGGAGACGCTCGTCGTGCCCGACCAGCCGACGAGCATTCCCGGTCCGGCGGTGTTGGGCGCGGTGGCGCACTCGTTCTCGCCCTCGGGCGCGTGGACGAGCTTGACCGCATCGGCCGACGTCCACTCGGCCGCGTCGGCACCTGTGTTCGTGAGCGCAACGCGCACGGCCGAGGGACCCTGGCCGAAGAGGAAGCGCCCGAGTCGGATCCAACGGCTGCCGTTCGCGCGCTGATCGATCGGGACGACGGAGGTCTCGTCGTAGCTGTGCACCGTGTACTGGGCGGTGTCGTTGCGGTTGCTCGCGGCCGTGTACCACACATAGACGTCGTACGTGCCCGTGCGCGGCACGGCGAGGCGCCATTCCACGGAGACGGGCGCGGTCCCGGGCGCCACGCGCGAACCGAAGCGCATCGCGCCCGCCTGCGCCGAGGACTGCCAACCAGCCGACGTCTCGGCGTACGTCGCCGCGCCGTCCGCGTCGTCGCCGACGATCTGGATGCTGCGCGAGGACACGAACGGGTTCACTGCCGACGCGTTCCAGGGACCGCCGGGGGCCGGCAAGTTGTCGATCTCGTCCTGGATCGCGATCTGGGCGGTGTACTGGTGGTAGACCCACAGCGCCCCGTGCGGCACACCCTGGCCGCGCGCATAGTTCAGTTGGTTCTGCACGAGCGACCAGTCGGTGTCGTCGCTGGCCCGATAGCCGACACCGAGCTTCGACAGGTACGAGCCCGCCTGCGTACGGCACGTCTGGAACTCCGTCTGGAACGACGCGAGAGACGTCAGGTACATCTGCGGCATCACGAGGTCGATGTAGCCGCCGGCGAGCCAGCTCGACCAGCGCTGCATGTGCTGCGTGATCCCGTACGAGCCCGTGGGCGCCGACGAGACGACGATCGTCGGGTTGGCCGATTTCACGGCGTTGAAGGAGCGCTGCATCAGGCTGTTCACGAGCCCCTCGCGGAACGTGACCCACTGTGCGGAGTTCACGTTCGACGGCGGATTGACGCCGTACTGCGCGAAGTAGAGCGCGGCGGTCGGAGCTTCATAGCCGTACTCACGCCCGGTCGACTTGCGGCCCCAGCGGATGCGATCGAGCTGGATGTCGTCGAAGTCGTAGTCCTGGGCCAGCTCCGTCACCATCGCTACCAAGAGGTCCGTCGCGGGCTGGCTGCCCGGCGAAAGGAACACGAAGCCGCCGTTCTCACTGGTGACCGGATCCCCGCCGATGTCGCGCGCCAGCCAGTCCGGGTGCGCGACGGCCAGTGGATGCGAGCCGAGCCCCACGGCGAGCCCGTACTCGAACCACGCGCCGACCTGCAGGCCCTCGTCGTGGAAGATGCGGCACAGATCGCGTGCGTAGTCGATGCTGCTGCTGGCCCAGTTGCCGCCCGCGGCCTTGTAGGCGCGACTCGGCCACAGCGTGGACTGGCCGGAGTACATGGCCACGTAGACCGTGTTCATGCCGCCGTTGCGGATGTTCTGCGCGATCGCGCGCAGCTGCGGCTCGCTCTTGCCGACGAAGGTGTATTGCGTGAGCCAGCACGAGCGAACTTCGGACGCCTGGGCCGGGGCGACGCTGGCCGGGGCGACGCTGGCCGTGGCGATCAGCGCAGTGCAGGCGGCGAGGAACGAGGAGACGGCGCTGTGGAGGGACCTCATGCCGCGAGGATACGACCATTACCGCGACTCCGCCTGTCCTCGCGGTCGTTCCAACGCCTGCGGCCATGATGCTCCTGCAGCGGACAGCGCTATCCGTGAAAACCGGTCCCTAGAAGAGGACCTGGTCGACACGCAGGACGCCCTTCGTGCCCGAGGCAGGCGATCGTAACGGGCTCGAGCGGCTGTGTCGGTAGGTCACTCGCCCACTCGTGCAGCTCGAGCGGCTATCGCTCGACCCCGAGGGCAAGGTGATCAACGCGCTTCGTCGGTGCAGGCGCGACGGCACCTCCGCGATTCCGTTCGAGCAGCTCGACTTCCTCGCCCCGCTCGCGCCGCGGCCGCGAGCGCACATGTTGACGTCTCACGTCGTGCTGGCGCCGGCGACCAAGTGGCGCGAGCTCATCGTGCCACTCTCGCCGAGTTCGCCGGATGGCACGCACGGCGAGGAGCGCCACGGGCCGAACTCCTGCTGCGCGCATTATCATCGACGTGCAGACCTGCCTGCATTCCGACGGACGGCGGGAACGGACTCGCGTTCCTCACCGACGGCCTGATCATGCTGCCAAGATCCTGGGCAGCCCTCGGACCGTAGACCGAGTCGCCATGCAGCGCGTCCGCTCGAACGGTACTGAGTTCGAGTTCGCGGAGTAGCGGCCCGGATCCTTCATCGTGCTTCCTGAGCAGGCTCGGGCAGGCACGTTCGCTGGGCAGGTGCTCCTGCTGTCGCGCGGAATGGGACTCTGGGACGTCGTGTTCGGCGGCGCCTTGGTGTCGTTCACGTTCGACGCACTCGCCGTCGCGCTCGGCGCTCGCCGCCAGACGATGCTGCGGAATCCGTGGGCGACCGCCGCGCCCTGCGTCGTCATCGCAATGGTTGCCTGGTTCGCGTATCGAGCAGTGCGTCGGTCCCTCGAGCACGGACGCGACCGCGGATCACTCGGTGCCGGCGTTCGTCCGCGTTTCGACGCCGAGACGGTGCTCGAGCACGGGGCTCTGCTCGAGCACGCGCACTGGCCGCCCGGCCCGCGCCTCTGAATCAGCCTGCAGCGCGTGGTTTCGCGGCCATTTCCTGGCAAGATCGGCGGACTCGACAGCCGCGCAGCCGATGCAACCGACCATCCCTCACGCCGCGAACCTGGACCAGGCAGCCGTCGGCAACGGCCGCGCCCTTGCGCTGGTGTCGCCACGCGGCTCGCTCGACTGGCTGTGCCTGCCGCGCTTCGACTCGCCGAGCGTGTTCGCCCGCCTCCTCGACGAGGAGCGCGGCGGCCGATTCCGCGTCCTGCGCCGCGGGGCCGAGATCGAGGGCAAGCTCGAGTACCTCGTGAACACGAACGTCGCTCGCGTGGAATTCCGCGACGGCGACGAGGCCTGGGAGCTCCTCGATTTCGCACCGCGCGTACCCGAGGGGCTCGGCGTCAGCGTCCCGATCGAGCACGTGCGCTTGCTGCGACCGATCTCCGGGGAGCCGCGACTGAGCATCGATTTCGATCCGCGCCCGGGCTATGCGGCAGCGCCGGTCGAACTGCGCGAGAGCACGTGCGGCGTCGACGTCGTCAGTGGGCACGGACCGATTTCGCTGCAGACCAACCTGCCCATCCCCTACGTGCTCGGGAAGCGCGAGTTCGCGTTGACGCGACCCACGTGGTTCTCCGTGCGGTACGGCGCCACGACCGAGCGACGCGAAACGGCCGGGATCCTGCGCGACCTCGACCTCACGATCGCGGGCTGGCGAGCCTGGGCGCGGACGTGCGCGCTGCCGAGCTTCGTGCCCGAGCATGTCCTGCGGTCCGCGCTGACGCTGAAGCTCCACGCGTACCACGACACGGGCGCGATCATCGCGGCCGCGACGACCAGCGTTCCCGAGGCGCTCGGGACCGAGCGCACCTGGGATTACCGCTACTGTTGGTTGCGCGACGCCGCGTTCGTCGTCGAGGCGTTGCGGCGACTGTCGCACCTCGCCGAGGGCGAACAACTGCTGCGTTTCCTGCGCGACATGGTCGAGTCGGGACCGCTCCAACCCGTCTACGGGATCGGCGGTGAGCGCGACCTCGAAGAGCGAATGCTGCCGCACCTCGCCGGTTTCGCCGGGAACGGTCACGTCCGCGTCGGCAACGCTGCGGCGATCCAGCGCCAGAACGACTTGATGGGCGAGCTGGTCCTGTGCTTCGACACGATGCTCTCGGACCCGCGCGTCGTCGTCGAGCGTCCTGAAGCGTATTGGCCCGTCATCGAGCGACTCGTCGAGGACGCGATCGCCGCCGCGCGCGAGCCCGACATGAGCATCTGGGAGTTCCGCACGCTGATGCGGCACTACACGTTCTCGCTGGCGATGTGCGCCGTCGCGGCTCACCGCGGAGCGCGAATCGCCGAGAGATTCGGCCGGATGGAGCACGCGCGGCGCTGGAGCCTCGCGAGCGACGAGTTGCGCGCCGAACTCCTGGAGCGCGGCTACAACCAAAGCCTCGGCTTCTTCACGCAAGGGCTCGACGGCGTCAACCCGGATGCCTCGAACCTGCTCTTGCCGAGCCTCGGACTGATCGACGCGCACGACCCGCGCTTCGTTTCGACCGTTCGCGCCTACGAGGAGAGGCTCGTCGAAGGCGGAATGATGATGCGCTACCGGAACGAAGACGATTTCGGCGAGACCACGAGCGCGTTCACGATCTGCTCGTTCTGGTGGGCCGAAGCGTTGGCGCTCATCGGCGACCTCGACCGCGCGCGCGAGGTGTTCCTCCACATCGCCGCGCACGCGAACCCGGTGGGACTCTTCTCCGAGGACGTCGATCCAAAGACGCGGCGGCTGCTGGGCAACTTTCCGCAAGCGTACACGCACGTCGGTTTGATCCACGCGGCGACGACGATCGGGGGACTTCTCGACGCGCGCGACGGACGGGTGCGCGCTTGGTGTTCGTCGTGAGGTGCGCGCCGTGACACGCACGCTCTTCGTGTCGAATCGGTTGCCCGTGACCGTGATCGCGCGCGACGGCCTGGTGAAGGTCACGCAGAGCAGCGGCGGACTCGCGACGGGTCTCGCCGGACCGCACGAGAAGGGCGGTGGCACCTGGGTCGGTTGGCCCGGGCCGACGTGGGATCTGACGCCGGCCGACCGTGCACGGCTCGACACGCAACTCGAAGAGCTGCGGCTGGCGCCGGTCTACCTGACGCAACGTGAGGTCGAGCGCTACTACGAGGGCTGGGCGAACGGACTGCTCTGGCCGCTCTTCCACTCGCTGCTCGATCAAGCGCCGATCGACACTGGCGGTTGGGAAGAGTACAGCGCGGTCAACCAGCGCTTCGCCGAAGCGGCCGCAACACGGATGCAGCCGGGCGATACGGTCTGGATCCACGACTACCAGCTCCTGCTCGTGCCCGCGATGCTGCGCGAGCTCGTGCCGACCGCGCGCATCGGCTTCTTCCTCCACATCCCTTTCCCGCCGACGCCGATCCTGCGCGCGCTGCCGCACCGCGAGGCGCTTTTGCGCGGACTGCTCGGCGCGGATCTCGTCGGCTTCCACACTCAGTCGTACACGCGCCACTTCGCGTCGGCGCTGCAGCGTGTGCTGGGTCTCGAAGTCAGCGTCGATCGCGCGCGCATCGGCAGCCGCGAAGTGCGCTTCGGTTCCTTCCCGATGGGCGTAGATGCCCAGTCCTTCGAGGACACTGCGAGCACACCGGCCGTGCTCCAGCGCGTGTCCGAGATCCGCGGCGGATCCGCGCCGCGCTTGCTCGTCGGCATCGATCGACTCGACTACACGAAGGGCATTGGTCGCCGGCTTGCGTCCTACGAGCGCTTGCTCGAGCTGCGCCCTGATCTGCACGGGAAGATCCACTTGCTCCAAGTCGCGGTGCCGTCGCGCTCGAGCGTCCCGGCGTACGGCGACATCCGCGATCGAGTCGACGCGCTCGTCGGCCGCATCCAAGGACGCTTCTCGACTCCGACGTGGTCGCCGATCCGGTACGTGCGCCGCGGGCTCGATCGCGACGAGGTCGTGGCGCTGTACCGCGCCGCCGAAGTTCTGGTCGTGACGCCGATCCGCGACGGGATGAACCTCGTCGCGAAGGAGTTCGCAGCGTCGCGACCGGACGAGGACGGCGTGCTCGTTCTATCCGAGTTCGCCGGCGCCGCGTCGGAACTCGCCGGCGCCGTCCTCGTGAATCCCTACGACATCGAAGCGACCGCGCGCGGCATCGCGACCGCGCTCGACATGCCGCGCGACGAGCGACGCGAGCGCATGCGCCTCCTGCGCGCGCGCGTCGCGTCCGCGGACGTGCACACGTGGGCGCGCGATTTCCTGGCCGCTCTCGAACGCACGGAGGCGCCCATGACCATCCGCACGGACTTCGACGATCCCGCCGACGTTGCCGCGCGCATCCAGAACGGCCGCGAGCGTGGCGTGGTGCTGCTGCTCGACTACGACGGCACGCTGGTCGAGTTCGCCCCGCTACCCGAGCAGGCGCGTCCCGACGCGGAGCTGACGACGCTCCTCGCGCGACTCGCCGCGACGCCGTGGATCTCGCTGCACATGGTCAGCGGGCGCCCGCGCGACGACATGACGCACTGGTTCGGCGAACTCGACGCCGCGCTGCACGCGGAGCACGGCCTGTGGTCGCGCCCGCGCGGCGCCAAGTCTTGGAGCCGCCGCGCGCCGGCCGCGCTGCCGTCCGCGGACGTGATCGCCGCGATCCTCGAGGACTTCGCCGAGCGCACGCCGGGCGCCTTCGTCGAGAAGAAGTCGTCGGTGCTCGCGTGGCACTGGCGCCGGGCCGACGCTGAATTCGGCGCGCGGCAGAGCAACGAGCTGCGCCAGCATCTGGCCGAGATGCTGTCGAACGTCGCGGTCGAGGTGCTCGTCGGCGATCGAGTCGTCGAGGTGCGTCCGCACGGCGTGCACAAGGGACTGGCGGCGGCGGAGGCACGCGTCGAGCACGGACCGAACGCGCTATTGGTCGCGTTCGGCGACGACCGCACGGACGAGGACTTGTTCGCGACGCTCGGCCCGGACGACATCGCGATCCAAGTCGGACCGCGCACGAGCTCGGCGTCGATGAGACTGCGCGGGCCGAGCGTGGCGCGGCAGGCACTCGAGCGGTTACTCGCTCAGGACTGAGCGATCCTGGCCGGCCGGCGCGCGATCGACGTGGAGCGGCATCTTGAACGGCGGGGCTCCGCGGGTCGAAGGGAACTCTTTGCGCGGCGAGTGACGTTCTGCGGCGCTACGAGCCACAGCCTGCGCACGCCGCGCTCAAGGCCGGGGACGGATCGGTCATGCGCTTGGATGACCTGCCCCCGCGGCACATCGAGGCCGCGATCACTCGCCGACCTCGGATTCGCGCACAGTTCTCGCGTCGAGCGGCGTTGTCGAGTGCATGAACTCAGTGCTGCTGCTCGCACTCGGCCTGATCGGGACTTCGGCCCCGGTCCGTGTCACGTGTTGCTATCCCAGCCCGCGCCGTTCCCTCGTCGCCGTCGGTGATGCGCTCGGAATCGTGCGCATCGTCGACGCCGCCCGCGATTCCGCGTTCACGCGGCTGCCCGTGAATCGAGGCGAGGTCGGCGCGCTGCGCTGGAGTTCCGACGGACGCCGGCTCGCGATCGCGAGTTCCGCACCGGATTCCGGCGCGTGGGTCGTGAGCTGGTCCGTGTGGGACGTCGACAGCGGGACGAAACAGTTCGAGACGGAGCAGCCCGGACGCGACGTCGGAGATTTCACGCTCGACGAGCACGGCGAGCGCCTCCTCGTGATCGCCTCACGTCGTGATGGGTACCTCGATTCCTCTGCGGTAGGCGCCGTCTCCGATATGGACTCGGCATCGCCCGCACGAAACCCGCAGCAGAGACCGATGTAGTATGCGCGTGGCGATGCCGACGCATTGGGGAGTCTGGATCCTTGTTTTGCTCGCCGCCGCGTGCTCGATCGCTTGCGGTCGCGAAGATCAGAGTGATGCGTTCGGCATGGGCGAGCCGCCCGCGCTTCCGAAATTCGGTGACGATGCGCTCTTCGACGAGGCGGCCGACGCGTTGCGATCAGCTACCGACGTGACGCTCTACGAAGGCCTCCCTCATCACACGAGGGAGCGCGATTTGCTCGAGTCGGAGCTCGCGTCGAAGTCGGTGGTCCGCAGCCACGACTGGCCGTTCTACGCGACGCCGATGCCGCTCGAATCGGCAGAGAAGGACGCGCTCCGCATCGCGTTCTCGAACCCCGGCAACTTCTCCGCGCGGGATCGGAACGTGTACAAGCTGTGCGGCGGCTTCCACCCCGATTACGAACTGCGCTGGTCAGGACCTGCGGGGAACTACGAGATGCAGTTCTGCTTCGGCTGCGGCGAAGTGAACCTCTACACGCCTTCCGGCATGGCCGGATTCGACATGATCGGCGGATACCGCGAAGACTCCACGAGTCCGTACCGCGAATTGCTCTTCACCCGCCGTGCGCAGAGGCCGGCTCCGCCGGCATGACGGTCCTGCGGGATTGCGTGGTGAGCGGAGGCGAGGCCGGCTCGGGTGGAAACTGTTCGTGGTGTCCGCCGCTGCCGCAGCCTCCGCCGGGTTGCAGCGCGCCGGACGGATCGCCAAGTGCGCCGATCGTCGGACTCGCGACGCTGCTCACGCCGCCGCCTCGCGCCCACTCTTGGATCCTCACGACGCGGACGTCGTGCCCTCGTCGAGGATCCGCACGTAGCTGTCGTAGACGAACACGCGGTTGCGCTGCTTGCCCGTGACCTCGCGCACGACGCCCTCCTTCTCGAGAACCTTCAGCATCGTCGTGACCGTGGGGCCGGTGAGGCCGGTCCGTTCCTGCATGCTGCGGATGGTCTGCGCGGGACGCTGCTGTAGCACGTGGTGCACGAGCAGCGCCGAACCGGCGCTACGACCGAGCTTCGCGATGCGTTCCCGATCCTCGAGGAACAGCGCTGCCAGCCGTTGCCCGGTGACGACCGCCTGATCCGCCGTTTCCCGCACGTCTTCCATGAAATAGGAGATCCACGCTTCCCATTCGCCGTGCGTACTGACGCGCTGCAGCAGTTCGTAGTAGGCCTCACGGTTCGCCTTGAAGTAGACGCTCGAGTAGAGCAGTGGTTCGCGCAGCACTCCCTCGGCTACGAGCAGCAGCGTGATCAAGAGCCGGCCCAAGCGACCGTTGCCGTCGAGGAACGGGTGGATCGTCTCGAACTGCACGTGCGCCAGCGCAGCCTTCAGCAGTGTGGAGGTCCGGGCCGGCTGGTCGTGAAGGAATCGCTCTAGGTCGGCCATGCACTCGTGGACTCGTTCCGGCGGGGCGGGACGAACTTCGCGACGCCCGGCCGGGCACCGCCGATCCAGTTCTGCGTGGTGCGGAACTCTCCGGGTCGCTGCTCACTACCGCGACCTTTGGCCAGGAGTTCGCCATGGATCTCGCGGAAGAGACGGCTGGAGATCGGGAATCCCCCGCGGATCCGCGCGACGCCGTGCTCGAGCGCGCGGACGTAGTTCGAGACCTCGCGGACGTCGTCGAAGGGAACTCCGAGAGCTGCGCCGACTTCGAACAGCGCGAGATCCGAAATCGAGGACTGTGTGCCCTCGATCTGCGAGGAGAGGACAGCCTCCCTGCGCACGTACATGTAGAGGAAGAGCGAGGTCTCCGGCAGCAGGTTCGAGGCGCCGTCGAGTCTTCCCAGAGCTAGGTGGGCAGCATCGATCCGCCTCTGGAGATCCGGGTCGATCACCAACGGCGACCGAGGTGGAAGCGCGTGGGGGACGAAGGCCCTTACGCTCTCGCCACCTAAGGGAGCACTGGCCTGGATGTCGCGGGTCGAGCCGCGTTGCATAGCCAAGGGCGTTACGAAAAGTTCTTTCGTTGCGGTAGTCGTTATGAAAAGAAACGGCCGCATCTTTTCGTAGCGAGACCCCGATGCCCATTGGGAGGCTCTGAGAAGCAGCCTCAGGCGTCGAGGAACTTGCGCGCGACCCAGTCGCCGAGTGGGAGGCCGGTCGCGCTCAACACGTAGCGCCCGGCGCGGAGCTCGAGCAGCCCGTCCGCGCGGAGGCGCTCGGCGACGGGTTCCATGGGATCCGTGGGCAGGTCGTACCCCGCGCGCGCGCGAGCCTCCGCGGGCGAGAGGCCGTCCGCGAGTCGGAGGCCGAGCCACCAGGTCTCGCGCAGCCGGTCGAGCGCGTCCGGAGCTTCTTCCCAGACGCGGGCGTCACCGCACTCGCGAATGCGGCGCACGTAGTCCCCCACGGACTTCACGTTGCCGCCGCGGACAACTCCCACCTTGCTGACGGCTGAGGGCCCGATCCCCAAGTAGGTCCCGTTCCGCCAGTAATTGACGTTGTGGTGCGCCACGAGGTCGTTTCGAGCGAAGTTGGAGATCTCATAGGCACCGAACCCGCGTGCGCCCAACCGCGCGCGCGTGCTCTCGAAGAAGGCCAGCTCGACCTCCTCGACCGGCTTCGGGAGGGTCCCATCGTCCAGCCAACGTCGGAAAGCGGTGTCCTCCTCGAACGTGAGGTTGTAGGCCGACAGGTGGTCCGGACCGAGGTCGAGAACGCGGTCGAGGTCGGCGAGCCAAGCGTCCAGGACCTGTCCGGGCCAGGCGTAGATCAGGTCGATGTTGACCTCGCGCGCACCGGCGGCGCGTGCGGCGCGATAGGCCTCGAAGGCCTGCGCGGAGTCGTGAACACGTCCGAAGAGCTTCAACGCGTCCTCGTCCAGCGCCTGGAAGCCGATCGAGAGCCGCGTGGCGCCCAGCTCGAGCAACGTGGCGGCCTTCGCTTCGTCGAGGCTCTCCGGGTTGCACTCGACCGTCACCTCGCGCGCGCTGCGACGAAAGTGCGTGAGGGACTCGAGCCCGTCGAAGAGCGCGCGCAGTTCGCCCGCGTCGAGCAGGGACGGCGTTCCCCCACCGACGAACACGGTTTGCGGCGAACTCGGCGCCCAAAGCTCCGCCTCGCGCAGGATCGCGTCGACCGTGGGCCGGCGATCGTGACCCTCGGCCGCCACCGAGAAGAAGTCGCAGTAGTGACACTTCGCGGCGCAGAACGGCAAGTGCACGTACAACGCGGTTCCGTCCGTCGCGCGCTCGCGCGGAAGAGTCGGCGCGGGCGCTTCGTTCGTGCGGGCCATGTGACCCTGTTCTAACCGCGCGCCGTCAGGAACGGCGAGCCGAGCTCACTCGACCTCGCCCATGACGCCGTAGAGCTTGCGCAGTGCCTCTTGCTCGATCTGGCGCACGCGCTCGCGCGTGAGACCGACGACCTTGCCGATCTCCTTGAGCGTCATCGTGTCCCCCGTTTCCGTGCCGAGGCCGTAGCGCAGACGCAGGATCTTCGCTTCGCGCTCGTCGATGACGCTCAGCAGTTCTCCGAGCTTCGCGAGGAGATCCGTGTTCGACAGTTGCTCGTCCGGCGTCGCTTGCGAGACGTCTTCGACGGTGTCCTGCGTTTGACTCAGCACGTCGAGCGAAACTTGCGGACCCATGCCGCTGACTTGGATCGTGCGTTTGAGGAGCGACCAATTCTCTTCGGGGATGCCGAGTTCCTCGGCGACCTCCTCGACGTTCGGAGCGCGACCGAGCAGGTACGTGAGCTCCTGGCTCACGACGCGCCAACGCGAGATCAACTCGCTCATGTAGCTCGGTACGCGCACGGGCTTCACGGTGTTCGTCAACGCGCGTCGGATCGATTGCTTGATCCACCACGTGCCGTACGTCGAGAAGCGGCAGCCGGCGTTCGGGTCGAACTTCTCAGCTGCCTTCATCAATCCGATATTTCCCTCGGCGATCAGGTCTTGGAGCGCGAGGCCGCGGTCCGTGTACATCTTCGCCACGGACACGACGAGTCTCAGGTTGGCGCGAATCATGTGCTCGCGCGCTTCCCGATCGCCGCCCTGGATGCGGCGGCCGAGTTGGAGCTCCTGCTCGGGCGAGAGGAGCGGTACCTCGTTGATTTCTTGGAGGTACGTTTCGAGGCAACGTTCGGCAGAAATGGGAGCGCTCCGGACGGGGGGTCCTGGGTGTCGCGCGGCCTAGCGGCCTCGCACGCTGAGTGCCCATCGTCCGCGCGCGAAAGCGATCTTGAGTCGGCGTGATCGACGTTCCTCGCGGCCCTACGGTGCAGGGTTCAGTACGATGCGCGGGCTCCCGAACCTGGGGCGAAAGATCGACGCATGGGCGACAGAGCTCTGGAAGAAGTCATCCCGGACAAGGCGTTCGCGGCCCTCCTGGAGAGGCGCAGCGACATGCTGTTCCGGCTAGCGGAAGCGCTGCGCAGTCGTGCCGACGCGGAATGGACACGACGTCATTTCTTCCAGCTCGTGAGCGAGGCCGACGCGGTCGAGGCCTTCCTGGACGACTTCGGAGCGCGGCACAATCGGTCCTTCGCGTATTTGCGCGAATTGGTGGCCTCATTGCGTGGTTTTGCACTCGCCGGCTTCAGTATCGCGCACCTCGTCCTGCGCCTCGACGGGTATCCGAACGTGCTGTCGGCGGGCGAGGCCGCGTCGTCGAGTGATTCCGTGCGGCGCGCGCAAGCGTTCCTCGTGCGCGTCGTGCGTCTGCTCTTGGCCGCCGTTCAGGAGGAGTCGCGCTCGCATGGCGTCGTGCTTCCGAGCGAAACTTTCCCCGAGGATAGGTGGGCTTCCGATGTGCCGCGTCGGAAACTCGCACGAAACATGGGGCAAGGCGAGCTCGCGAGCGACGAGCAGAAAACGGCGGAGATCGCCTCGAAGTTCGTCGAGGCAGCGCGCGTGTTCCAGGAGCTCGGCATTCGTCGGATCACGAACGAACACGAGCGCGAATCATGGCTCCAGCGACACGTCAGCGAAGAGCGCGCGCGCTCGCTCGAGGCCAGCGTTCACAACCTGCAATCGGCCTACGACACGTGGGTCAAGGGCACGTCGATCGAGGCGGCGGATGCGCGACTCCAGACTCTGCGCGGCCACGCATCGGCGGCGCTTCACCTCATGGAGGCCGTCACGCAGCTCACTCACTTCGTGGAACGTCACGAGCGAACTGCGCGTGACGACGGCAGTGCGAGGCGCATCGCCGGCCTCGTGTCGAAGGCCGACGTGCGCGATGTGACGCTCAACCACTTGCTCGTTCACGCGGCGACGTTTCTGCAACGAGGCCGTTCGGTCGCCGAAGACTTGTTGCCCTCGTACACGAACTTCCAGGAGATCGAAGTCGACTTGCAGCCGGAGGTCGTTCTTCACGCACGGCCGGCGGCACTCATCGTGTCGATCGTTCAACGCTACGGCACACCGGTGGAGTTCGAAGCCGACGGTGAGCGCTGCAATGCCGGATCGATCCTCGAGATGATGGTGACCGTCGGTTCGTATCCCGACGTGCGTCGCTTTCGTTTTCGTGGAGACGAACGCCCGTTGAGGGACATTCGCCTGTTGTTCCAGAACGCATTGGGGGAGAACGGACTCGATGCGCTGCCTGCGGAACTGGCCTACTTGAGTGGCGGCTCGTGACGCCGCGTGGATGCGGCCGTCAAACGCCGTGATACAGACGATCGGCGAGAACGGGCGGTAGTCCGGCGGCACGGATGCGGCGTGCTTCGACCTCGATGTCGTAGCGAACGCGTTCGATGACGACGCGCTGTTCCTCGACATCGAAGATGCCGTACGCAGCACGCGGATCGTCGTCACGTGGCTGGCCGACGCTGCCGACATTGATCAACGCGCGGTGAACTTCGGCGAGGTCGAAGTCCGATCCTTCGGCGCGCGCCGTGCGAAGCGGATCGTCTTCGAGACGCACGAGCGCGATCGGAACGTGGCTGTGGCCCACGAAGCACACGGGAGTCGGCAGTCGGTCCAACGAGGCCTCGGCATCGCTCTCGCCCTGCACATAGTCGAAGCGTTCCGGTCGGTGGTACGTGCCGTGAGCCACGCTGCAATCCTCGAGGTCGAGGGTCAGCGGAAGTCGTGCGAGCCAAGTGCAGTCCTCGCGCGAGAGTTGAGTTCGTGTCCACGTGACCGCCGTGCGCGCGTACGCATTGAAGTACGCCAGGTCCATTTCGTTGACGCAGGCGGCATCGTGATTCCCCTTCACGACCCGAGCTCCGAGCTCGCGCAGGATCGCGATGCACTCCGATGGCGCAGCTCCGTATCCGACGACGTCACCCACGCTGAGGATGCGGTCGACGCGATGAGTCTTGAAGCGATCGAGAACGGCGCGCAGGGCCGAGAGGTTGGCGTGGACGTCGCCGAGGATGCCGTACTTCACTCGGGGCCCCCGCGAAGGCTTGCAGAGATCGGGCGGTGCGGCAGGGCGAGGACGATCACGGCAAGGGTGAGGATCGGCGCCAGAACAGCGGGCGAACGAGGAAAACCACCCGAGTGGAACGAAGGCGCCGCGTCGAACAGCGGTCGTGAGCTTGGCAGCAGTGCGGGCATTGCCACGGTGGCGAATAGGAAAAGCGCGATCGAGGAACCTGGACTGGTTGTAAGCCTGACCGCGAGAGCCGCGAGGAGGCTGAGGTGAACCGCGCCGAGAGAGGCCGTGGTCGCGGACGACCAGGACATCGGTAGCGCCGACGTCCAGATCTCGACGAGAGCGAGGCCCAGGCTCGCGAGTGTGACGGGTACGACAACCTGGGCGACATGGCGTTGCCCGCTCCACGACCAGGCGGAGGCCGCGGAACTCGCAGACAAGAAGAGGGTCAGCGTCGCCGCAACAAAAGCAACATGGTAGGCAGACCCCGCAGGATAAGAGTTTACGGTTGCTTGTGAGCCTGCAAACCGGCTGAGTAGCCAGACCACGCCGCAGCCTGATGGAACCAGCACGATAGCTCGGGCGCTGGATCGGAGCAGCGTCTCGAGGGTTCGGCGCATCCCGTCGGTGTACCTGCTCTGGTCCGCCGGGTCTAGGCTGCTGGCTCTCCTCGGGTCCAGGGTCCGGTCGGTGTGCAGCTCGACAGCTTCATGCTCGGACGGATTTTTTAGCGCCCTAGCTCTTGGGCCAGCAAGGACTTGGGAACCGGGCGTGCATCGCCCTGCGACCCCGCGTAGCTTCGAGCGTCATCCCACAAGGAGAGGGATCACCATGGCAGGAACAGAGCGACGTTTGGGACGCGGATTGGGGTCCTTGCTGGGGGCGTCGGTGGATGCTGCCCCTACAGGCGGGACACAGGAGATTCCTCTCGAGGCAATTCGACCGAATCCGCACCAGCCTCGGCGGATCTTTGATCCCGCCGCTCTGGATGAGCTGACGGAAAGCATCCGGCAGCACGGGATCCTGCAGGCCATCGTGGTCCGGCCATTGGGGACTGGGTTCGAACTCGTCGCGGGAGAGCGCCGAACTCGCGCTGCACGGGCGGCGGGTCTGCTCACGATTCCTGCGGTGGTTCGCGGCGACATCAGCGATGAGAAGATGCTCGAGCTGGCGCTGGTGGAGAATGTGCAGCGGCAGGACCTCGACCCCATCGAGAGGGCTCGGGGCTACCGGCAGATGATGGAACAACTGAATCTGACGCAGGAAAGGGTCGCGGATCGGGTTGGTCTGAAGCGGGCCACAGTGGCCAATCATGTCCGACTCCTCGAGTTGCCCGCTGTCGCGCAAGACGCCGTGCAGGGTGGGCTCGTGTCGATGGGGCATGCGCGGGCCCTCTTGGGGCTGACTCAACCGGATCGCATCGCTGATTTCATCGGCCGGATCGTGCGCGAGGGGCTTTCCGTCCGAGACGTCGAGGGATTGGTCCGTGCTGCCTCTCGTCCCGCCGGTTCGGGCTCCGGAGCTGTCCTCACACCGGCAGGGAGTCCCCCCTGGATCCGCGAACTCGAGCAGCGCATGGAGGAGCACTTGGGGACCAAGGTCACCCTGCGAAACCAACCGGGGTTCCGCGGTCAGGTCGTGATCGACTACTTCAATCGGACCGACCTGGACCGGCTCTGCCAGGTCCTCGCTCCCAAGACGCTGATTTAGCCGTCCGGTTGTTCCACGTGGAACAACCGGGGTCCGAAATACACCGAAGGCCAGGATCCCCCAGGAATCCTGGCCTTCGGCCTTTACTTGAAGAAGGCGAGCGACTCAGCCGCCAACAACTTCCATCGACCGCACGACCGGAGGCGTAGTCGGTCGATCCATGGCCGTCGGATCGAGAGGAGTCTTCTCGATGGCCCCGAGAGTATCCATCCCCGCCACGACCTTTCCGAACACGACGTAGTCACCGTCCAGGTGGTGAGTCGGCGCGAGGGTGATGTAAAATTGGCTGCCTGAGCTCTCGGTGTCTCCGCCCTTCTTGGCGCCGGCCAAGAAGCCCGTGAAGTGCTTCAGGTTATTGGGCTCGCGCGGAATCTTGTACTCCGGACCTCCCTGTCCCCAGGTCGCGGGCTCACCCTGGATCGAGTTGGGATCTCCACCCTGGACCATGAAGCCCGGAATGACGCGGTGGAACTTGGTCCCGCTGTAGTACCCCTCTCGCGCGAGCTTGAGGAAGTTCTCGACGTGCTGGGGAGCATCGGCCGCATACAAAGCCACGGTGATATCCCCCAGGTCCGTGTGAATCGTGACCTGAGGAGCATCCGCCGGCGGTTCGGGATTGACGAAGAGGGCCGCATGCGCCGCCTTCCAGGCGGCCATCCCATCGACTCGGGCTTGAAGGGCATCGGCCGCGCTCAGCGGACGATCGTGACCCGGATAGGGATAGGCGCGGGTCAGCAGCTCATGATCCGGATAGCGGGACCGCAGCTCGGCCAAAGCCTTCTGCGCGGGCTCGGTCTCCTGATCCTCAGCAGCACTGGCCGCTGCTAGGTAAAGCGCCCAAGCGCCCGCCTGTTTGCCCTGAATTTGAGCAGCCGCTCCTTGGAGCTCGGTCGGGTTCCCCATCAACGTGCGGCTCATCGGATCCTCCGTCGTCACCGCCAGGATCTGATCCCACGAACGATCATCATCGACGGCTCGCGCGGACTTCTGGTGCTGCAGATAAAGGATGACCGCGGTCCCAGCGACCGCCACGAGCAGTCCCAGTTTCCAGTAGCGGTCGACCCAACCCGCGAGAGCCGTCTTCTCCGACACGGGAGCAATGGTCACCGCGGTGGCAGCCTTATGAGTCGCCATGGTCTTGCGTTGCCCCGTTGAGGGACAGATATAGGACGAATAGGGGGATGATGAGCTACGTTCCAGGGCTTTGGCGACCCGTGCCTTCCCGACAGACGGGAATCGCGCGTACCCAAGATCCTGGCTTTCCATGCCGGACGACCTCTCGACTGGATGTGGAGAGCGGTTCACGGAAGTGAAAGTCGAGGCATCCTACTCAGGCCTTCCGAGGCTCACAAGGAACGCCCGCTGCCTCCCCGACTCCGCTACTCTGCTCGATTCCGGTCCCCCACCCGAGCCCCTGCGATGATCCACGTGCACCTCTTGGCTCTCCTCGTCGTCTCCATCGCCCCGGCGCACCGCGAGGCCAACGCGCATCCTTTCCGCGCGCTGGCGTCCAACCTGGAACCCTCTCGCGCGGCCGACGTCGAGTTCGAGAAGCGGAAGACCGAGGCGGGTGACGACACACTCAAGCTCTGGAAGCTCTACGAGTGGTGCGCCTCGACGAAGCGCGAGAAGGAAGGGAAGACGATCCTCAAGCGCATCGTGAAGATCGATCCCGCGCACAAGGAAGCAAACATCGCGCTCGGGAACGTGTTCCACGACGGGAAGTGGTTCGCGAACCAGAAGAAAGTTGACGAGTACAAGAAGGAGCAAGAGATCGCGGAGAAGACCGCGCAAGGTCTCGTCGCGCGGAAGGACCAGTGGGTTCCAGCCGAAGACGTGCCCTTCCTCGACCGCGGCCTCGTGCGCGACATGAACGGCAACTGGGTCGACCCCGAGGTGGCCAAGAAGACCGAAGAGGGTTGGGTGCGTCAGGATCTCGAGTGGGTCGCGCCCGCCGAGAAAGAGAACATCGACAAGGGTTTGTGGAAGTGCGGCGACGAGTGGCTCTCGATCGCCGACGCGGACAAATATCACGCGGAAATCGGGCAGTGGTGGCGCATCCCTTCCGAACGCTTCCATCTCTACACGACCTGCGAGCGCGATGTCGCGAACCAGAAGATCAAACGCGAACTCGAGAATGGCTACGACGAACTCGTGCGCGCGTACGGCACGAAACCGACGCTACCGATCGTCGTGATCATCCTGCGCGATGGATCGCAATACGCGAACTACGCCAACGGCGACGAAGCCGCGGGGCGCGCCACGACCGACGCCTACGGATTGTCCTCGATCCACCACGCCTACTTCGCGGACCAGACCGATCAACCGACCGACGAAGAGCGCGTGCTCGGCGTCGGCGTCGGCTACTGGGACGTGTCGAGCGACAATGGCAACCGGTGGGGCGTTCACAGCGTGCGTCACGCGCTGGGAATGTCCTTCGCCGAAGCCCTGGATCCGAGTCCGAAGACCATCGAGAAGAACAAGAAGACCCCGCTCAAGGCCGAAGCGTTCTGGGATTCGTTCTACGCCGAGAAGCGCGTGCCCCGCTGGCTTCGATACGGCATCGCCGCTTACGCCGAGCGCTACTACCGCGACAACACCGTGGGCGTCGGCGGCGACCCGATCTGGGCGCGGAAGTGGTCGATCGAGAACATCAAGACGCGCGGCGGTTTGCGACAGCTCAAGCAGGTCCTCGATTTCAATCTGACCGTCGAAGGCGGCGCGGACAGCGAGAAGTTGATCAACGAGGCCGGTCTCGTCGTGGCGTATCTGCTCGACGGTGGGAATGCGGCTCTGACCGACAAGTTCAAGAAGCTCCAAGAAGCGCTCATGAGCGGCAAGGACAAGAAGGCTGTCGGTGAATCTGTGAAGGCCCTCGAGGCCGACATCCTGAAAAGCGAACCCGAACTCAAGAAGTTCGCCGGCCTCTAAGAGCAGGTGACGAAATGAAGCCTACACGTTCTCAGACGCTGCTCGCGCCGCTTCCGCGACGCATCGCGCGTGAATTCATCACGGCCTCTGAGCCGCGGAACGAGCACGCATGATCCTCGGTCTCATCGTCGTTGCCGGCGTCGGTTCCTCTCACGCTGCGCTCCATCCGGTCGGCTCCGATCTTTATGCCGAGATTCCCGATGCCGGCGCCGCGATCGCGGCGTACTCGAATGCGCCCTTGGTGCGCATGGTCGACAGCGAAGGTGCGAGAAACCTTGGCTCGTTGATCAAAGATCTCGGCTTCGACATCGAGAGCGTGCTGGGCAGCTTGTTGCCGATCGCAGATCCGAATCGTGCCGACGATCGTTGGTGGCCGTGGTCCGCGGCACAGAAGATCTCGTTCTCGGCCACCGGACTCGAGGCGTCGCCGATGGACGAGGCGGCGATCTCGGCCTGGATGATCTGCGACTTCAAGAGTGCTGAGGCCGCGGGACAGGCCGAGGTCGCGCTGGCTGCGATGGGGGGCACCGAGGCCAAGCCCGGTATCGCGATCAAGATCGCCGGTGTCGAAGTTCCGGTGAACACGATTGGATCGCCGCTCGGAGTCATCGCCGGCACCGCGTGGACCGCGCGCATCGACACACGTCTCGTTGCCGGCATCGGTGCAGCGAAACCCGAAGAGTTCGCCGCGCTCTGCGGGGCGACCGACGGCGGACTCCACGCGGCGTGGAGCGCGACGGAAACATCGAAGCTGCTCGCCGCACCGTCCGGTGTGACCGTGCTCGAGATCCTGGCCAACATGGACGACGCGCCGTCGTTCCTGTCGGACACCGGAGCGCTCGGTTCCGCGGCGCTGTTCCTCGCCCCGTTCCTCTCGTCCCGCGGCCGCTGGCGCATCGAGTTGCAAGGCGATCGATTCGTCACCAATGCGGTTCACGAACCTCGCGGAGCCGGAGCTCAGCTCTTCAGCACGTTCGGTGCCGTTCCCGTGCCGACGAAAGCCTCCGGCTTCCTGCCGCCCGACGCCGTGGGCACGTGGGTCACCAGCGTAGACGCAGCGCGCGCCGAGTCCGCGGTCGGCGCACTCTTCGCCAGTGTGCTGGGTGACGCACCGATCGCCGAAGCAGGTGCGGGCGAACCCCGCATGGCCGATGGCCTCGGCGTGGCGATGGCGACGTCTCTCCTCCCGTTCCAGAGCTTGATGCAGCCGACGCCGCGCATCGTCTTGGCGCTCGAGCTCACCGACGCGAAGAAGTTCGAAGCCGGACTCGATGCCTGGATTGCGCGCGCCAAGGCTGCAAATCCCATGCTCGCGGTCGAGCGCAAGCCCTATCGCAAAGTGCCGACGATCGTGATCGGCGCCGGCAAGGACGAAGCCGAGTCCGCCAACGGCGGTGGGGGATCACCGTTCGGCGGGGTGTCGATCGTGCCGACGCGCGTCGCGATCGCCGTGCTCACGGATCGCGTGTTGTTCACCAGTGCGCCGAGTGTCGTGCGCAACGAGATCAAGCGCCTCCAGGACGCATCGACCGCCACGCCGCACGTGGCGACGCAAGCGGTCGCACGCCCCGCGGATGCGGTCGAAGTGTCGACGATGGACTGGGCCGCATTCCTCTCCAAGGTCTACGACGGTGCGCGCGGCGTCCTCCCGATGTTGGCGCAAGGTCGCTCGGAGCCGATCGACTTGGACAAGCTCCCGGCCGCCGAACAACTTTTCGCGCCGTTCCGCCCGTCCTCGAGTTGGGCCCGCCGCGATGGAACACGTTGGGTCGTCCACTCGGAATCGTCCTTCGGACCGGAGACCCCGCTCGCACTCGCAGCGCTTGGTTTTTTGGGGATGCGAGCGTCGCGTCAGCCCCCGGTGAACGGAACAGGGGTCGAGTCCGTCCCCGTCGCTCCCCCTGCGGCCGACGCCGACTCCACGCCTCCTTCGAGCGTGCCTCCGACCGACGCGCCGGATCCGCGCGCGCTCACTCTCGGCGCGTTGCGTGAAGTGCGCACAGCCGTCGCGATCTATCGCTCGCAGTTCGGTCGGGTTCCTCCGACGACCGCAGACCTCTTGCAGAAAACCGACGCTTTTCCCGAGGGATTCTTGAAGAGCGGGCAGGTGCCGAAGGACGGGTGGGGTCGCGACTTGGTCTACGCCGCGCCCGCCGACGGCGCGTCCTACGCGATGCGTTCGCTCGGGGCCGACGGGATCGACCAAGACGGCGCCGGCGACGACGTGCGTCTGCCCTGAAGGCAACGCGTGAGTCGAACGCAGCCACCACGCTCGGTTCGTGCGAGGATCACGCCATTCGATGGACGAAGTCGTGACCGAGATCGACGAGGACGAATCGCGCTCGAGCGAGACGCCCGCACGCGACGAAGTGGGTGCACGCCGCCGACATCGGTGGAAGACGTTCCGTCGTCGCGTGGGCCGCGCGCTCGGCCTCTCGATCGGTCCCACGCTGATCCGCATCCTCGCGAGCACTTGGCGCGGCACGGTCGAAGGCCAGGAGCACGTCGATGGTGCACACACTCGCGGCGGTTACTTCATGGCGCTGTGGCACGGCCGCATGTTGATTCCCGCCGTGCGGCACAGCCGCCAGGGGTACAGCGTTCTCGTTTCGAAGAGCGGCGACGGCGACGTCTCCGAAGCACTGCTCGGCCGACTCGGCTACGGGATCGTGCGCGGTTCGACAGGTCGCGGAGCACGCGCCGCGTTGCGCGAGATGCTGCGCCAACTGCGCGCCGGCACGCCGATCGCGATCACGCCCGACGGGCCGCGCGGGCCGCCGCATTCGATCTCGCCGGGCATGGCCTGGATGGCGAGCGCCACGAAACACCCGGTGATTCCGTGCGGTTTCGTCGCGGCGAACGCGTGGCACCTCGCCAGTTGGGATCGATTCACGATCCCGAAGCCGTTCTCGCGCGTGGCGTTCGTCTATGGCGAGCCGTTCCAGCCGACCGGCCGGGATGGCGACGAACTCGCGCGTGAGAGCGCAGAGATTCGAGCGCGCATCCTGCTCGTGGAGCGACGCGCGTTCGAACTCCTCGGCGTGGAGCCCGACGGATGATCCGCGTCGGTCCTGCGGGTTGGTCGTACCCCGACTGGGAAGGTCGCGTGTACCCCGCGCACAAGCCGCACGGTTTTCACGCGCTGCCATTTCTCTCGCGCTACTTCGAAGGCATCGAAATCGATTCGAGCTTCTATGCGATGCCGCGCCCCGAGAACGCGCAACGCTGGGCGACGCTCGTCGCACCTCATCCGAACTTTCGCTTCTGGGTGAAGCTGCACCGTGACTTCACGCACTCAGGAGGCGAGCACACCGACGTGGAGATCGAAGCGCGCGTGCGCGAGTTCCGCGACGGCGTCGAACCGCTCGCCAAGGCGCGCAAGCTCGAAGCGCTGCTCGCACAGTTTCCCGTGACTTTCCATTTCGGAAAGACCGAAGTGCGACGGCTCGGCCGGATCCGCGCGCTCTTCGATCCCTTGCCGTGCGTGCTCGAAGTCCGCCACGCGTCGTGGTTCACGCCGCCCGCGATCGACACGATCCGCGGGCTCGGCTACTCGCTCGCGCACATCGACATGCCGCCGGCGTGGAATCATCCTCCCGAGTGGCACGAGTCGACGGGCCCGATCGGGTACCTGCGCCTGCACGGCCGCAACGCGAGGCAGTGGTTCCGCGAGGGTGCCGAGCGCGACGACCGCTACGACTACCTTTACAACGCGGCCGAGCTCGACCTTCTCGCCCGGCGCGCCGAACGCATCGCCAAGAATCACGACACGACCGCGGTGGTCACCAACAACCACTTCGGCGGCCAAGCCGTCGCCAACGCCCTCGAACTGCTCCATCTGCTGCGCGGGGAGCCCATCCCGGCCCCCCCGGAGATCGTGGAGGCGTTCCCGCGCCTACGGGCGTCGGTGCGGATCGAGGGCCAGCAACCGCTTTTCTGAAGCGCCGAGCCCCCGATTCCGCGGGCGAGCCGGACTCGCTATCCTCCTCGCCCTCGCAACCCGCCCGGACGCTCTTCCGGCCCCGGGCGCGGATACTGATTTTGGACTTCGCACAACTCATCGCGGTCGCCTACGCGGCGATCCTCTCGATCCTCGGCCTCTACGGGCTGCACCGGTTGGTGCTGCTCATGAAATTCCGTTGGCACGCGGCCACGACGGGACCGGCCCACGCGAGCGACGCGAGCCTGCCGCGGATGACGGTACAGCTGCCGATCTACAACGAGCGCACGGTCGCCTCGCGCTTGATCCGCGCCGCTGGCGAGCTCGAGTACCCCGCCGATCGGTTGGAGATCCAGGTCCTCGACGACTCGAGCGACGAGACGCGCGCCATCGTCGACGAAGAAGTGGCGCTGCTCCGCGCGCGAGGACTCGACGCGGTCGTCGTTCGGCGCAACGACCGCAGGGGCTACAAGGCCGGCGCGCTCGACCACGGCATGAAGAGCGCGAAGGGCGAACTGCTCGCGATCTTCGACGCCGACTTCGAACCGCGTTCCGACTTCCTCTTGCAGCTCGTGCCGCGCTTCGCCGACTCACGCGTCGGCATGGTGCAAGCGCGTTGGGGACACTCGAACCGCGAGGAAAGTTTGCTGACGCGCGCCGAATCGGCGCTGCTCGACGGCCACTTCGTCATCGAGCACACGGTGCGCCACCAGAGCGGCGTGTTCTTCAATTTCAACGGCACCGCCGGCATTTGGCGGCGACCGGCGATCGAATCGGCCGGTGGTTGGGAGCACGACACGCTCACCGAAGACCTCGACCTGTCCTACCGCGCGCAACTTGCAGGGTGGAAGTTCGTCTACGTCCCGATGGTCGTCGCGCCGGCCGAAGTGCCGCCCGACATCGCCGCGTTCAAGTCGCAGCAGCATCGTTGGGCCAAGGGCAGCGTGCAGGTCTTCCGCAAGCTCGGTTGGCGCATCCTGACCTCGAAGGAGCCGCTCGCAGTGAAGCTCGAGGCGATGGCGCACCTCACGGGCAACGTCGGATATCCCGCGGTGCTGCTCCTCGCGCTGCTCCTGCCGCTCGCCGCCGGACTGAAGCCCGTGTTGCCGCCGTGGGTGAACCTCGCGCTGTTCCTGACGTGCACGCTGGCCGTGATCGCGTTCTATGACCGCAGTCAGAGCGCGGTCGGCCGCACGCTCGGTCAACGCCTCGTCGACACGTTCGCCGCGCTCGCGCTGGGCATCGGCATGTGTGTCAGCCAAACGCGCGCCGTGATCGAGGGCTTGTTGCCCGGCACGGGCGTGTTCGTGCGTACGCCGAAACGCGGCGACAAGACGGCGCTTTCGCGCAAGTACGCGGCGGCGGTGAAGGGTCTGCCGGGCATCGAACTCCTACTCGCGGCTTGGTTCGCGTGGGGGATCTACGCGGCGATCGAGCGCGAGGCGTGGACGTCGGTGCCCTTCCTCGTGTTGTTCTTCGCGAGCTTCGCGTGGGTGGGATCGCTATCGGCGGCCGATGGACTGCGCGTCCTGTTCCCGCGACGCGCGCCTGCGGCGGCCTGAGCAGTTCGGCACAGTTCGCGCAGGAATTCGCGCACATTGCTGGAGGCGCCGATGGCCGGATGCTCAGCACCGGGGACGCCGCGGTCGTGAGACCGTGGAGAGGCGGCGCAGTCGCCGGCCCACTCGGAACGGATGTCGGGGCTTCAATGGGGCCGCGGTCGTGAGACCGCGGAGAGCAGGCGGCGGCGGCGGCGGCGGCGGCGGCCGAAAGCTTCAATGGGGCCGCGGTCGTGAGACCGCGGAGAGCGCCGTCGACAACGGGCGAGACCAGTCCCTTGAACGTGCTTCAATGGGGCCGCGGTCGTGAGACCGCGGAGAGTTCAGGCCGGCCTCGAGCACCGCATCGGCGGCTGCCTTGCTTCAATGGGGCCGCGGTCGTGAGACCGCGGAGAGGTGCTGCGTGGCTGCCGCTCGATCGCCGTCTACGTCACGCTTCAATGGGGCCGCGGTCGTGAGACCGCGGAGAGGACCAAATCCGATGCAGCCCGTGTCCTGGTCCGACACAGCTTCAATGGGGCCGCGGTCGTGAGACCGCGGAGAGGAAGGAACGCGATGGCGACCGAGAGGAACCAAGTCAAGCTTCAATGGGGCCGCGGTCGTGAGACCGCGGAGAGGTTTCGCGACGACGGCCAAGAAATCGCTCGGCCTTGACTTCAATGGGGCCGCGGTCGTGAGACCGCGGAGAGCGGCGCGCGCGCAAGTTTCTCGGACCGTTCGGGGTACTTCAATGGGGCCGCGGTCGTGAGACCGCGGAGAGTCGTCACGTATCAGACGAGACAGCCGCGCTACTGGTTACTTCAATGGGGCCGCGGCCGTGAGACCGCGGAGAGGATGGGGCGCGCGCGTCGTGATCGTGTTCGCGCCGAAACTTCAATGGGGCCGCGGCCGTGAGACCGCGGAGAGGATCAAGCCGAAGCCGTGCCCCGCGTGCGGCTCTATACTTCAATGGGGCCGCGGCCGTGAGACCGCGGAGAGTCACGGGCGGCCCGAATAACGCCGACTCCGGCGACACTTCAATGGGGCCGCGGCCGTGAGACCGCGGAGAGTTCTCCTTCACGCGCAGGATGTCGTCGCCGAGCTTGCCACTTCAATGGGGCCGCGGCCGTGAGACCGCGGAGAGATCGCTGTGAGCGTCACTCCTGGGTGCGACCTCCGCCCACTTCAATGGGGCCGCGGCCGTGAGACCGCGGAGAGCATGGCGCTGCAGAGCGCGTGGAAGTCGGTGACGAAGACTTCAATGGGGCCGCGGCCGTGAGACCGCGGAGAGCGTGTGGGGTCCGCCCAGCGTCATCACTACTCCCGGCCACTTCAATGGGGCCGCGGCCGTGAGACCGCGGAGAGCCTGGACCAGGGCGACTCCGTGCCGTTTCGCGTGCTGACTTCAATGGGGCCGCGGCCGTGAGACCGCGGAGAGTTTTCGTATTGACGCCAATGCGTCTTCGTCTGAGGCGAAACTTCAATGGGGCCGCGGCCGTGAGACCGCGGAGAGGCGCCTTCTGCGACGAGACGCGCGGCCTCGGCCTTCTACTTCAATGGGGCCGCGGCCGTGAGACCGCGGAGAGTCGCGCATCAGATCCGCACGGCGAGCACACGCACGAAACTTCAATGGGGCCGCGGCCGTGAGACCGCGGAGAGCGCCGAGGCTGAACGCGCCGGCCGTGCGCTATCCGTACTTCAATGGGGCCGCGGCCGTGAGACCGCGGAGAGCGCGCGCGATCTCGCGCAGGATCCGATCAATCGTCTCACTTCAATGGGGCCGCGGCCGTGAGACCGCGGAGAGCGCTCTCGCTACGGATTGCGCGCCCTCAGCATGAAAACTTCAATGGGGCCGCGGCCGTGAGACCGCGGAGAGGGCGACCCCTCCAAGTCGAGGGGATAGAGGAGGTTACACCCGCGGCTGCGAGCGCTGCCCCCGACGAGGGCCGTCCGGGACCAGCTTTGCGTTTGGTGAAGTCCCAAGCCGTTCATTCGCCTGCACTTACGCCCGCGAGCGCTCACCGGGGAAGTGGCGACCACCCGAGCGCTCGCAAACTCCTCGACCAAGATCAGATGGCGGCAGGTCATACGACGAGAGGATCCGTGCTCGGTGGCGGCGATCGTCGACCGAGGAACTCGATGGCCCGCTTCGCACGACCCTTCGTCGGCCCCATGTCGACGATTAGAACCTGGTCCTCGTCGTGATGTAGCAATTCATCGAGACGATCGATCAGCAGCGCCTTCTCCTTCGCTGAGAGCTCGCAGCGGAAGACCGAAAGCTGCATCGGATCGCCGAAGCTATTCATCGTCTTGAACACCTGTCGAAGCCGCTTGGGCTCGCAGATATCGTAGCTCACTAGGAATGCGTTGCGCATGCTCAGCGGGTCCGGAATCCGGGATAGTTGGGGAGTTCGCCCGACAAGGCACGGGCGAACAGCCGAGCTTGGACCTCCAGCACGCGCCTGTAGCTGAGGCGGTAGCCGAACACAGGGTGTGTGATCAGGTGGCCCATTCGGCGCTCGTACGCGAGGAAGAAGCTCTTCCGCCCTTGCTCCGTCAGGGTGACCGCGCCGCCACGGTGGATGAAGTCATCAGGCTTCACTTCTCCGTTGTTGATCAGCTGCAGCACCACGGAGTCGGCGATCAATGGTCGGAATTCCTCCATCAAGTCGAGCGCCAACGCCGCCCTGCCGAAGCGTGGCCGGTGGAAGACGCCGAGGTACGGATCGAGCCCAACGGCTAGCAAGGTCACTGTCCAGTCTTTGGCCAACACGGTGTAGGCCAGTGACAGGAGCGAGTTCACAGGATCCTTCGGCGGACGCCGGTTGCGTCCGTTGAAGTCGAACGATCCGGCATCCGCGCGCAGCATTCCCGCGAACTCCCCGAAGTAGACGCGCGCCGCGAGGCCCTCCACACCGAGCAGGTTCTCGACCGAAGGTGATCGCTCGGCATCGGCCGACAATCTCTCGAGCCCGTCGAGGACGGACGCGCTGATCGAATCGTGATTTCGCCGCAGCAGGGTGCGACAGTTTCGAATCTTCGCAGCTACGAGCCCTCGTGCGATCTCGAGAGACGCCTCTGGGTCCGAGACGACACGATACTGGTGCAGGCGCATCGCCGCGTTCCGGTTGCCGATGCCATGCGAGACGCCGTAGAACCATCCCGCGAAGCTGAAGTGACAGATGGGAATCCCGGCACCCAGCAGGGTGTGGAGGGCCTGAGCGCTGACTTGTATGTTGCCAAAGACGCAGAGCTGAGACGTGTCGATCAGCCGCGACCGAAAGACGCCCTCTCGGCTGCGCACGAGAATACTCTCGTCCTCCTTCCCGACGGTGGCCCCCTGAGATTGGACGTAGACGGGCAGCGCGTCGTCCCGAGCCGGGGAGAGGCGTCGAACGTCGTCCTCAGACATCTCGCCGGTGGAGGTCAGCAGGCGGCTCTCGTCAGGCAGGCAGATTCCGACCAGGGAGCATCGCGGGCACTTCGGGCTGTCCACCAGCGGAGGTGGAGCGGTGTCGCGCGCAGCGGCCGCAAACGCATCGACCACGGCTCGACGAGTCTTTGAAACCAGCTCTTCGTCGATCTGGACGGTGACCCGCGTCTTCGAGGCGGCGTAGTAGAGGACGGCCTCGCGACATAGGTAGCCGTTCTCACGCAGGATCAAGGCCTGCGCACAGACCTGGATGCGGTCCGGTTCCCAGGCTCGGCCGGGGATGTCTGGAGCCTTGCCGCGCTTGTAGTCGACCGGGCGGACTTCGCCGTCCGCCACCTCGACGAGGTCGATGTTGGCGATCAGGCGCTCAAGGGGCGCCGACATGCTGACGGAACGCGCAACCCCCTCGATCCCGGCGATTTCGGTCGCGGGCGGAACCTCGCCCGCGGGGACGTCGACGCGCCGGTGGACGCGGCGGCCGGACACGGTGTCCGCGCTCTCGGCCCACTCGGACTGGGCCCACTCCAGGTGGAACAGCCGGGGGCAGTAGGTGAACTCGTTGAGCATCCGGGCCGGGAGTAGGTTTGGGATCGTCGGGTTATTCTCGATGATGTTTGCCCTCCGTGAGAAGGGTTCGGCCTCCCGAGGGGAGACCTGAAGCGGTAGCGTAGGCACCGCAAGGGTTGGACCCACCTTCGGGAAACGCGAGACTTCGTAACGCTAACCCCCGGCGGTGACGGAGCGTCTTGGAGATGTGGAAGCCCCAGTAACCCCTGTCGGCAGCCACTAAGTGACGAATGGCGGGCGGCAAGTCGCAAGCGGATTCCGTAGTGTTCCGCGCCGGGCCTCACGAACACAGACCCGCATAACCGGACAGAATCCATGCCGATGAACGTTGACCAACTGAAGAAACTAGTAGCCGGAGACACGGTCGCGATCCGCGGCACGGCAATCCTGGAACCCGCAGGTGGGCCGGGAGACAAGATCTTCCCGCCGACCTACGCAGTGGATGACAAGAACAAGAAGCCCGGTGCCAAGTACGCCTTCGAAACGCGCCGCATCGAAGGACACGACGCGAAGTGCGTGCTCATCGACTCCGTGCAGAGCCAGGCGAACCGGATGGAGGAGGCGCTTCAGGCGCTCTGGGCCGACAGGCGTGTTGCTCTCCCGGTCGTGAGCGTCGACTTCTCATCGATTGCACCTGAGGTGGGTCGCGTTACGTCGCTCACCGCGCCCCACCGCATCGCCGACGCGCTCCTGCGCGACAGCCTGCTCGACGGTCAACTCTTTCGGCTCTCGGACATCGGCAAGTCGTTCACCGACGCGAGCACCAAGAACGCTACCGCGTTGTTCAAGGTCTGCCCCACCGGGCTGGTCTTCGGCCTGTGGGACAGCACGGGACCCAAGGGTGGTCTCGGCGCCAAGTTCCAGCGCGCGCTGGTCTCGGAGATTGTCGGCATCAACGCCGAACATGGCAGCAAGACCGCAAGTCGGATCGATCCCCTGAACATCCTCAAGAAGGCCGCAGACATCTACGTCGCCGCGGATGAGAAGGATCGATGGACGACGGATGCCTCGAAGGCGAAGAAGGAGAACGGTGAGCCGGTCAAGTTCGGGAAAGAGGGCAAGCCCTCCGAGGTGAACCACGGCAACGTAACGCCGAGCATCGATTCGGTCGCGGGCGGCGTGACGATCGATGAAGCAAGGCACACTGTGGTGCTCTCGCTCGCATCGCTGCGACGACTGGGATTCACCACTGGGGCCGAGGACGCCCGCACGGTGCTGGCTGCGCTCGGGTTGCTCGCCGTATTTGCCGCAGAGAGCCGCGGGCACGATCTGCGCTCCCGCTGCCTGCTGGTGCCGAAGAAGGGCTTTGCGCTCAAGCTTGAAGCCATCGCCCGAGATGGAAGCACGACTCCCGTGGAGCTGGACCTCGCTGGGGCTATCGCACTATACAACGAGGCAGTCGGCAAGCTCCCTGACGGCATCAAGTTCGACAAGCCTGCGGGTGAAGCACTCGCGGAGCTGCAGCCTTCGCCGAAGCTCGCAGACCTCGTGAAGAGGAGTCGCCAGCTCGCGGCAGCACAGGCTGATGTCGGAGACGCGTGATGCTGGCGATCGAGATCGAACTCTTGACGAGGCGCTACGCGGCGACCGCGCACAACGATCGCGGACGCGCCGAGTGGCCGCCACACCCCGCACGCTTCTTCTCTGCGCTGGTCGCCGCGCTCCACGATCACGAAGTGGTAGACCCGGCCGAGCGAGCGGCGCTCTTGTGGCTCGAGCAGCAGAGCGCACCGTCGCTATGGGTCGATCCCGAGTCGAGGGTCGGGAGGCGCCACGTGCAGGACGTCTACGTGCCGATCAACGACGTCACGCTCGGCGGCGACTCGGCGATCCGCGAGGCTGAAGCGAAGGTGGCCGAGGCGAAGACGCCTGCGATAAAGCGGAAGGCGGAGGCTGCACTCGAGAGCATAAAGAGAGAAGCGGTCGCGATTGATGGCCAGCCTTCCGACAAAGCGCTCGAGACGGTAACGGCGCTGATGCCTGCGCCATTCGTTGGGTACGGCGGCAAGGATGACAAGGGTCGCATGACGCGCCAGCAGGGCCGAACGCGCCAGGTACGCACCTTCCCCGTTGTGCTGCCCGAGACACCAACCTTCGCCTTCCTCTGGCCCACCGTTGAACCTTCGCGGTATCGAGTCGCGCTCGAACAACTCTGCGCACGTGTGACCCGCCTGGGCCACTCCTCGTCGCTCGTGCGATGTTGCGTCGTTGATCGCGACCTCGCACCGACGCTTGTTCCGAGCGACGAGGGTGACGTCGTCCTGCGCGTGGTCGGCCCCGGTCAGCTTGAGCGCCTCGACCGAGCCTTCGAGCACCATCAGGGCGTCAAGAGCCGGGTGCTTCCCGCGCGTCCTCAACGCTATCGCTCGGCGTGCAGGGTCAGTGCGCCTCCTCCACCGGCGGAGAGCGTGTTCTCGAGCGACTGGGTGCTCTTCGAGCGCGTTGGCGGGTCACGGCCGGTCGCTTCACGCGCGACCGATATTGCGCGTGCGCTGCGCGAAGCGCTAATCGAACTCCACGGCAACAAAGATCTCCCGGCGGCGCTCTCGGGCCACGCAGAGAGCGGTCCGACGGAACAGCCGCATGTCGCGTTCGTCCCGCTGCCGTTCATCGGGAACGAGCACGCCGATGGAGCCCTCATGGGTTGCGCAGTGGTGCTGCCGCGTGCGCTCGCCAAGAACGATCGCGAACTGCTGCTTCGCCTCGTCGCGAAGTGGGAGAAAGAGCGCGCCGACCAACGAGGGAACCTGACGCTCGCGGGTGGGACACTCCCGTCCTTCATTGTTCGGCGCGTGGATGTGTCGGCAAAGGCTGCCCTCGATCCGATGCGGTGGTGCCGTGCTTCCACGCGGTTCGTCACCGCGACGCCGATCGCCCTCGACAAGAACCCGGGCAATCTGCGCAGCAACAAGGACGGCACCGCGCTCAAGGCCGCGCTGGAAGCGCAGCAGAGCATCAGCGACGCGTGCCTCCGCGTCGTCGGGGCTCGTCCCTCTTCGGTCGAGGTGTCGCTCGCCCCGCTACTCCCGGGCGCGCAGCACGTGCGTGATTTCCTGCCGTGGCCCGGGCGCCCAGGTCGAACGCCGCGTGTGCGCGTCCACGCCGATATTCGCTTTGAGGCGCTCGTGAGAGGCCCGCTCCTGCTCGGCGCCGGGCGCTACTTCGGCCTTGGTCTCTGCCTGCCTGTGGAGAACTGATGACGCTCTCCACCTCCGACTTCGGTGCCTTTCACGCAGCCGTGCATGGTGGGAAGCAGCCCTTCGCTTGGCAGCAGCGCCTGCTCGAGCAGATCGTTCGAGACAAGGCTTGGCCACTCGTGATCGACCTGCCGACCGGCACGGGGAAAACGACGTGCATCGACATTGCGCTGTTCGCGCTCGCTCTCGACGCGACCACAGAGGGCGCAGAACGTTGGTGCCCGCGTCGCATCGCGATGGTCGTGGACCGCCGCATCGTCGTCGATCAGGTTGCGCAGCGCGGGCGCTCCATCTTGCGCGCTTTGATGACCAGCAAAGATGCCATCGTCCTCCAGGTTGCGAGCCGTCTGCGCTCTTTGACTCGCAGGGGTGAGGAGCCCATCGGAGTGTTCACGCTGCGTGGTGGCATGCCGAAGGACGACGGCTGGGCGCGCACGCCAGATCAGGCGCTCGTGATCGCCTCGACCGTCGATCAGGTCGGCTCGCGAATGCTGATGCAGGGCTACGGCGTGAGCCAGGGCATGAAGCCGGTGCATGCGGGCCTCTTGGCTAACGACACGCTGCTCCTCCTCGATGAGGTGCATCTCTCTGAACCATTCCGCCAGACGCTCGACCAGCTCGCGCGCTTGCGGAGACGTTTTTTGGACCGCGGCCTGAAGACGCGTTTCTCGCACGCGTTCTTGTCGGCGACACCGGGTGCGGCGGCAACAACACCGTTCGCGCTGCTCGACGACGAGAAGCAGCCCGACTCGCCGCTCGGACCGCGCCTGCACGCGAGCAAGCCCGCGCGGTTAGTGGAGGTTGATGGTCGGACCGCCCTCGAGGTGGAGTGCGTCAAACAAGCGAAGGACCTGCTCGAACGACATCGCACGATCGCCGTGGTCGTCAACCGCGTCGCGAGTGCAGGTGTGATTGCGCGACAGCTCGGCGAGATGCTGGGCACTGCTGCGACGGTCACGCTGCTCACAGGCCGCATGCGCCCGCTCGACCGTGACGACGTGCTCCGCCATCTGCGGCCCGCCGTGCAGACGGGGCGCAATCGGAGCAATGACAGCCCGAAGCGCGTCATCGTCGGCACCCAATGCATCGAGGCGGGCGCGGACTTCGACTTCGACGGCCTCGTTACCGAGGCCGCGAGCCTCGACAGCCTGCGGCAACGCTTCGGTCGCGTGGACCGGCTTGGAAAGTACAAGAGGGCCGAAGGCACCATCGTCTACGACAAGTCTGTCAAGGATGATCCGGTCTACGGCGAGGCCATTGCCGAAACGGTCAAGTGGTTCAAGGAACAAGGGAAGGATCGCCGGAAGAAGCTCAGTGACGACCTGAAGAAACTCAAGGACGAAGCCAAGAAGCTGAAGGGCGAGGCAAAGCAGCAGACTGAAGCACAGAGCGCCAGAATGGCTTTGGTGGATTTCGGCGTCCTCGCGATCGAAGTGCCGACGGGCGACGGCCTCGTGAAGCTGCTCGCACCCAAGCCGAGCGCTCCGACGTTGCTCCCCGCGTATCTTGACCTGTGGGCGCAGACCTCTCCCGCACCGCGCCAGCTCCCCGACGTGAGCCTCTGGTTGCATGGGCCTAGCGCGGGTCCGGCGGATGTGCAGGTGCTATGGCGCGCGGATCTCACTGAGGCGGTTCTTCACCCGGAACGAGTCGAGGCCGCGACGGCCATCGTCGCGGCGGTCCGACCTTCGAGCCTCGAAGCGATGTCGTTGCCCTTCGTGACGGCGCAGGCGTGGCTCGCGAACCAACCCTCGTGCGATTTCAGCGACACCGAGGGCGCGACGCCCGAGGACACCGATGAGCCAAAGACGGCAGGGCGACGCGCGCTCCGCTGGAGGGGTGACGAGAGTGAGATTGTCTGCGCGAAGTCCGACTCGGAGCCCTCGCTGCGGCCGGGTGACACCATCGTCGTGCCGGTGAGCTACGGCGGCATCCGCCGCGGTTGCTTCGACGTCACTTCGACCGAGCCGGTTCAAGACTGCGCGGAACAGGCCGAGCTGTTCGCTCGCGCGCGGCCTGTGCTGCGGCTACATCCCATCGTCGTCCACACGCTCGGGTTCTCGCTGCCGCTCGACGATCCCGACGAGGCCCGCACCGCGCTCGGTCTCCTCGCCTCAAATAGCGACTGGCCAGCATGGAAGCGCCTCTGGGCAGAGAAGCTCGCCAAGAGGCGCGGTTCGCTCGTCGTGCCCGGCGAGCCTTCATGGACGGTGATCGAAGCGAGGCGAGTGCCGCTCGCGGCTCTTCGAGAGGTGCTTCAACCCGAGGAGACGCTCGAAGACGGCGTCGAACTGACGACCGACGGCGACGACTCGTTTCATGCGGGGCGGGCCGTGCCGCTCGCCGAGCACAGCGCCGACGTCGAGATGATCGCGCATGAGTACGCGACGCGCTGCGGCCTCGGCGCGGGGCTCGCGGCGCATGTCGCGATCGCCGCATGGCTGCACGACATTGGCAAGGCCGACCGGCGCTTTCAGCTGATGCTGCGAGGTGGAAGCGAGATCGAGTTCTTCAAAGACGAGACGCCGTGGGCCAAGTCGGCGATGCCGCCTGGCGCGCGTGAGGCACATCGACTCGCGCAGCGGAAGAGCGGCTATCCACCAGGCGCGCGCCACGAGGTGCAGTCGCTCGCAATGGTCGAAGGGCAACTGGAGGCCGTGAAGCAGGGTTTGAAGAAGGCGGACGCCACGAGCGACCTCGATGTCGATCTGGTGCTCCACCTCGTCGCGAGCCACCACGGCTACTGCCGTCCCTTCGCGCCCGCCGTTGTCGACGAGAGCCCCGTCGAGGTGACGCTCGCCGAGCACACGAGCAAGACGTTCGGCGAGATCGACTTCGCCTCGACAACCTCGTGCAACGAACTGCACCGCCTCGACTCGCCACTGGCCGACCGTTTCTGGGCGCTGGTCGCGAAATACGGCTGGCAGGAACTGTGCTGGCTCGAGGCGATCCTTCGCCTCGCCGATCACCGCGCCAGCGAAGACGAGCAGACGAAGGAAGCATCACCATGAGTAGCATCCAACTCGTGGGCGTGGACGGCTCCAATCCGCTCGGTTTTCTGGCAGCGCTTGGGCTGCTTCGTGTCGTTCGCGGCGCGAGGCTCGGCTTCTCCCCTGACGGTTCGTTCCGAGCCTTTGTCGACGGACTCGACAGGAGCAAGTCCGACCTCGCGACGCTCATTGCGGCCGACGCAGAAGCCGCGGCGAACGAGAGCGCGCCGTGGCGCTTCACGTATACGAAGGCCGCAACTAAGAAGCAGGGTCCGCAGGAGGTCGCCGATCTCAAAGCGCCGCCGGACGACTTCAAGACGTTTCTCGCAACTTGCATCGAGGCTTGGTTGATGGGCAACGATGAGGCAGCAATCTATGCGGCGGCTTATGGCACTGACATCGCGGTCGATGGTAAGGGCAACACCAAGCCTACCGCGTTTCACTTCACCGCCGCGCAGCAGACATTCCTCGGCGCGGTGGAGGGAATTCGCGCTTCAGTGACCCGAGAGTGGGTCGAGACGTCACTGTTCGAGGGGCACGGCGAGCGACCGGGCAGCAACCTTCGATGGGACCCGGGCGCCGAGCGCAACTGGGCCTTGATGGCGATCAACCCGAGCGGTGAAGGAACCCGCGTGGATGCCCCGTTGGAATGGCTCGCGTTCCGCGGCCTGCCGCTGCTGCCAAGCTTTCCCCGCGGCTCGAGGATCATCACCACCGGCGTCGTCGGTCGAGGCGATGACATGACGTTCACGTGGCCGCTCTGGTCTTTCCCGGCTTCGCTACTGACGACGCGCTCGGCGCTTCAGGTTGACTGGACCGGGAGTACCAAGGAGCGCGCGGCGCGCGGCGTCTTCGCGATCTGCAGTTCAGCGATCCGACGAACGAGCCAGGGCTTCGGCAACTTTGGGCCCTCGTCGGTCATGAGCTGATGAGAGCGCGTCCACCTACATTCCCTGGATCAGCACGCGATGAACTCGCCGATAACCGATCCTTCGAGGTGGCTCAGGATCGAGGTTGACGAGCAGCCGATTCTGCTCGAGAAAAGTGCCGTCGGTGCTTGCCGCACGAGAGTAGACGGACGGACCATGACTGCGCTCACCGGCCTTGGCCTGCAAGCGAGTCGCCCAAGGCGCGGCCGATAAAGTCTGAGTACCGAGCCCAGATGAGTCATCGTGTCGCCAGAAGGAGTGCGAACGTCACCGCGTCGTCCGCGCCGTCAACACGTCGACGAGATCCATCTTCGTGATGACGCCGAGCAACTTGCCCGCGTCGTCGAGCACGAGGCCGGCCATGCCCTTCGCGAAGATCTCGAGCAA
>Ga0163151_10001544_pt1 | contig 38342 bp, 33 predicted proteins | sample OliLakLV19MP5IB2_FD_145596 | JGI IMG/M metagenome (GOLD analysis project Ga0163151, IMG submission 145596) | Freshwater microbial mat bacterial communities from Lake Vanda, McMurdo Dry Valleys, Antarctica - Oligotrophic Lake LV.19.MP5.IB-2 | ecosystem: Environmental > Aquatic > Freshwater >... | reverse complement strand
CCTTCGGTTACCGAAAGTGCTTGGCTCAGCCCCGTTACTCTAGCTTGTATATTTTTATTTATTGGCGCCATCGGAAAGTCGGCACAAATCCCGCTATATGTTTGGTTACCAGACGCGATGGCTGGTCCAACTCCCGTTTCGGCACTTATCCATGCGGCTACAATGGTTACCGCTGGAGTTTATATGATCGTCAGATTAAACCCCGTTTTTATAGTGGCTCCCAATGCCATGCTAATAGTAGCTTGGGTGGGCGCACTTACTGCATTTTTTGCAGCTACAATAGCCCTTACTCAAAATGATATTAAAAAAGTTTTGGCGTATTCTACGGTTTCTCAGCTGGGCTATATGTTTTTAGGCGCAGGAGTCGGCGCCTTTGGCGCAGCGATGTTTCATTTAGTAACGCATGCGTTTTTTAAGGCCCTAATGTTTTTAGGTGCGGGTAGCGTTATTCATGCCATGGCCGGCGAACAGGATATTCGTAAGATGGGGGGACTAAAGAAAAAAATGCCGATCACCCATCTCACATTTTTTCTGGGTTGGCTCGCGATTATCGGCGTACCACCATTTGCCGGATTTTTTAGTAAAGATGAAATTTTGTGGTTGACCCTACAATCTCCGCTGGGAAGCAAAATGCTATGGTTAATTGGTGGCGCGACTGCAGGTCTCACTGCTTTTTATATGACTCGACTTATGCTATTAACTTTTTGGGGCAAGAGTCGCGTACCTAAAGAAGTTCATCCCCATGAATCTCCAATGGTTATGACTTTTCCACTTATGATTTTAGGACTCCTATCCGTAATTGGTGGATGGATAGGCGTGCCCCATGTGTTTGCAGAGTTGCCCGGCATTGGCGGACTATTTCACCACATTCCAAATATTTTAGAACATTGGCTCGATAAAAGTTTGTCTCCTATACCTGGTATAGCAGAGGCCTCCGCCGCCCTTGAGTTTTCTGCAATGGCAAGTACGCTGCTTGTTGTGGGCGCGTCAGTTATAGCGGCGGTACTTTGCTACTCGCCCAAAAACAATCTGAGCGAGAGAATATCGCTAAAATTTTCGGGCCTTCATCGTTTGCTGTTGAATAAATATTGGGTGGATGAGTTTTATTTTTCTCGCATAATTAATCCATTAATAGAATGCTCTCGCGGCCTGTGGCTTTATATTGACGTAAACTTTATAGATAGAATGACGTTTGTAGCCGGAGACATAGCACGAGGTGCTGGAAGTTTCATGCGGGGTCTACAAAATGGAAACGTACAGTATTACGCGTTTTACATAGTAGCTGGTGTCGTGGGCGTAATTATGATGTGCAGTCAGTGGTGAGGTTGTAATGTTATTGAGTTTAGTTGTTTTCCTTCCTATGGTTTTTGCGCTGCTATTAGCATTTGCCCGCGGAAAAGCAACCATCCGTATGGCAGCATTAGTACTATCGATCGTTGAATTTTTAGTGAGTCTCCTTATTCTAAAACATTTCGATATTCGCTCTGCCGAGCTGCAGTTGGTCGAAAATGTACCTTGGGTATCCCGCTTTGGAATTAATTACTTCTTAGGAATAGACGGCATTTCTTTGTGGCTGGTAATTCTTACGACCTTTTTGTTGCCCATCACTGTTCTTGCCAGCTGGAAGTCCATCGACGAAAAAGTGGGTGGCTTTCATATTTGTCTCTTTGCTCTTCAAACTGCAATGCTTGGTACTTTTTTGTCTATGGATTCCATTTTATTTTATGTATTTTGGGAGCTTTCTCTTATCCCCATGTACTTCATCATCGGAATTTGGGGCGGCCCTCGCCGCATTTACGCTACCGTAAAATTTTTCTTATATACAATGCTCGGCTCTGTTTTAATGTTAATAGGAATCATTTATATGATTCATCTCACCGGAAAAGTTAATGGTGTATTTAGTGCGAGTTTTTTGGATTTTTATAAGCTTGAGATCCCCTTCGTTGGCGGCTCACTTTTAAGCCCACAGGCGTTGCTATTTTTTGCATTTGCCTTGGCCTTTGCCATTAAAGTTCCGCTATTTCCTTTTCACACTTGGTTGCCCGACGCGCACGTCGAAGCTCCTACTCCAGGCTCAGTTATTTTAGCGGGAGTCATGCTCAAAATGGGTACCTATGGTTTCATGCGGCTGGCGATTCCTCTTTTTCCTGAGGCATCTGTATATTGGAGTTGGCTATTTTGTCTCCTGGCAGTTGCGGGGATCATCTACGGTGCATTGGTGGCCATGGTTCAAACGGACATTAAAAAACTTGTGGCGTATTCATCAGTTTCGCACATGGGCTATGTCATTTTAGGACTTTTTGCTTTGAATTCCTATGGTGCCACCGGCGCGCTATATCAAATGCTAAGTCACGGCATTAGCACGGGCGCGCTATTCTTGTTGGTCGGAATGATTTATGAAAGAACTCACTCCCGAGAAATTTCAAAATATGGTGGCTTAGCAATCGCGCTGCCGATTTACTCGATCGTCTTTTTTATCGTTACCTTGTCGAGTATTGCCGTGCCAATCACTAACGGATTTATTGGAGAGTTTTTTATTCTACTAGGGGCCTTTGCAAAAGACAAAACCTTTGCAATACCAGCGACACTAGGAGTGGTGCTCGGTGCTACTTATATGCTTTGGATGTTTAAAAAGGTATTTTTTGGTGTCGAAGGAGAAATCGTTAGGCAAATGGACAAACAACCGCACCGTGATCTTTCAAAAAGAGAGCTGGGCCTTATGCTCCCACTTTTAATAGTTATATTTTGGATGGGAATATTTCCGGATCACTTTTTAAGATGGTCAAAATCGAGCCTAGATCACTATGTAAATAACTTTTCGAACTATGAGTTAACGATTACCCCCGGGGCGAAATAATGTTCAAAATTTCTGATTTAGATTTAGCGATTTCTTCTCCATTTCTAATCCTTTTTCTCTTTAGTTTAATTCCAATCACACAGCGAGTTTTTAGAAAATCTGGCGAACAAAGCATGAACCTATCCGTAGGCTACGGAATCCTGGGGTTTTTATCGGCAATGGGCGCAGTCTTGGCAAATAAGGGAATTTACTCTTACGCCTTTAAGCGGGCGGGCCTACAAGAGGGTTCTCTGATTCATGATGGCATTTATAATGTGGCAGCGATGCTGGTATTAATTTTGGGAATAGCCACGTTACTTTTTCTACGCGAAAACATAGCAACTGCGACAGAGCGATTTGCAGAAAAAGTTTTTCTGGTAATGAACGCAGCAGTTGGAATGTTAATAGTTCTTTCTGCCAATGACCTCATAGTTATGTTTATTGGTATAGAGACCATGTCACTCGCAATCTATATTTTGATCGCCCTTAGCCGGGAGGAGTTTCTGGCCAAAGAGGCAGCCTTTAAATATTTTATCTTGGGTAGCTTTGCGACTGCGATTTTTCTTTTAGGTGTCGCCTATGTTTTCGGCGCCGCCAAAACGACGATGCTTTCACAAATTATGGAGGTCAGCTCCGAACTTTTTAAGACGAACGGCCTCTTTTTTATCGGCGTTATTCTCGTTATTCTTGGTCTTTGTTTTAAGATTTCTGTGTTTCCGTTTCACGCCTGGACACCGGATGTATATCAAGGAGCTCCAACACCGATCACAACTTTTATGGCTGCGGGTGTAAAGCTAGTTGGGTTTGTTGCGCTGCTTCGCTTTATACTTTGTCTCACGGGCATTGAGAAAGTGCCGCAGCTGTTAAATCTACTTCAGTGGCTTGCTGTATTTACTATGTTGGCTGGCAATGTGGCAGCCATTGTCCAAGACAATTTGAAAAGAATGTTGGCTTATTCGAGCGTGGCCCATACCGGTTACCTACTGATTGGAATAGTCGCGATAGCTATGGGCCGCTTTCCCATAGACAGCACTACAGGATTTTTGTTTTACCTGTACTCTTATTTCTTTATGACAATTGGATCTTTTGCGATCATTGGTATATTTGAAAGTCACGAGGGAAAGTCCGTCACAATCGAGGACCTTAAGGGCTTGGCGACACGTCATCCGTACACCTCACTAATATTTTCGGTGTTTTTACTCAGCCTTGCCGGGATACCGCCCCTTCTAGGGTTTTTCGGTAAATTTTATTTATTAAGTGTCGCGGTTCAAAGCGACCTTTATTGGTTGGCTTTTTGGGGAGTGATTAGCTCTGTGATTGGAGCCTACTACTATTTGCGACCAATAGTTTATATGTACATGGTTGACGGAAACTCGATTGTTTTGCCGAAACAATATATGACCAAACTGATTCTTTGGCTTAGCGCTTTTTCAATTGCCTTACTGGGACTTACTTCGGCGCCATTGTATAGAGGCGTCGAACGGTCGATCAAGAAAATATTTTCTGAACAATCTCTCAATTAAATATTGTGTTTTCTCAGAGTGCTGATAGCAGCCTTAAACCCTGAGCGCACAATCATAGCAAGCGTCTTCGCGTTAAGACTAAAGTGGTCAGCAAAAAACATCTGATGGTCACTTTCTTTTGGATGAATATATATATAGTCAACGTTCGGTTTAAAGCTGGTTTTATCTAGAATAATTTGGATCAGTCTTTCTCGATGTTCATCGGCAATTCCCACCTCTTTGCAGTAGCCGTCAATGGTCTTAAGCACCGCGCTCATGCTCTGCTTGTGGGCGATCGCGGACTGAATTTTTTGCTCTACCACTTGATACAGAGCCTGATTGATAATTATAGGAATTCCATATTGGTGAAGGCTGCCGATTTCAGGAGTAAAATGGTAGGGCTGAATAGAATAACTGGCGATGACAAGATCTGCATCATGGTCAGAAGCCACGTGGGTTGAGAGTGTATCGCGTATCTCCCCATCAAAATAGTAGAGTGTCGTACCCTTTTGATCTTTGATACCGTAAGGAGCAAAAACGGGCGGCAATGCCGCAGAGGCAGCAATGGCTTCGCTAATAGTTGCATAGTTGGCATATTTAATTGCCCTCACCTTTTTGGTTTCTTTAAAGTTTCCAAAAACCACCTTACGACTGTGATTCAGTTGAGTTGCAACAATATAAAGATTTGGACCCAATGACTCGAAGCGGTTTTCGGTCAAAACGTACTTTCGAAAATAGCGCTCGAGACCACCGGTGGTAAATAGACCATTAATCTTGAAGCCATTTTTTATCAGAGCCTCGAGGCCACCCGTGATAAGCGGCTTCATTTTAAAAATTCCAGGTAGAAATCCGAGTATGTTTCCGCCGTTTAGAGAAAAAAGATGAAAGTAACTTAACGGCTTTAATGCGCCAGGTTGTGAATGTGTTTTTTTGGCATCCTGAAAGCCCGCGCCCAGCTGGAAAGATTCAAGAACGTCATTAATAGAGTAGCCGGCCGCAAGAAAAGTAGATATCACGGCGCCCGCACTTGATCCCACGTAAGTTTTAAAAGTCATTTCATCTTTAGGGTACTTCTGAGCCATCTCTTGAGGAGAGCCACCAGCAAAATTAAAACCTTTTTCTTTTAAAGCTAAACAAACCCCAACGTGAAAGGCTGCGGCTTTAATGCCGCCACCGCTCAACACTAGGGCCAACCTCTTTTTTTCGCTAATTCGCATATTTATCTATTCTAAAGACACATAATCAGTTTAAAAAGCCTAATCGCAGTCTGCAAATGCTGTTGCGCAACGTATAAAACTATATCAATACAGCACAAAGTTTAGTTAAAATGGGATTTGGATTAGGGGGATGAATATGCAAGAAGCGAACTGGATATCCTTAATGGATTACTCAAATAAATACCATGTAAGCATGTCAACGCTAAGGCGCAGGATAAAAAATCGCGAGCTTAAATATCATTTAAAAACCGGTAAATATTATTTGTCTGATGAACCCATGACTAATCAGCAAGAAGAAGACCTGGATAACCAAGTTGTTTTTGAAAAAACACCAGACAATTCAGATGTTTACCTTCAGGAGCTTAAAAAAGCCTACACTATGATTCTTCATGAGAAAGAAGAACAAATTCAAATATTGAAAGAAGAAATTGCCGATCTCAAAACACTAGTTAGTGTTCTTGAAAGTGAAAATCAACGCGTGAATAGTCAATTGCGGTAAAACTGAGTATTTAGGGCCCTGGGCTGACTCGGGCAAACCGCACTGTTAATGCGGTTCTCTCACTATACATTGAAATTCTATTAGGGTGCCGTTTGGACGAGTGAGCCAGGAGGTGCCGCCATTATCACGAAAACTTATTTCATATCCCTTAATCTCCGCTAGTGCACGAGTTCCCGACTTCGAACAGCTGTCCCACTCAGTTTTGGTTGTTAAGAAGGCCTTTCCCTTGCGGTAGACCTGAAACCTTCCCGTTCCTCGCTCGCACCAGCTGTTCGCTGGTTCAGAAGTCAGTTTAGAGAAATTTAATTCATAACCATTGGTTGAGATACTTTTACAATGCGCATAGGTCACGCCTTCCGCGGCATTTAAAGATAGATTTTCTATCTGTAAACTCAAATCTAATTCACTATTAATGTTTTGATCTGCCTGTGCGTTCAGTGCAAAAAACAAATTAACACTCATTAAACTCATAATTATTTGTTTCATACTTGGGTCCTTCTAAAATGGTTTTAAAAGCAATTGTGTATTGGTGCGCAACACTTGGGGCGCTGATCATCCTTGGCGCATTGAAAACTAAGAGTACCTAGCTCTTCAAAATAAATTATTTTAAATTTTTCTTTAGTAATAGTGATATTTGGAATCACGACATGTCGAGCCCCTTGAGTATTCTCATATAAAATATCACCACTAATTGAACTAGCTGTAGCAATCTCATTAATGTCCATAGAATCAAGCAGAAAGATGAAGAGTTCTGCAGGGTGCCTGGCCTTGAGTTTACGATATTCCGCACGTGTGTCGTCATCTAAGTTAAGCTCCAAAATCACTTGGTAATTATGAGGTTTTTTATAAACAATATGAGAGGCAAAAACTGGCCCCTCTCCTAAAAGAATCATATTGTGTTTTGGATGTTGATGAGGCTCTCCATGGGCTATTGTTTCCGTGCAACTCAAACATAAAGTACACATTATTTTTAAAATTAGTTTCATACCCTTAATCCTCTCGTCACATTCCAAAAGGGAATGTGCCATAACCACTAAAACTTGTAAAATTCATAATATTGATGTATCCATCAAAATAAATGAGTTTACTAAGCGCCAACCTACAAGCCTTTTTAGCTGTTTACGAAAAATCTACCGTTAGTGGTGCGACCGAGAAGCTTGGCATCGGGCAAACAGCTGTTACACAAAGAATTAGATCTCTAGAAAATGAACTGGGAGTGACGCTTTTTACTCGAAGTCGCAAAGGCATGATATTAACTTCCGAAGGAAAGTCCCTATTAAAATACTGTTTACGCGCTAGAGAACTCGAGGGAGAGACTATTGGAGACCTAAAAGAAGGCGGACGCAAAAGTGACATTGAAATAAGATTTGCGGGCCCTACGAGCTTTCTTTCAGGACGAGCCGCCGGTCAATGTAAAGAGATTTTCAAAAAATGGCCGCGACTGAATCTTCACTTTATAATCGACGACAGTGAAAATAGACTCGATCTTATAAAGCAAGGCTTAGCAGATATCGTCGTGTTACACCCACATCAAGTACCGCTTGAGCTCGACAGCAAAATTATCAAGCCAGATGAGTACTTATTAGTAGGACATCCCGAGTGGAAGGGTAGGGATTTAAAAGACATTCTGGAGAACGAAAGACTTTTCGCATTTCATTCTGAAGATCAGACGAGTATAAACTATCTTAAGGTATACGATTTTTTGAAATATTTAAAAAGACCACGTTTATTTGTGAACGAAAATTTAGCGCTGTTAACATTTCTTCAGCAGGGAGTTGGCTTTGGCCTCTTGTCTCGGGAAATTGCCAGACCCTTTCTCGAAGATAAGACCTTAATAAAACTTAATCAAGGTCGCACTATGAAAGATCCTTTGGCACTGGCCTGGTATCCGAGATCAGAAATGCCAAATTACTTCTCTGAAATAATCCAGTCTATAAAGTAAGGTCAATTTAATCCGATTATTCGCCGCGCAGAAATTTTATTACGCGTTGTTTTTGACCCTTAGCATTGCTTTCATTCTCGCGATGCTCACCCATAATATGCCGAACGCAGCTTACATCGCCAGCGCATGCCAATGGGTTCATTGTCAAAAGTATTTGTTTTCCGATATTACTGTTATCTTTCATCTTGTAGTCGTCACTAAAAGTGTTGTTTGACCGATCGTATTTTACTTCTCCAAGCCAAAACGTCTTTTCGCATTCGACCGTTGCCAATTTTCCATATTGTTCGCCAAACAAACCCTTCATAGCGGCAACATCAAGCGCGCTAAGATGCTCATCATCTTTAGAAGTCAAATAAATTGCGGTTAGAAAATAGGTTATAGGGGATTTGTCACAGCCAAAGTTGTGTTCTACGCCAAATGATCTTCCTTTAAGATTAAGGCCAATAACCTTGTTCTCAGAAAACAAGAAATCATTTAGAAAAACAGGCAAGGTGGAATTATAAATAGCGGCTAATTCTTTCATACCATCCCTTTGAATCCAGGCATAGCTAGCAAGCGCACGGAAGTACTCCTTACAAGTTGTCATTTCTGCCGTGTTTTTGGTAGCATCAACATACGTTGTATACATTCCTTCTACATGGGCTGTGCATTCAGGAGCAAAGGCTCCCTCGGCCACTTGCGCAGCAATATCGGATCGCAGAAATTTATCGAGAAGACCCATTAGACTCGAGGTTTCGGAATAAAAGCGAATGAGTTGGGTGTTGGTACTCGTAGAAACTATCGCAGCCTTTGCTTTCTCAAAATCCTCAATTAATGGAGTCCAATAGTTTAACATTAAATTTAAATCTTGATTGATCAATTCGACTGTTTTGCCTTTGGCCTCTGGATCCGCTAAGAATCTTTTCATGGATTTTTCACGATTGGGCCCGAGGCCCTCGCCCTGACGAATGGTTTTTGAATTATAATACCGGCTAAATGCACTATCGCCAGCCCAGCTATAAGAAAAGGTTAAAAGTAAAGAAGCAAAAACTGGGAGAACTAAAATTTTGTTTTTCATAAACCACCTAAAGTTTGACTAGACTTACCTATGCAAGCACGGGGCCTTAGAACCAGCGTGTTTACGCGTTTTGACCTGTCTAAGAATTGAACAGATAGACTATTTTCGGCTCTTTTTCGCATAGGAATTAAAAAAAATCTATGTTGTAGTTAAGTGAAAATTTTCTAATGTTAGAGGGATTATTATGAACTTGATTTCAAAAATTATTTTTACCATCGTCCTTTGTGCGTCCAGCTTCGGTCGGGCAAACGATACAGTTCAGTTGCGACAAGTGGGCTTTATTGAAAGCATGGCAGTTGACAAAAACGAATGTATTCTAATAACTAGCCGAATTTTCGATCCGGCTGGAGCGTACGCTCATGCGTGGCTTTATCGAAGTTGCGATCTGGGCACGACCTGGGAACAAATAGCCTATGTTGACATCGGCGCAAAAAAACTTCATGGCACAACTCATATCAGAATCGATGGCATTGGCAGATTATATTGGTTCGTGATGGGAAGGTTTGGGCGTACCGTAGTTATGGTGAGCGAGGATGGCGGTAAAATCTGGAGTGACTTCGATTTATCCCCTGGCTATATCAATGAAGTAGTCATTGACTCACTGGGGAATATTTTTGTGACAGCGGCAACCCTCAACAATGGAAGTATATTAACGGTGAGTAATGACCACGGCCGGACGTGGACAGTTATAAAGTCAGATGATAAGGGCGGCTCATTTCAGTTTGGAGGTTTGTTTTCCACAAAAAAAGGTGAAGTCTACTTGTCAGAACGTACCAATGACTTTCTTTATCTGTTAAAAACAACCGATCAAGGCAAGACTTGGGAAAAAAAGGTTGTGGAAGAAGGCTCATCGTTCCATTCCCCAATGGTTTTTGTCGATAACAATGGGAGAGTTTACCTTACCGGCTCTATGTTTTCTGGAAAAGGCACCTACTGGCTCGTGAAAGTAAGCGAAGATGGCGGCAATACCTGGAAGGACTCTGATAAGTTCACCTACAAAGGAAATTATCGCTATAATTTTCCCTCACTCATTACCTCTAAATCTGGCAATGAACCGATTTGTATTGGTAACGCCGGTAACAGCGCAGGTGGGCCCGACAACAGAGAAGTTATAACTCGCATAAAAAGGGGAGACTCGTGGGAACTGCTAGATTCCTACACGCCAGATCTGCAAGGGCAAGATGAAAACAGACCAATAGAAAGTTTAGTTATTGGCAATAAACTTTTGATACTCTCTGTAGCTGGCGGAGAAGAGGATATGCTTTTTTATCTAAGGCGGATTGATTTAATTCAAGATTCGACAGACAATTTGTAGGCTTTGCTTACTTTCTTAGGGACAGGCGCAATCCAAAGTCGTTGCTTAAAAAGATTCCTTGGACCCATATCGCTGACTTTAGCAAGTGGGCCACTTTTTCTTTATAATTAGTAACTGACCTTAAGCAGCCGAGGCGGCGGCAGGTTCCTTGCCTTTTTTGCCGGATTTTGGTCCGCCCTTTTTGTGCTTAAACGACTTTTTCGAATCAAGTGCTATGGCCAGCACCTCATCTAGATTTTCGACCAATACAAAATTAATTTTGTCCTTCAATTCTTTGGGAATATCAGAAAGATCTCTTTTGTTGGCGATCGGGACTATGATGTTAGTAATTCCAAGATTAAGTGCGGCTAATGCTTTTTCTCTAATTCCGCCTACAGGTAACACTCTCCCTGATAAAGTAACTTCGCCGGTCATGGCAAAATCTTTTCGAACAGGCGTATCTGTCATTAGGCTTATCAAGGATGTCGCAATTGTAACTCCAGCGGACGGGCCATCTTTTGGAATTGCCCCGGCGGGAATGTGCACGTGTGCATCGAACTTCTCAAACCAATCCACAGGAATATTTAAACTCTCGTAGTTGGAGCGAGCGTAAGACATAGCGGCGCGTGCCGACTCTTTCATGACGTCGCCCATTTGACCAGTTAATACGAGGTCGCCTTTACCCTTCATTTTTAGCGATTCGACATACAAAACTTCGCCGCCGACAGGGGTCCAAGCCAAACCCGTGGTTATTCCCACCTGGTCTTCTTTAAGTTTTTCGTCACGAAGGTATTTAGGTGTGCCCAACAAATCCTGCACGACTTCTTTATTAATGATGTAAGTAGTAGCAGTATCTCCTGTAACAACTTTTTTTGCAATTTTGCGACAAACCGATCCAATTTCTCGTTCAAAATTTCTCACTCCCGACTCACGAGTGTAACTAGAAACTATTGCCTGAAGCCCTTCGTCAGTAAACTGAATTGCTTTTGGGTCAATGCCGCTATTTTCAATTTGTTTTTGCACAAGATGTTTTTTAGCAATCATTACCTTGTCGTTTTCGGTATAGCCGGGAATATGAATAATTTCCATGCGATCACGAAGTGCGCCGGGAATGCTGTCTAAGACGTTGGCCGTTGCAATAAACAATACTTTACTTAGGTCAAAATCGACGTTGAGGTAGTTATCCCTAAAGGCAAAATTTTGCTCGGGATCCAAAACTTCAAGCATTGCAGCACTAGGGTCGCCCCGATAGTCACTACCAAGTTTGTCGATTTCGTCTAGAACGACCACAGGATTGTTAGAGTCTGATTGTTTAAGGGCCTGAATTATTTTTCCGGGCATTGCACCGACGTAGGTGCGTCTGTGTCCACGAATTTCTGCTTCGTCTTTTACTCCACCAAGCGCAATACGCAGATAGCCTCTTCCCATAGCGCGAGCAATGCTTTTTCCTAAAGAAGTTTTGCCAACTCCAGGGGGGCCGACGAAACACAAGATTGGCCCTTTTTGATTGTGTTGTTTTAGTTTTCGAACCGCAAGAAACTCTAGTATTCGATCTTTCGCCTTATTGAGATCATAGTGATCCTCGTCTAGAATTTTTTGAGCATCCTTTAAATCCAGTTTATCTTCGGTGGTTTTGTTCCAAGGTAGATCTATTAGCCAATCGAGGTAGGTCCGTACCATCGAGGCTTCGCTCGCATCGGGATGCATTCGCTCAAGGCGCCCCACTTGTTTAATGGCTTCGACCTCTACGACTACAGGCATTTTTGCGCTGAGTAGTTTTTCGCGCAACTCTTCGATCTCTTCAGTTTTAGAGTCAGCTTCGCCCAATTCATTTTTTATAGCACGCATCTGTTCTCTTAAAAAATACTCTCTTTGGGAGCGAGTCATCTCGTCTTTTGCGGTATTGCGAATTCTTGCCTGCATTTGTAAAACTTCAAGCTCGTTAGCCAAAAGTTCATTAACCAGAGCTAGTCGAACTTTGGGCTCCATGGTCTCTAAAACTTTTTGCGCTTGAGAAACGTTGAGACCAATGTTGCTTGCGATAAGGTCGGCAAGGCGCCCGGGTTCGTTTACATCATCGAGAACCAGTAAAATATCGGGTGACAGAGATTTTCCGAAAGCGATAATTTTTTCGATAAGTTCTTTTGAATGTCTGATCATTGCCTCATATTCAATGGGAGCTCCAGTTTGAGCCGGATCAGAAATTTTTTCGACCTCGACATGAAAACTGGGAGAAACTTTCGTGAAGTTTTTAATGCGTCCCTTTGCTACGCCTTGAATAAGAATTTTTACCCGTCCATCAACGAGTTTCCTCATTCGCATAATCATTGCGACGGTGCCGACGGTATGAATGGACTCTTTAGCAGGATTTTCTTCAAAGACTTCTTTTTGTGAAGCTAAAAAAATCATTCTGTTTGTAGCTAGTGATTCCTCTACGGCTTTGATCGAAGCATCTCGTCCCACGTACAGCGGCAGAATCATATATGGGAACACGACAATGTCTCTGACGGGCAATAGTGGGAGTGAAGCCGGTACTTCAATTTCTTTGTTGTCGAAGTTCATTTTTTATCCCCAAAAGTTTAGTTTCAGCGCTGTTATCTTGATAAATTGTCGGCGTAATCTTTGGGGGGCTTTATGAAAATTAGGTGTAGGCTAGGTCCGGAATTTAAGTAAAATTATGCGTAAAGTTGCTCTTCCTGCTCTTGAGCCAACTTACAATCAATGCACATGCTCGCCACTGGTCGAGCTTTAAGGCGGCTAAAGTCTAAAGGTGTAGCGCATTCATCACAGTACCCATACCTTCCCTGAGTAATTTTTTCGAGTGCGCGATCTATTTTTTGTACTAAAACTCGCTCGCGTTCAATCAAGCGAATATTAAGACTTCGTGCTAGCTCAGAGCTTGCTTGATCCGCCTCGTCTCCCACAGCTTGAAAGCCTTGGCGATTTTCTAACCGAAAACGCTCGGTCTTATTAAGGAGAGACTCCTTTTGGCCCAACAATAATCTTTGCAACGTTTTGACTTGAGAAACTCGCATAGCTATTTCCTCCATGGCTACTTACAGAAAACAGGGTTTGTAAGATATATTTTTATGAGCCATGGTTTGTCACCTAAAAACTTGTAAGTGCTGATTATAAATGCAAAAAATGCCACTTTTTTAGTGTAAGGGAATTTAAGCTGAATGCTTATTTGGCAAATCTGCTTTGGCGAGCTTCGCGCATTTCAGCACCCTCAATACTCAAGGTAGTCCAGGGGACGGCGAGCAAGCGCGCAGCCTCGATTTGCTCTTCTGTTTCTTCGCAAATTCCAAAAGTGCCGCGAAGAATTCTTTCTAAGGCTTGATCAAGTTCTATTAGGCGCGTTTGTAGTCGCCCCTGCTCGCGCAAATAATTTTGCTCGGCTAATACATAAGTCACCATGTCGGCCTCGTCCCCAGTAATGTTTTCGCGACTGCGAAATTCTCGCAGCAAGAAACGTGACCGGTTAAGAATTTCAGACTTCATGGCTAGCAGCTTGTCCCGACATTCCTTAATAATTGATTGTTGTCTTTCTTGAACGGTATTCATAACCCCTCCTTTAGGTCTCAGCAACAAGCACTAAGTCTCGTTGATTTCTATTAGACTAAAGGAGCTAAGAATTTGGTTAAATTTAAGGTTTTCTTTTTGAAGAAGTAATTTTTTGCACCTGGCCATTGGCGATCGTAAGCGCAACAATGGGCCGCGTAAATTCGCGCCGTGCATTAATTGAAATAGCTCCAATTACGCCAGGGAAGTCTCGCGTTTCGCGCAGATCATTAGCTAAACCTTGGCGAGAACTGGCGCCTTGGTCTAGCGCCCTTCTCAAAATTTTTGCGGTGTCGTAAGCCTGAATTTCAAAATCCGTAGGCTTCTGCGAAAAGGCTTTGTAATATTCTTGATAAAACGAAGTTTGCTCAAGCTCTTTTTCCGAAGGGAGTTGGCTATCTACAAAGAGTGAGTTTTCAACCGAGGACTCTCCCCGCTTAATAAATTCCTGGACCTGTTTGCTCCAAATATTTGTACCCATTAAACGTAGGCCGTTGACGTCATTATATATAAGCATCTGAGAAATCTGCCCAACCGCCGCGGCCTCATCAGGAATAAAAATGGCCTCAAAATCTACAATGGGAGGTAACAAATCAGTGGGCGGTCTATTGCGAGACGTAAGTTTCTTTTGCTTTTTCTCCCATTCCTTTAAATAAAGTCGGTACTCATCTAGGCGATCCTCTAGATAATAGGTGCCGACAAGTCTTTGAATCTGTCCTTTAAAGTCTTTTTCTAATGGGGGATAGGTCTGGACGGCGTTGATCTGACCACCCCGGCGTAAAACCTCGTCCCAAAACAAGTTAGCATATTCAACGCCATATGAATCGTTGGGATAAAGAATGGCAAAACGAGAAAGATTAAATTCTTCCATCCCAACTCGAACTAAGTGCTTAATATACATTTCACTTGAAATTGAATTTCTAAAAACCGATTCGCCAATACTTGTGATACCTACCTTTTGCGAAAGGTCAATTGAGGGAACACCCATTTCTTGAGCTGCACTAGCAATTGCTGGTGCAGTTTTGCTCGAATAGCTGCCAACAATCGCAATAACGTGGTCTTCTACCACAAGTCTTTCAACGGCTCGACGAGCGATGTCGGGGCTTCCCTCGCTATCCACAACAGCCAGCCGATATTTAGACTTATTAGATCCATAGATGCCAAGTCCCAATTGAAGGCCTCGGAGCTCTCTAAGACCAATGCTGCGATTTTTTCCGCTAAGCGGTAGTACAGCGCCAATGGATTGCGAGTCAACAATTCGCCGGGAATTAATTTGTTCTAAATGAATCCGCGCTTTTTCGGCCAAAGGACCAGCGGAGTAAGAGCTGGTTAATTCTAAAAAATAGTCTCTCGCAGAAGAAAAGTTGTGGTCTTCTAAATAATAGAGACCCAGGTTATAAAGAGCCTGTTGTCTCAAAAATCCGAAATCGGCGTCATTCGAAATATATTCAAGCTGTTTTACTTCGAGACCATTTTCAATTGTAGCCGCCGCACGAACCCGAAATTGTTCTTTTTTCTGTAGGTCGACATGGGTCTCGGACAATTTAACCAAGTATCGAAGCGATTCAAGAGCGTCGCCCAGTTGTCGGTGGAGATCGACTTTTAGCTCGTAGATTGAGAGTTGCAATTCTATCGGAATGCCGTCATTTTTTAACGCTTGATTTAAGAGTAAGGACGCCTCGTCCCAGCGGCCAAGGGCGTTCAAAGATTTCGCCGCCCAATAACTGGCGTCCACTTCTTTGGGACTATAGATTTCAGACTTTACGACAGCTATATAGCTGTCATAGGCTTCTTCGTATTTCTTATTTTTATAATTAATGTCCCCTCTCATGATCAGGGCGTCATCGGCAATGTCTGTGTCGGGATAGGTTTGAATAACCTTGTCGAGTTTTTTAAGCGCTCGAGATTTATTATTGCTAGAGATATCTACTTGCACGCTATTAAACAATTGTACGGCGCTGGGTGGAGCTTTCTTGGGTTCTTTCTTTTTTGGCAGAGAGGTGCACTGAGAAAATAAAACAACAGTTAGGAATAGTGCCGCACTCTTTAATAATTTTTTTGTCATCATTTGTTCCTGCGAACTTTATTAACCTTCTCCTTGAACTCATTTATCAAAGGATAAGAAGAATCCACGATATTTAATTCACGCAATACTTTGATTTGATTTTCATCAAGATCTTTGGGGATGTCTACGACGATTTTTACCAACATGTCTCCAGGAGCCCCCCCCCCAACATTTGGAAACCCCTTATCCTTTAAGCGAAAAACTTGCCCTGAATGAGAACCTCTGGGTACCTTTAATGACACAGTGCCCGTTAGAGTTGGAAGATCTTTGGTGGCCCCTCCAGCAGCTTCGACAAAAGAAATGGGCAGAGTTAACAGAAGGTCATTATCTGATCTTTCAAAGAGCATGTGGTCAGTTACATTTATTACGACAAATAAATCGCCCGGAGCCTCTCCTCGCAGAGAGTCACCCTCATTTTGCAGCTTGAGCTTTTGCCCTTGTCTTACTCCAGGGGGTACAGAAACTTCAAGTCTAGCGCTTTCGTCGCGACCACTTCGTTTTCTTAAAAATGAAATAACTTTTTTTATACCAGTACTAACTTCTTCAAGATTTACATTTAGAGTATAGCGTAAATCGGGGCCCCGTTGTTGAGGCCCGCGGGCTTGCGGTTGCGGTCCTCCCTGGGGGCGCGAAAAAGGATCTTGTCTCGAGGCACCGAAAATATCCCCGAACATATCTCCAAAAAGATCTTGAAAGCTTGTCGCCCCGGGACCACCAGGAAAACCGCTACTCGCAAACGGGTCGCCAGCTCGGAAAGGGTTTTGATTGCCGGGACCTTTTGAAAAAGGAGAGGCCTGAAATTGGTCATATTGGAGTCTTTTCTCCGCATCGCCAACCACACTATAGGCCTCAGCAATTTCTTTAAACTTTGTTTCGGCGGCCTTGTTATTGGGGTTTTTGTCGGGGTGCCACTTCATAGCCAACTTTCGAAACGTCTTTTTTATTTCGTCAGCTTTTGCCGTTTTGCTTACGCCCAAGATTTCGTAGTAGTCTTTTTTGGCCAAGCTACTTTACCGTTTTTTCTTTGGCCACCACTACTTGGGCTGGGCGGATTAGTTTGTCGTGAAGGTTATAGGCTTTGCGAAAAACACGCAGAATATGTCCGGCGGGAACCGCATCGGACTCTTCGCTACTTAGCGCCTCATGAGCCATAGGATCGAACTTTTGGCCTTCACTTGGCACTTCGCTTATACCAAAATGTTCCAGTACGGTTTTAAGTTGTACCGAGATTAATTCCATACCTTTTTGTAAGCTATCTAGACTTGCCGACTGACCAGTGGCCAATGCGCGCTGGAAATTATCTAAAACATTTAAGACTTCAACCAGCACTCGTTCGGAACCATACTTTAATAGCTGAGAACGTTCTTTCATGACTTGTTTTCGATAATTATCAAATTCGGCTTGCAGGTAAAGATAGTCCGATTTAATTTTATCTAATTCAGGGTTTGAGTTCTCTTGAATTTTTTCTTCGTCGGCCTTTTTCTCTTCCACGAGCATCCTCCTTACCAATCAGACTAAAAGCATTAAAACATGTTACCGGTTAATGCAAGATGCAGTAAAGTGGACGTTTTCAAATATATGATTACTGATCATTTTTCCGTCTGAAGTAATGAACCAAGTGTCAGCAGTTTTGGACACAAGGCCCCTATCCAACAGTAGTCGGAGTTTATCTGTAACTAACGACTGAAGTGAGTCGCCAAATTTACAACGCAGGGCGCCCTCAGAAAGGCCCCGTGCTGTTCTCAAAAATGTATAGCAATAATCAGAAAGTGCCTCGTGGATTTTTAAATCCTCGTATTGAGAGGGCTCTAAATAGTCCTTAATGCTGGCAGATGGGGCCGATGTCCTTGCGACCTGTTTCTCGTATTCCTCTATAGAGCTTGGATTCCAAAACCGAGTGCCCCAGGACCCCTGCTTAAAATAGGAATGGCTGCTCAAGCCCACGCCCCAATAAGGCGAATCGTCCCAATACAATTGATTATGGCGAGACTCAAAGCCGGGTTTTGCATAGTTTGAAATTTCATAAGAAGAGTAACCGTTAGCCAAAAGGGCTCTATCAATGTGATTAAACATTTCAATTTGGCGATCATCGCTAGGTCGATTGATTTGTAGTTTATGATTTTTTGGTAAAGTTAAGCAGTACGGGCTTAAGTGTGGCGGCTGATATTCCAAAACTTTTTCTAAATCATACGCTAACAACTCTTGAGTCTGATTTGGCAGAGCAAAAAGGAGATCAAAACTATAATTGAGATTAATGGCACGAAGTAAAGAGAGAGTGACTTCTGTGTCTTTGGGGCTATGAAATCTGCCAATATCTTTTAATAACTTGGCGTCAAAAGTCTGAGCGCCAACGCTTATTCGATTAACGCCAGCGTTTACATAGCCTAAAAGCTTTTTTTCAGAAACCGTTCCCGGGTTAGCTTCCAGAGTGATTTCAATATTTGGACTAAATAAAAATCCAGCCATCGACAAACACTCCAGAATAGATTGAATATCCGAGGGATCGAGCAAGCTGGGGGTTCCGCCACCAAAATAGACAGTTTCAATGATGCGATAGGGAACAGCCCCAGACCTATCCGAGATTTCTTTTCTTAAGATATCCAGGTAGTCTTTAGAGGGTATGATTTCGTCTTGTTTGTACGTGGCGAAATCACAGTACGAACAACGTTGAACACAATAGGGAATATGAACGTAAACGCCAAACTTCATATCAGGACTTAATATGACAACTAAATACAAATTGCAAAATGGATTAACGGTATTGTTGATTGAAAGCCATAAGGCACCAGTTGTCTCGGTTCAGGCGTGGGTAAAGACGGGAAGCGCCGACGAAGTTAAGGGCCAAGAGGGAATCAGTCACTTCATTGAACACTTGGTGTTCAAGGGTACAAAAAGTTTTAAGGTGGGAGAAATAGCAAAAACCATAGAAGGCAGTGGCGGTGAGCTGAACGCCTATACCTCTTTTGACCAAACGGTCTATTATGTCACAATTTCAAAGCAATTTAGTGAAATTGGTCTGCAGGCTATCAGTGAGATGATAGGCTTTCCGACGTTTGATCAGGCAGAAATAGATAATGAACGGGGAGTGGTGCTTGAGGAAATCAAGCGGTCGCTAGATTCGGCGCACTCGCAGGCGAGCTGGCAAATGTTTAAAAACAGCTATCAAAAGCACCCCTATGGCATTCCCGTAATTGGTTACGAAAAAATCATAAAAAACGTGACTAGAAAAACTCTCCAGAAATATTTCAGCGAAAGATATTCACCTCCCAATATGCTTCTTGTGGTCACAGGCAACTTTGAATCCAAAAAAATGAAAGCGGACATTAAAAAATACTTTGGAAAAATCAAAAAAACTAAAGTGTCTAGGGTGAATCGAAAAAAAGAACCTCCGCAAAAAAAAGCACGAGTTTTCGTAGGCCAATCAACATTCGAAGAAAACTTTGTTTACCTTGCCTGGAAAATTCCCAATATCAAACACAAAGATGTGGTAGCACTTGATCTGTTAGCGATGATTTTAGGCGAAGGAGAGTCCTCTCGTCTGTTTACAAAGCTTCGTCTAGAAGAGCCGCTTGTCAGGTATGTGGGAGCGTCGACATTCGCCCATAAAGACCCCGGATTGTTTTTTGTTGTGGCATCGCTCCCGTCGACTTCGATCGAGCGGTACTTTCAAAAACTAAAAGACATTTTGGAATCGATACTTGACGCCGAAGTCAAACAAGATGAACTGTCAAAAGCAATTCTACAACTCGAGACCGACGAATACTATGGTCTTGAAACTGTCGATGGGCTTGCCGGCAAGGCGGGTTACCTTGAGTTTTTTATGGGTAACCACAACTACTACCCAAAATATTTAAAGCAGATTTGCGGGACGGACGCAAAAAAAATACTAGGAGTGGCAAGAAAGTATCTGGTGCCCGAAGCACTAAGCCTATCCGTGCTCTTGGGTAAAGAAGCAAAAACCAAAAAAGAATTTTTTGAAGTCTGGGCATCTGGTTACAAAGAAATGTTTAAAAAGGCATCCCAAGCGAAATCCCAGAGTAAATCTAAACCAAAAGCCAAAAAGGCAAAAATAAAAATATCTGCGCATTCACACTCAGAACCTAAAATAATAGAGAAGACCCTGCGAAATGGAACGCGCGTAGTCTTTAGGATCAGTAGAGACACGCCAGTTATTAGTGCGCGCGCCGCATTTTTGGGTGGGCTGCGTGCAGAGCCTATTAAGGCCGAGGGACTCACCGAAATGTTATCACGAGTTTGGACCAGCGGAACTAAATGTTTCAACGAAGAAGAAATCATTCGCAAAACAGAGGACATCGCAGGAAGGCTGTCTGCCTTCGGTGGCAGAAACACTGTCGGAGTGTCAATGTCTGTTTTATCTCCATTTGAAAAAGAGGGCGCGGGTCTTTTTGCCAATGTATTAAGTGAGCCCAACTTTCCGCCTGAAATTATTGAGCGCGAACGAACGATACTTTTGGACACTATTAAAACCCAAAATGATGAGGCCTCGCATGTCGCCATTCAGTTGTTTTTGGATCGCATGTTTTCGGGTCATCCCTACGGAAGGGACAGCCAAGGAAAGACAGAGTCAGTCTCAGAAATAAATCGCGAACACCTCGCCAATCATTACCAAGCGATGGCCATGCAAAAAAATCTAATGGTGGCAGTTTCTGGATTCGTCGACCCCAATAAATGGGTCGATGCGCTTGAAAAACAATTGGTTCCTTTACCCGTAGGCAGTGAATGGAAAAAAGAGTTTCAACTCAAACACCTCGGAGATTCGACGAGGCATTTTCAGTCATTAAAAAAAGAACAAACACATATTGTTTTGGGCTATCGTGGTTTAAATATGTTTGATAAGCGGCGGTATGTACTACATGTTTTGCAATCAATTTTAGCGGGGCAAGGGGGCCGCCTTTTTGTCGAACTTCGCGATAAGGCGTCACTGGCCTATTCCGTTTCACCTATCAGGTTTGATGGCGTCGACACCGGATATTTTGGAACCTATATTGGCTGCTCTCCCGGCAAGGGAGCCAAGGCCATAGGCATGATGGAAATCGAACTCAAAAAAATAATGGAGAAAGCACCTGCCGAAGTGGAGTTAGCGCGCGCAAAAAGGTACCTAATTGGGCGACATGACATTGATCTTCAGGGCAATGGAGCCTTTGCATCGTCAATTCTGTTCAATGAGATTTATGGTATTTCAAGAAATGAAATTTTTGAGTTTCCCGATAGAATAAATCAAGTGGCAGCCAGTGAAGTGCGCGATTTGGCTAGTGCAATTTTTGGCTCGAGCTCGGTTTTGGTGGCGGTCGGAAGCCAATGTCCTTGGTGAGACTTTATTTTTTTATTTCAAACGCCCACTCGTTTTCGGACTTTCGTTTTATAACGTAAAGAATATTATCTATTCGTACTTCTTTTTGATCTTTTTTAATTATTATCGGCCAAGAGTTAATCATATATTCATCTTCGTCTACCTGAAAGGCCGTGCTTGATGCGCCATCAATCGTAATAGAAATCTTATTGAGATCTAGCTTTTGATTTTCTTCTTCAACAGACTTGGGATTTAGAGTGACAATATTTTTTTCAGAGTCCTGGACTGTTACTTTTAAACTTTCAGATGATATTTTTTTATACTTTATAGTAAATGTGTAATCGCCTGCAGGCCCGTCCATTTGGATATTTTTGATTTGAGCTTTTCCGTTCACCAGTGTAATTTGTGGAGGAAGCTTTATCTGGTATTTTTCGACAGTTTGTTCGAGACCCACATTCACCGCGTTGTTAAAATCTTCGATGAGGGAACCATATTTATCGCGCGCAGAAATTTCAAGGGTAATCATATCGCCTGGTCTGGGATAACGTGCGCTAGGTATTATTTGAAATTGAAAAAGCTCATCGGGTCTAACACGGATACTCAAGTTACCCTCCAGTGGCAACTTTCCGAGTTTTGGTGTAGACGCCTCAAATACAAAGTCGCCGGTCATATCTAAAAAAACAGAAAACGCAATAGAGTTGCCGCCTGCTCGGATGGACATTTTTTCTGATATGTTTTCGGTGGCACATTTTATGTCGGTAAAAGTCTTGGGGTGTTTGTTTGAGGCCTTGTGCTTAACTCTGACTGTGACTTCTTCTGTCGTTGGCACCTCGATTTTTTGACCACTCTTAGTTTTAACAATTACAGCAACACATTTTTTAACTAAAGAAATCGGCGGTCCCGAAAATACCATGGCCGTGGGAGCATTTGGCTTTGCGGTTTTACCATTGTCAGTGCAGGCGGAACAAAGCAGTAAAGTTAAAAATATAAAAAACTTTAGTCCAGACACCATAGTTAGATAGTGACGCAGAATTCTATCTATTACAATGGTGCTTGCTGGCGCCAACAGCAGAAGGCATAATTATTCAATGAAGCGAGACTCAGGATTCAGTATCGTGGAGCTTTTGACGACTCTCGCTATTGTATCTATTCTTACGAGTGTTGCAGCTTCCAATTACCAATGTATGGTACTTAACGCTTTAAGAGCAGAGGCGACCGTAGCACTGGGCGCCATTTATAAGGCCGAAAAAATTTATTTTCAAGAATACAGCACCTATACAGCGTGTATAAGGCAGGCTGGCTTTGAATATGATTTGGGCACTAAAAGGCATTTCAGCGTTGGCTTTGGCACATCATGGATTTTTAATAATTGTGGAACCGATTTTGCGACGTCTTGCGCGGTTTATGGCGCCTATGATACCCCATGCCTAGAGAAGGACACTTTGGGGAGTGAAATCGAAACAGCTTCTGACATTAATTATGCCGCCAATTCCCCGATTAAAGTTGGCGGAGCAGTGATTATCTCATTTTCTGAGAACCCTGTTCCCAAGGATGATTGGGAAAATCGTAGGAGTGTTGGCCTTGTTGACCGCGATTCCTTTTATGCAACCGCCTTTGCAGGGGCTGAAGGGGGCGCTAGCGCCATAGGTTTTTCTCATAGTGACTTGGGGATTGTTAATATGTGGCAGTATCCTTTGCCCTAATTTTATTCTGCCGTTTTCGTAATTGATAAATCCCGAGGCCACCCATCAATAGAGCTAACCATTGATAGAATCCCAAGCCGATAATATTCAAAGAAACCGACTCTCGCCAGAATTCAATGATAAAACGAAAAAAACCATAGGCCGCAAACAGGATAAAAAACCGCAGTCCGCTAAAAAGGTTTTTAGAATGGAACCTGAAAATTAAAATTAACAAAGAAAAAAGAAAGACGGACTCAATAACCTGGACCGGATAGCGCAAAACGCCATCGCCAAGATCAACTCCCCAATGTGAGTGCGTAGGTCTTCCAAAACAACAATGTTGGGCAATACAACCCAAGCGACCGATCGCCATTATTGCAATTGTGCCACGAGCAAAACTGTCGCTGGTATCGTATCTAACATTAAACAAATTCTTATATCCAGCCACTGCAAGGAAAGCTAAGATAAAGCCGCCAAGCACAGATTTTGGACCCAATAGAAATGCGTAAATTGCCGGCTGAAAACGGTAAGCGGGATCCCAAAAAAAATCCTGAATTTGAGAGTCGACATAGCCTTCTGCAAAAAAACCTGGAAGAGCGCTGCCCAAGAAGATGGCCACCGAAGATACCAACATCAGCGCTAATTTTTGACTTAATGCCATTGGCCAATAACGAGAATCCCACCACAGAAAAATAGCACCAACCAACAACGCTAATATTAAAAAAAACTGATGCCAAATCTGGTTGCCCGACATCAAAATTAAATCGTAGGAGTGCATCTTGAGAATTGTGGCATCCCTTTAAACTTATTGCCACCTTAAAGGAAGTTTGCTGCAATAGCGAATAGGGAGACCTCATGAATCTAAATGAAAGGAAAAGGCAACTGGGAATTAGCGAACATTCAGCTAAGTTTTTTCGGACTTTTTCAGAGAGCAAAGTAGAGTGTTACCTATGTCCAAGGCATTGTAAAATTTCTGATCAATCGCATGGATTTTGTGGGGTTCGTTTTAACAATAGTGGCAAACTAGTCACATTAAACTACGGCGTATCTGTACCCATTACTCAGGAAGTAATTGAAACCGAGGCCGTGCTCCACTTTGCCCCGGGTGCACCCATTCTATCTCTTGGAAATGTGGGCTGCATGCTTAACTGTGACTATTGTCATAATTGGCAAACATCTCAAACAAAACATGTTCGCGCCGAGGACTTTAAAACATATACGCCCCAAGAAATTGTACAAACGGCGTTGGACAAAAATATTAAAATTTTATCATGGACCTATAATGATCCCGTTGTGTGGCATGAGTTTGTTTATGATACAGCAAAGCTGGCAAAAGAAAACGGCTTGTTGAACCTCTACAAATCCGCATTTTATATTGGTCCCGAAGCTATCGATGAATTACATGAAGTCATCGATATTTTTAGTTTGTCTTTGAAGTCCATGAGTCCTGAGTTTTATCTTAAAGTAGCCAAAGGGCGGTTGCAGCCTGTTCTCGATGGCATTAAACAGGTCTATCGCTTTGGCGATCGCCATCTAGAGATAAGCAATCTCGTCGTCACTGAGCTCAATGACAACTTTGAAGATGTCAAAAGACTTGCGGACTGGGTTCTAACGAATCTCGATGAAAGCGTACCACTGCACCTCGTGCGCTTTCATCCAGACTACAAGTATCGAAATGTAGAAAGAACCTCGATTGATTTTTTAAAAAAAGCTCGAGACTTGGTGCTTTCTCTTGGCATTAAAAATTGTTATCTCGGAAACATTTTTGAGCAAGGCGAATGGCTCAATTCTAGGTGCCAGAGTTGTTCATCAATCTTGGTTGAAAGATTTGGAATGCAATCACGTTGGGTAAATTTGCGAAACGACGGCACCTGTAGGACGTGCGGGACGCTAAGCCCAATTAAAGTTCTTGCCGGCGAAACAAATCAATCAATAGCAGTTCCTGTCCATTCTTCGACTAACTATAAAAAAACCTCCCACTTTTGGCATGACGATATTAATTCGGCCCACATAGAATTATTTAATCGATCACCCGCTGAAGAAATAGTGGAGATCGAAGAAATTGGGGTGCCGGGCTTCAAATCCCTATCTTTAAAACCCAAAGAGTCATGGAGATTTTTATTTTCTCGCACAGATGCAGCTTCAACTGGGTTTTCAGTCAGCCGTTCGGACAAAGTGGATTTCAAATACAATGAACTCTTGGATCGCGCGCATTACCCCGTAAGGAGATCGAAAGATGAAAGAATCGACAAAGATTCTACACACGAAGCTGTCATTTGAAGGAGCAGCTCCTACCGTTACTCCTATTTTTCAAAACTCGGCTTTTTTGTCGACCTCGCCTCACTTTTATTCAAGAAAGTCGAATCCAAATTGTAACGAAGTTGAAGAAGTCATAAAACAAATCGAAAATTGTTCCCATGCTATAGCTGTGAACACTGGCATGGCCGCCATCAACCTTGTGCTTAAAATTTTAAAGCCGGGTGATCACGTTTTAATAAACGAACTCATCTATGGTTGCACCTATCGCTACATTACGGATTTCTGTGCCCACTATAATATGACACTTGATAAGGTCGATTTCGAAAATGAAAAAGGCTGGCTAGATAAAGTGACACCAAAAACACGAATGCTATTTTTTGAAACCCCAACAAATCCATTACTTAAAACCATAAACATTAAGAATATTTCTGAAAAAGCAAAGTCTAAGTCAAAGCAAGCTCTGATTGTCGTAGATAATACCTGGGCTACTCCATTTTTTCAAAAACCTTTGAACCATGGCGCCGACATTTGCGTGGTTAGTGCTTCGAAGTATTATGCCGGCCATTCTGACGTCATGGGAGGAGTAGTGACAACCAATAGCAAAGAGCTGGGTGACCAACTGGCTGCTTGGCGCTTTTATACTGGTGCAAATCTAGATCCCCATGCCGCGTGGCTCATTCGCCGCAGTCTACAGACCTTTCCGCTGCGCATGAAGGAGCATGAGCGAAAAATTAAAATTATGAGTTCCTTTTTATCCGAACAGCCGGCCGTTGCAAAAGTCTATATTCCCGAAATTGATGGTCACCAGTTGACGGGTTATGGCTGCATTCTCTTTATAGAGTTACATGATAAATATGAACCGCAAGTACTTACGTTTATGAATTCCTTAAAACTCTTCGACCGCGGAACGTCAATGGCTTCCGTAGTATCATCGGTCGCCCAGCCTTACAGTGGAAGTCATGCGTCTATGACGGAACACGAGAAATCAAAAGTGGGAATTAAAAAAACTCTTGTGCGCCTTTGTTTTGGCCTCGAGGACGAAGAAGATCTGGTAGCAGATATTAGCCAAGCTCTAAAGGCTCTTGCTTGATTTGGCTGTTTATATTCCCGGTGCTTCAGATATTAACCCTGAGCGCGGGGATTCAAGTGTTTTACGCTTATCCCGTTTTAGGTTGCGCCGCGCTTTTAATCTCCGCATTTTTTTTAAATTATTCAATTCATGTGACACTTCATGAATGTGTTCATCAGTATAAGACATCGCGAGTTTTTTCTCTGCCTTCGATCGCTCTGTCTTGGATTGCTGGATTACCTTTTGACGGTTATCGTCTCCACCACTTTAATCACCACGAATACAATAACTCACCTCAAGACTACTCCTCTACGCTTTCCCAAAAAGCCTTTTATTATAGTTTAGGGTGGCCCTACTTTCTTAATCTCGCCCGCCTGGGCATAAAACGAGGAATTATGGCCGGAACAGTTTCGCGGGTCATCCAAAAACGAATTTCACTTCAAAAGTGGTCACTTTTAGCGTTGCTGATAGGTCTTTACAATGTGAATCCCCTGGCCATGTTTTTTTATCTTTCTCATATTTATGTTGGTTGGGTATTCAGTACGTTTCAAAATTTTGTACAGCACTCCCCAAAAAGAAACGAGCCAACGACGACTTATCATAAAAAATGGTACAATAAATTGTTTTTTAATAATGGACTTCACTGGGAGCACCACGACAACCCGACATTGCCCTGGTCGCAAATTAAAGCGCGCTATAAAATGCATTTTAAACGCGAGTTATCATTAAACTTTCAAAACCGAACTATTTTAGGCCGACCTTTTAATGATTACTTGAATAATGAAATAGCAGCCCTTGGCCACATCGTTAGTGAGTGGACGGTTAAACTTGACGGTGATTTTTTGTTTGATAAAAAGGGACTACAACTCATCGTTGATGCCATTAAAAAATATCGAGGTTCTGCCGCCACGTTGAAGTTTAAACTCGTACTTGATGATGTTACCTACCGAGACTACTACTCTATAAGGGGCGACACACAATCGACGATAGATCTCCCCTGTTCGGCGGAACGTTTTTACGGCGAGGGAGACGAAATATTGGACCTTAATCTCCCGGTTGATATTAATAATATTCCCTATCCTTCTTCTTTGGCCCCAGCCGACAAAGGAAGTTTGCCACATGCACTACTCTTGCCTGTTATAACCGAGTTCGACATTTTATTTGCGCATCAAATCTTAATTCTGATTCAGTTAAAAGAGAGGGCGAGCCAGAACCTCACGGTATTGCTGAGGGCACTCTTTGTTCGTAAGTCAATTCCATACTCTATGAGAGTAGCGCTACTTTCTAATGTAATACAGAATGGGGCTGATGTTCACCCAACGGCTGTTATCGAAGGAAGTTTCGTTGAAAAAGGTGCGCGCATAGGGGCTCACTGTGTTGTGCGATTTAGTCATATCGCGAGTGACGCCCGACTTCACGATGGAGCCAAGGTGGAGCTCTCATATGTGGGTGCCAAAAGTTGGCTCATGCATGATCTCGTATTTTATCGCAGTTATACAGAAGACAACGTATTTTTAATTCATGGTCCTTATCAGTTTTCTGGATTTCATAGAAAAAGTGCAGCCTTTGCAACAATTCTTATGGACTATCGCCCCGACGCAAAACCAATACAGGTGAGCACGGATACTCATGTCTATCTTTATCAAGGCCGCTTTTTGGGCTCCATCTTAAAAGAGGGAGCAAAAACTTTGGGTGGTAGCCTCGTTGGCCCTGGGCTAGTTATTCCTCAGAATTCGTGGCTCAAAAGTCCGCCCGATAGTATTCACACAAAGGTAATATCGCAAAATCTTTAGCTGCGCCCTTGATGAATCAATTGTTATGGTTATTCAAATTTTTTTTATTGATTGCCGTCTCAAAACGAGAAAAACAAACCTCAAATCTAATTCCTAGACTTTTGATCGGGGTCTCTTTTACAAGGGCCACGGAAACTGTTAAAATAAGTCATAGATTATGCCGTTAGTTAGACAGAGGGATAATGTCAGATAAACAAGAACTACTAGAGATTAGTCTGAATCCATCGGTGTTCTTTTTGGAAAGGGTTAACGAGGCCATTTCGCAAAGAAACATTAATACTTATCCGGCCGTAAACACTTATTTGGCTAAACTCTTAGAGAAGTATATTGTTGCTGACAATTTATTTGACGAAAAAAGCGAGGGCACAAAAAGAACTCAAGGAACGCTGGCAGAATTATATTTGAGAGCATCCGGCGCCGACGGCGCACATAAAGTCGAAATCTTAAAAAAACTAGGTGAAACCTCACTATATATCAGCGGCTTCTTTGGGGATTCATTGCAACGAAAGTTGGTTGATCTCGACTATTACGTTAACATGGGAGGCACCGCCTATGCGGCACTCTCAGGCTATGTGAATGAAAATCCAAGTTCAAAAGTGTTTAAAGAAATCTCAGAGAAATTTGTCATGTTTGTCGATGTACTGGGCTACATTAGCGGAAAGACAAGCGATGGCTCAAATCAAAGCATCTTGCGTCTCTACGAAAAGTATATGCGCACAGGCTCAGAACTTGCGAGAGACCAAATACTAGAGAAGGGGCTTGCCCTTCCAGACGCAACACATAAGTTTTCCAAGCAATAAAGTATAGAGAAAGACAACGAGAAAAGGTAGCATCGACGATATGTTCAACATGGGGTTTTCAGAGATACTTGTCATTGCAATTCTAGCGCTGGTGTTTATTGGTCCCAAACAACTTCCTGAGGTAGCGCGCTCGCTAGCCCGAATGATAAATCAATTAAAGCGCTCTATGGGAGATGTCTCCAAAGATTTTTTTGAGCAAAAAAAAGAGGCCGACACTTGGGCCCGAGATTTTACCACTGACCTTTTAAGTGCCGCTAAAAAACTTGAAGAAGAAAAAGAAAAAATTGCAGAAATGACAAAACCAGACGACTTTTTGAAGAAAGAATAAACGACGTGGACCACATCGAGCTTCCAACAAGTGAGCCAGCTTCGCCAACCGAAAACCTCACTCACCATCTGACCGAACTCCGCGATCGAGTCGTTAATTGCGCCATAGTTGTTCTGGTGGGCGCGGGTATAAGTTACTATTACAGCGAGATTCTGTTTCGCTATATCAGACGACCAATAGCCGCATTCTTGCCGTCAGGCGGATTTGTGTTTTTAAACCCTGTCGACAAATTTGTTTCTTATGTTCAGGTATCTATTACGGCAGGCATTGTTTTAACCTGCCCACTTTGGTTGTATCAAGTTTGGAAGTTTATTGAACCCGGGTTAAAAGAGAATGAAAAAAAATATGGTCTATGGTTTATTTTTTTTGGAACCTTTCTCTTTATGGTAGGACTGTGTTTTGTTTATTTTTTAGTGTTGCCTATGGCGTTTGATTTCTTGCTGAATTTTGGAGGCAAAGAAGATAAGGCCATGATCACCATTAGCGAGTACCTTTCTTTTTTTACAACGACCATGTTAATTTTTGGGCTGATGTTCGAGATGCCCCTCGTTTTAACTCTCCTTGGAATTATGGGAATCATTGATAAAAAATTTCTAAAAGAAAAGCGCCGCTATGCGATTGTGGTTTTGGCAGTCGTGGCGGCTGTAGTAACGCCTCCGGATGTGTTAAGTATGTTCATGTTGTTGATTCCGATGATGTTTCTTTACGAAGTTTCAATTTTCACGGTCGGAATATTTGGCGATCAGTCCCAGTCGGAAATAACCTGAGAAGAAGAAAAAAAGTCGTGTAATGCTCGGCCATCTTTACGCATAACCGACAAAAAGTATCCAAAAAATAAAATAGCAGCTGAAAGCCACTTTCCAAAAAACTCACGAAATAATATTTGAATTAACCCCAAGTTTTCACCCGAGTAAAAGTCAACCACTCTTAGTCCCATAAACATTTTTCCAGGAGTAGCTCCAAAGCTGGAGTAAAAGGCTCCATAGTAGACATAGGCGATCAACAGTGCGGGCACACCAATAAATATTATATTGAATCTTATAAACCCGAGAATGCCATAGAAATATTCCTGTCGCGCGCCGTACCGAGAGAAAATAAAATAGAGCATAAAGCTAGAAAAAAACAAAAGGCTAGCAAGAACAACGAAATCCAATATCATCGCTATAAATCGTGATAATAGTGCGGCGGGCTCGCGATTAAATTGGCTGTATTGAAGCTCGCGAAGTCTCAAATTGTCACCGTTTCGCGATAGGCTCCGAATACAGATCGTAAGGTGTCAGAAATTTCACCCAAAGTAACCTTGGCGCTGACGGCATCAATAAAAAGGGGAATGAGATTTTCGTTGGTATCTGCCGCCGACTTAATTCTGGCCAAGTGCCCGTCAATAACTTTTTGATTGCGAGATTTTTTAAATTTTTTAAGCCGAGAAATTTGCTCTTTGCCTACCTTTTGGCTCAACTTGAAAACCGACTTATTGGGTGTCACATTGTTATCGACAAATTCATTTACGCCCACAATGATCTCGTCCTTTTTTTCGACCTGCAGCTGATATTTGTAGGAAGAGTTTTGAATTTCTTTTTGAATCCAGCCCGTTTCAATGCACTTGACAACTCCTCCAAGCGATTCAATTTTTTGAATATACTCCAAAGCACGTTTTTCGATGTCACTGGTTAAAGACTCAACATAGTACGAACCAGCCAGAGGGTCGACAACGTCCGCTACGCCAGACTCAAAAGCGATAATTTGTTGCGTTCGAAGAGCGATCCCAGCCGCTTTTTCTGTAGGGAGCCCCAGCGCCTCATCCATCGAATTAGTATGAAGACTTTGTGTGCCTCCCAAGACTGCGGCGAGGGCCTGAGTAGTAACTCGAACAATGTTATTCTCAGGCTGTTGCGCCGTGAGCGAGCAGCCAGCTGTCTGCGTGTGAAATCGTAACATCATAGATCGATCATCCTTTGGATGAAAGCGCTCAAACATGATTTTAGCCCAAAGTCTTCTCGCTGCGCGAAACTTGGCGATTTCTTCAAAAAAACCATTATGAACATTAAAGAAAAAACTCAGCCGCGGAGCGAAAGAATCAATATCTAGGCCGCGATCAAGCGCCGCTTGTACATAAGTGATGCCATTGGCCAAAGTAAACGCAACTTCTTGAACTGCTGTGCTACCCGCCTCACGAATATGATAACCAGAAATGCTAATAGTATTCCACTGGGGAACGTGCTTACGACAATAGTCGATGATGTCAGTGATGATACGAAGGCTTGGGCCCGGAGGATATATATACGTCCCGCGAGCTATGTATTCCTTAAGCAAATCATTTTGTACGGTTCCATTAATTTTATCTAAAGCAATTCCTCGCTTTTTGGCGACGGCAATATAAAGTGCCAACAATATTCCGGCCGTGGAATTTATGGTCATAGAGGTTGAAATCTTTTCTAAGGGAAGACCTTTTAACAAAAGCTCCATGTCTTCAATTGAACTAATAGCCACGCCTACTTTGCCCACTTCTCCTGTAGACATAACGTGGTCGGAGTCGTAACCCATTTGCGTAGGTAGGTCGAAGGCGACGCTAAGACCAGTCTGCCCTTTATTTAATAAAATTTTATAGCGCTCGTTGCTTTCTTTGGCGGAGCCAAAGCCCGCGTACTGTCTCATGGTCCAGAGGCGCCCACGATACATCGTTTCTTGCACTCCCCGTGTAAATGGAAACTTTCCGGGAGCTGAAAGCTCAGTTTCTAAATTAAGTTCAGCAATGTCGCTGGCAGAATAGAGGTCTTTGACGCCGATTTGGCTTTGAGTTTCAAATTTTGATTTTCTCACTTTGATTTTTCAAATGAAATTAGGGCGGCCCCAGACTCTACTACATCGCCCTCTTTAACAAAAACTTTTTTTATCAGCGCGGCTTTAGGAGAACGAATCTCATTTTCCATCTTCATCGCCTCCATGATTAAAAGTGGCTGATCTTTTTTTACTTCTTTGCCCTCTTCTGCAAAAACTTTAGTGATCTTTCCGGGCATTCCAGCAGAAAGCTTGTCGCTGCCGACAAGGCCACCGTCTTGCTTTAAGCTTTCGTGCAAAAGCATTTCGTCGTTAAAAATCTTAATCACACGATAGGAGCCGCGGGCATAAACAGTGTAGTCAGTGCCAGAGCCTACGACATCAAAAACATAAGATGAGTTGTTATGAATAAAACTGATGGCATTGTCTAACTCTAGAAAACTAGACTTTGGCATCTCGTAGTGCGACCAATCTTTGGTTTCGGGCTTGAGGCTTATGGACCAATGAGTTCTGGTCTCATTGACATTGATTTCCCACTTAATTCCTTTTTGTTCAGCTTGAAAGTACATTCGCTAGTTCCTCAGGCCTTTTAATCGAGCCATGTCTTTCCAGCGAGTCGTAATTTTTAGACGACTGGTGTCTTTTGACTTGCGATCATTGTAGGCCGTTATGGCCGCAGCAATTAAAAACGACTCATCTAGAACAAATCTAAATATATCTGGGTTAACAGATATTTCTTTTTCGACGAATTGAGTTGTGTAGTGTCCGTCAATAAAGGTCGGGTGTTGGAGAATGGTTCTCAACAACACAATATTGGTTTTAATTCCAGTCATGTTAGTTTCTAAGAGGGCGCGTTTCATTCTTTGGATACAAACTTCGCGATTGTCGCCCCAAACAATAACCTTTGCGATCATGGGATCATATTCCATAGGAACGGTACTGCCGGGATACGCATAGCCGTCCACTCTAATAAAGGGACCCTGGGGATTGCGACAGCGCCGAATGGTTCCTGGGCTTGGTATAAAAGTCACCGGGTCTTCAGCGCAAATTCGACACTCTATCGAATGCCCCGTTTGTTTAATCTCGCTCTGTTTAAAACTCAATGGGCGGCCAAGTGCTACGAATATTTGTTCTCGCACGAGATCTATGCCGGTCACCATCTCTGTAATCGGGTGTTCCACTTGAAGACGCGTGTTCATCTCCATAAAGAAAAAATCTTTAGTTTTGTTGTCAAAAATAAACTCAAAAGTTCCAGCACCAATATAACCTATGGCCTTTGCGGCTCTTACTGAAATTTCACCCATTTTTTCACGAATCTCCGGCGGCAAAGAGGGACTGGGAGACTCTTCGATTACTTTTTGGTGACGTCTTTGAATTGAACATTCTCGCTCGTAAAGGTGCACAACATTGCCCTGGCTATCCCCAAAAATTTGAATTTCGATATGTTTGGGGTTGCCAATATAGCGTTCAATGTAAACAGTATCATCTTTAAAAAAATTGAGGCCTTCAGACTTAGCGGCCCTTAAGGCGCTAGGAAGATCTTCGATTTTGTGAACAATTCGCATGCCTTTGCCGCCACCACCCGACGAGGCTTTTATTATAACTGGCAGGCCAATTTTTTGTGCGACCTTTGTGGCCTCTTCCTCTGTTGTTACCGGTCCGGGGCTACCTGGAACTATCGGAACGCCGGCCTCTTGCATAATTTTACGGGCATTTAATTTATCACCCATAGCTTCTATGTTTTCAGGAGTAGGACCAATAAAAACCAGATTTTCTTTTTTTAAGGCGCGAGCAAAATCTTCATTTTCACTCAAAAAACCATAGCCCGGGTGTACGGCCTCTGCTCCCGCTTTTTTGCAGACATCGATTATTTTTGCGATATTTAAATAGGACTCTTTACTTGGTGTCGGGCCAATATGGTAGGCTTCATCAGCCAGTGCTACATGTAAACTATTTCGATCGGCGTCACTGTAAACGGCCACCGAACCAATACCTAACTCACGACAAGCGCGAATTACGCGAAGAGCAATTTCACCACGATTTGCGACCAGTATTTTTTTAAACATCAATATCGTCCTATAGTGGTATGTTCCCGTGTTTTTTCGGTGGATTGGAATCTTTTTTATTTTTTAACATTTCAAGGGACTGAATTATTCGTGAGCGGGTCATCGCGGGCTCAATGACTTCATCAATATAACCAAGTTCAGCCGCGATATAGGGATTATTAAATTGTTCTTCATAAGCCCGTGTTAGGTTGGCCCTTTCCGTCTCTGTATTTTTTGCACCTGCGATTTCGCTTCTAAAAATAATATTAACGGCACCCCCAGCGCCCATTACGGCGATCTCGGCGGTGGGATATGCAAAGTTGATGTCTCCGCGCAGATGTTTTGAGCTCATCACATCGTAGGCGCCGCCATAAGCTTTTCTGGTAATAATTGTGATTTTGGGTACCGTTGCTTCGGCGTAGGCGTAAAGAAGTTTGGCACCGTGAGTGATGATGCCATTCCACTCTTGATCGGTGCCAGGTAAGAACCCGGGAACATCAACAAAGGTAACGATTGGAATATTAAAAGCATCACAAAAACGAATAAAACGTGCCGCCTTAATGCTAGCCTGAATATTTAAACAGCCCGCCAAAACCTGGGGCTGATTGGCAACCACACCCACCGAGCGACCATTAAACCTCGCAAAGCCCACAATAATATTTTTTGCCCAATGCTGGTGGACTTCCAAGAAATAGCCTTCGTCGACTACTATTTTTATGAGATTTATCATGTCATATGGTTTTTTTGGGCTGTCCGGAATGATAGAGTTAAGTTCCACGTCGACACGATTAGATTTATCTTTGGTAGGCAATATAGGTGGGTCGTCCACATTGTTTGGAGGTAAAAAGTTAAGTAATTCTCGTATAAGGAGCAAACAGTGTTTGTCATCTTCTGCTAAAAAATGACAGACGCCCGATTTTTGACTATGAGTGCTTGCGCCCCCTAGTTCTTCCATAGAAACTTCTTCTTGAGTCACAGTTTTAACAACATCGGGTCCGGTCACAAACATGTAACTGGTGTTTTTAACCATAAAAATAAAATCCGTAATACTGGGACTATAAACGGCGCCTCCAGCACACGGGCCCATAATAGCGCTTATCTGTGGCACTACACCTGAACTTGTGACGTTTCTTAAGAAGATATCGGCGTAGCCGCCGAGTGACTCTACACCCTCTTGAATTCTGGCTCCACCAGAGTCATTAAGTCCGATAATTGGAATTCCATTCTTAACTGCAAGGTCCATGATTTTAATAATTTTATTGGCCTGAGTTCGAGACATGCTGCCGCCAAAAACCGAAAAATCTTGGCTGTATAAATATACGGCCTTGCCGTTGATAGTACCAAAGCCAGTAACGACACCATCGCCGAGAAATTTCTTTTTATCCATTCCAAAATTGGTTGAGCGATGGGTCACTAGGCGATCAAGTTCAACAAAGCTTCCGGGGTCGACTAATATTTCGACGCGTTCTCGGGCAGTGAGCCGGCCAGCCGTCTTATGTTTTTTAATTTTATCAAGGCCTGCGCCACGAAGGGCCTCAGCATTTTTTAGTTCGAGGATTTTTAACTTATCAGCGGTTGAGGGGGGCGCTATCTGTTCGTTCATTATGCTCCTTTGGGTTTCAGGGATAGCTTCGTCCATACATGCGCGGGAAAGGAATCGTTTCGCGAATGTGACCTAGGCCGCAGATCCAAGAAACAGTCCTCTCTAGTCCCAAGCCAAATCCCGCATGCGGAAAGCTGCCAAATTTTCGTAAATCTAGATACCACTGAAAGTGTTCTTCGCTCAGTTTATGTTCTTGAATTTTTGTACGAAGTTTTTCGATATTTTCTTCGCGCTGCCCGCCGCCAATAACTTCACCAAATCCCTCTGTGGCAATCAAATCACAGCTCATACTAAAAGTAGGATCTTCAGGGTCCTCTTTCATGTAAAAGGCTTTAATGGCGGTGGGAAAGTGGTGCACAAATACTGGTTTTTCAAATTTGGAACTTATAATGGCCTCATCAGGTGCACCGAAATCATCGCCAATAATAAATTCAGGATTTTCTTTTTTTATGATTTGAGCAGCTTCTTTATAGTGAACTCGGGGAAAGGGTCCCTTGATTTTTTGCAACTGCTCGGTGTTTCTTTCAAGCGTAATAAGCTCTTCTTTTTTGTTGGTAAGGGTTCGTTGAACTATATATTCAACGAATTGCTCGGCAAGCTCCATGTTGTCATAAAGGTCATTGAACGCAACTTCGGGCTCTACCATCCAGAACTCAATAAGGTGACGACGCGTTTTTGATTTCTCAGCGCGAAAAGTAGGGCCAAAACAATAGGCCTTGCCAAAGGCGGCGGCGGTAGCTTCCATATAAAGCTGACCACTTTGAGAGAGAAAGGCCTTCTCATCAAAATATTTAGTTTCAAAAAGTGTAGACGTGCCCTCGCAGGCATTGGGCGTAAAAATCGGCGCATCGGTTAAAGTAAACCCTCGACCATCAAAAAAATCTCTGATGGCACGAATAATTTCAGCTCGAACTCGCATTACGGCATGTTGACGTTTTGAGCGAAGCCAGAGGTGCCTATTGTTCATTAAAAAGTCAGGTCCATGTTCTTTAGGGGTTATTGGGTAATCTACAGACTTGCCTATAATTTCAAAATTCTTTGCAGTGAGTTCGTACCCACCCGGACTGCGTTTTTCTTCGCGAACGGTACCGGTCACTTTTACACTGGTTTCTTGGGTGATCTGCTCAAAAGTATTAAATGCCGACTCTTCACATTCGCCATTAAAATAAACACATTGGCAAAGTCCCGTCCCGTCCCGTAAAAGCAAAAACTTAATTTTTCCTGAAGAACGAACATTATAGGCCCAGCCTTTTAATTCAACAGTTTGGCCCACGTATTTTTTGAGGTCTTCTATATAGTAACGCATGAAGAAAAATAGTTACCATGCACCTAATCTAAAATCAATTAGTGAGTCATTAAGTACGAGAGAGCTTGTGGAAGATTAAGTCTACCTCGTGAGCTAACGGGATATTGAACCTTAGTCACTGAGGAAAGCAGCGCCTGCTTAATTTGTAGGTAGCTGGCGGTAGGCCTTGCGCTCCAAAGTAATGCTGCGGCCCCGACAACAAATGGAGTAGACATGCTGGTTCCGCTCATAACCGAATTTGAGCTACCTAAATAAGTGCTTAAGATGTCGGCCCCAGGCGCCATTAAATGCACATTTAAGGAACCAAAATTAGAGAATTTCGACATGGCATTGTTCGAGTCTATCGAACCAACCGTAATTTGATTTTCTAAGTTAAACGAAGCTGGAAATTGCAGAAATTTATCCACGTTGACGCCGTCGTTTCCAGCGGCGGAAACAAATAAAATTCCGGCGGAGGCAAGGGCTTGAATCTTTTCTCTCAAAAATACCGAACACGCAGCGCCGCCCCAACTGGCGTTAACGACCTTTGCGCCGCGGCTTTTCGCATAATCAAGAGAAAAAATCGCGTCGCTAATGTAACCGCCGCCTGATCTGTCAATAAAACTAATAGGAATAAGTTTTGCTCGCGGCGCAAGTCCTTTAGGAAAAAACTCGTCGTCCGTGTGTTCAGCCAGAATTATCCCGGCAACATGAGTGCCATGTCCCATCAAGTCGTTTACATCGGCTTGATTTGAGGCGAAGTTCCAGCCATAAGCGTCATCTATTTTTCCGTTGCCGTCGTCATCAATACCTAACGCTCCCTTGAACTCTTTATCGTTAACAGCAATGCGAGATCTAATTTGGTCGTGATTTAATTCAACACCAGAGTCTATGACGGCAACCAAAACGTCAGAGCCAAAAATATTTTGGTTCCACAGAGATTCTGCTTCGACATTTTCAATTCCCCACAAACCGTTTTCGGTAACGGCCGAAGGCAAAACATTGTTGTCAATGGTGATGCGATAATTGGGCTCTGCTTGGAGCACGCCGGTTAGGCCCTCAAGTGATCTTTCAACAGAAATTTCGCCCGTGTATTTTTGCACGAGGTATTGATTTTTTACCACCTGTGATTGGCATTGAGCGGAAGACTCATGAAATTCAAAACGAGTTCGTGATTCTGTCGGACCACAGCCAACCAGATAAAAAACTAAACTAACCCCGAATAGCCACTGTTTAACATCCATGTCATATGTATGTCGCCATTAACAGGGATATCGGTTAGTCGAGATTGTAGTTCTCCAGGAATACTGTCCTTTTAACTTTTCAGCGATTCTGTCCTCTATCGGCATCATGCTGCTAGTCTTTTAGCCTGATGTATTTTTATTAGTTTAATCGGTTTTCCGGCAAAATAGGCCT